>Ga0123353_10019609_pt1 | contig 10059 bp, 9 predicted proteins | sample TergutLab28metaG_3_FD_92763 | JGI IMG/M metagenome (GOLD analysis project Ga0123353, IMG submission 92763) | Labiotermes labralis P3 segment gut microbial communities from Petit-Saut dam, French Guiana - Lab288 P3 | ecosystem: Host-associated > Arthropoda: Insects > Digestive system > Gut ...
CAAGCTGCGGCGCGACGACCGGCGCCACCATGATTGCGGTCAACATCGCCATCGTCATGTCGCAGTCCGGGCAAAAAACCGTCCTGATCGACGCGGACTTGCGCAAAGGTTCAATACTGGACGGCGGGCTCTGCGATTATTTCCGGGGGGCTGCCGGCATAAACAAGATCATTCGCCCTTCGAATATACCCGGACTGGACTTCGCGCCCAGCGGCAAACGCATAGAGAGCCCGGCGATGTTTCTTTGCTCCGACAAAATGGCGGAATTCATCGATATGGCAAAAAGCAGATACGACAGCGTCATCATCAACAGCCCCCCGGTCACATCTTCCCAGGACGCCGCGGCGATGTTCATGAATACTGACGGCATCGTACTCGTCTGCTCCCTGAACGAAACCACGAAAAAGCAGATCGAGAGGGCCAGGAACGCCGTGGACCCATACGCCGAAAAGTATTACGGCATGGTTGTAAACTCCATGATGGAAAAACAGTACAGGAAGTTGTTCATACGGCGCAGTTACTATCGGAGGCGGGGGAAATGATGATGAGACTGACAAGAACTGTCATTGCCGTATTGGCGACTATGCTGGTTTATGCGTTTCCGGCGGCTGTATCGGCGAGCGAGGGAACGGATCAGATGATCCCCGCAAGCCGTGTCATGATCGATGAATATTATGTCGTCGACGGGGGGCTGATCGCCGGCAAAACCAGCACAGCGGTGTTTATGCTGAAAAACACCGGTGTGACGGCAAGCGTCAACAGCGTGCTGATCACAGGCTGGATCGAAACCGAAGCGCCGGTGGAGTTTGCCGGTTCGAATCAGGTTTATGTGCCTCTTATCCCGCCGGGCGGCATAGTCGCGGTGGAAGTTGAATATAGCACAAAAAACGTGGATCTGACGTCGATCGAAAGCATTTCCGCCGGATTTACGATCAGTTATGGCGACGAAGGTACCGGGGTCGAGCGGACCAACAGCGTTTCGCTGCGGCTTCCCGTGTCAGGCGGCAGAAACGCCGGCGTCAGCGAGGAGGATATGCGCTGGACAGAGCCCGGCGATTCAGTGCTGGACGTGCTGCTATACTCGCAAGGCATGCAGTTCGTATATGCCGCGGGACTGGTAATTTGCTGTGCCGGGATTGTAGTTATACTGGGTAGAAGGCTTGCCGATGCTATCGCCAAGCGATAAACTGCGGCATAAGAGAGGTGATTTATGTGGCTGAGTTCACGGTAGACGATCTAAAACAGCTTTTTGTGTTATTGTTCAGGAACAAGTTGCTGATAGCAATTGTCACGGCGGCGGGGCTTTTTGCGGGGATGCTGTTTACGGCGAGGTATACGGCGGAATACGAGTACGACGCGACGGTCACGCTGAGCGTCATTTTCGGGCAAAACCTGGGCCAGATAACGGGGAACACGGTAATATCCAATTACACCGACATAGTGACCAGCAATCTGGTCGGCGAGTATGCGGCCACTCTGCTGGCCGGCGAAGGGCTGACCGGGGAACAGATCCAGCGGATGGTGAGCGTGTCCTCCGGAAGCAACTCGTTTATCCTAAGGATCACGGCGCGGAACGCCTCGCCGAGGATCGCGATCCTGGTGGCAAACGCCGTGGCGGAAAGCTTCGTAGCGCAGGTATCCATTTTAACAGGCAGCAACACTATACAGGTGTTGGATCCGGCCAGGTCGGCGGAGACCATCTACCTCGGCGGAAGCAGGAACATACGCTTGTTTGCGCCAACCGGGGCTTTCGCCATTGTCTGCTTGCTGTTGATCGTTGTGGAGCTTTCAACGGGCAAGGTGCGTTCGGCAAAGCAGTGCATTGCCGGTGACGGCGAGCTGCTCGCCGTGATCCCGAAGGTAAAAAAAGCAAGGCGGCTTCGGGTTTAGCATGGGCGGCGTCAAGGTCAGCATCATTATTCCCGCCTACAATGTGGCGGGATACATAGAGGCTTGTTTGAACAGCATTCTGGCCCAGACCTTCACTGATTTCGAGGTTATCGTCATCAACGACGGTTCTACGGATGAAACGGGCGACATTGCGGACGGGTACGCCCGCCTTGACGGACGCGTCAGGGTCATCCATAAACGAAACGCGGGCGTCTCCGCCGCCCGCAACACGGGCATTGAAGCGGCGGAAGGGGAGTATTTCCTGTTTTATGACGGCGATGATTTCGCCGAGCCTTATGCCTGCGAGGAGATCGTCGGCGCGGCCTGCGAGAAGGACGCCGACGTCCTGATCTATGGGTATCACCGGTATCGCGACGGCGATGTGGCACAGACATGCCTCCCTGTTTTCCCCGAAGGGCTATATGAAGGGGGGGCGGTCGTTCCGGCTCTGCTTTCGCGCTTTGCGGGCATATCCTTCGAGGGGATAAACCGGTGGTTGAGGGGCGAAAAGGACGGCCTGTACGTGGAAAACCCCGCGCTATGGCGCTGCATCACCAAAGCGGCGCTCATCAGGGAAAACAGCCTCCGGTTTGACGTCAGCCTTAAGGTCGGCGAAGATACGGTCTTCATATCGGATGTGCTGAGCTGCGCAAAGCGCTGTTACGTTTTACACAAATGCTATTACTACCTTGTGTACCGTGAGTCGTCCACGATCGCGACATACGAAAATGACGCCGCCGCGAAGCTTGAAGGCAAGCAGCGCCTGTTCGACTCCAGATGCGCGCTTACGGAGAGGGTCCTCAAGCGCAGCGGCATGGATATAAAGCCATATTGGCAGGGCACCGTGGTCATGTCGGTTCTCGAGCTGGCATTCCTGTTCACCAGGAAAAGCGATGGAGGATCGTCCTTTGGCGAAAAATACCGCAGTTATCTGAGCTATGCAAAAAGAGGCGAGGTAGAGGAACTGGTCCGCGCGTTCAAGCCGCGTGCTAAACCTTCAATAAAACTGATCCCTTTTATTATGCTCCGGCTGGGATGGCATCTCCCGCTTTATTTGTGCGTCGCGGCCCTGAACCTGATGCGATATGAATTTTCCAGGGAGTGATATGTGAACAAGATGAAAATCGCCTTCTTAAACCTGTGCCATACCGACCCGGAGATCGTCGCCCGATCCGCAAGAAAGCTGACCGGGCATGACTGCCTCGATATGTATGTCCATGTCGACCTCAAATCGGCGATGGGGCCTTTCCAGGAAGCCCTTTCCGGCCTAATGCGCGTGTACCTGGTTCAGGAACGGGCCAAGGTCTACTGGGGCGGATTTAACGCAATAAAGGCTACCGTGGCTATGCTGCGCCAGGCGCTGGAATCCCCTAGGGAATACGACTATTTCGCAATTCTTCAAAACCTTGACTACCCGACACGTTCAAATGAAGACATTATCGGGTTTTTTGAAGCCAATACCGGAAAAGAGTTTATCCGCGGATGCCCTATCGCCCGGACGAAAGACTGGCATTACGCAAGAAAGTATAAGATCTACAACGACCGCGACGACGATTTTTACCTGACGAAACATTCAAAACCAAGGATGTATATGCGCTATGGGCATATGATGCTCAAGAGCATTGGGACCGTCTGTTCAAACGGCGTTATAGTCGAAAACGGCCAGAGCTACGAGCTTTACTATGGGGACGCCAAGTGGGCGGTAACGCGGGAACTGGCGGCGTATTTAGTCGATTTCTATGATTCCCACCCGCGGTTCAACCGGATCATGGAGCATATCCAGTTTCCCGACGAGGAGTATTTTCACACTATTGTACACAACTCGCCGTACAAGTACCGGTGCTTGAAATACGACGAACCCGCCGAGCGGTGGCTGGTAAACTGGCGTAACTTTCATTATTACGATTATCCGAGGGAAATATCGGTTTTGACGGAGAAGGACTTTGAGCGGATCATGGCTGACGGCGCGATATTTGCCCGGAAGGTAAAGACCGGCGTTTCGGACGCCTTGCTTGATATGATAGATTTGGCGACGCAGCCATAGCGGCATCGGTATCCGGAGATTAGCTTGAGATAAGGACGTGGCGGCATGAAACCATTTATAAAGGGCGCGGCATTTATAGTTCTGTTCGGAATGCTGCTGGGCGCTGCCGGCTGCGGCGGTGCTTCTACCGCGGAGGAAATGCCGGTCAAGTATGTGCCGGAGGCCGAAATACCGGGTTCAAACGTGCCGGATGAACCCGAACCCGGGATTACGGCGTCCGGGGTCGTCAAGGCAATGGGGATCGGATGGAACCTGGGAAACACGCTCGATAGCATCGACCCCCGTATGAGGGATACCGCGGGAATGCAACCGGACAAGACGCGGGAGGAGTTTTACGAATCATACTGGGGCAATCCCGTCACGACGGCGGAGATGATAGATGCAGTCGCGGGGGCGGGATTTGGCGCGGTCCGCATACCGGTGACTTTCTCGGATCACATGGACGAAAACTACCGGATCAGGCCCGAGTGGCTAAGCAGGGTCGGGCAAATAGTTGACTATGTGCTGGACAACGATCTTTACTGCATCATCAACATACACCACGACACGGGGAGCGGTTCGTGGCCATGGCTGAGGGCGGATCCGGGAAATATCGGGCGGCTGGAAGACCAGCTGCGTATCGTTTGGCTGCAGATCGCCGGGTACTTCAGGGATTATGACGACAGGCTCCTGTTTGAAAGCTTCAATGAAATACTGGACACAAGCGACCGTTGGGGCGGGGCCGGCTTTGGCGCTTATAATGCCGTCAACAGGCTCAACCAGGTGTTCGTGGACGCTGTGCGCAGCACGGGCGGCGGCAATGGCGACCGCTTCCTGATCGTGAAGACATATGCGGCGGGCGCGGCCGCTGATTTGCTCAACGCTTTCGCGCTTCCCGAAGACAGCGCGGAGGACCGGCTGATAATCGGCGTGCATTACTATGGGGCGCTGCCCTTCGCATGGAGGCAGAGCCAGGTGAGCTGGACCGACGCCTATTCCGACTGGGACCGCTCCAGGGACGGAAAACCCGTAGAGACGGTAATGGCGCGCCTAAGCGGCGTCTCTATAGCTAAAGGGGCTCCGGTCATCATCTGCGAGTTCGGCGCGCAGAATAAAGGGAATACGGGCGACAGGGCAAGCTATGCCGCCCACTATGTCAAGACGGCGAAGCAGTGCGGCATAACCTGCTTCTGGTGGGACGACGGCGGACAGTTTGCGGACGCGGAGTCGATCAAGAGTTTCACGCTGCTCGACAGAAACAATTGCCGCTGGTTTTTCCCGGAAATCGTCGACGCCATGATAGCGGCGGCCGGATAGCTACCGAAAATACTGGGGGTTAATCATGGAGGACAGTAACAACCGTCTTTCGCATATTAACATAGCGCGGGGGTTTGCGAATTTCTTCGTGGTTTTGCTGCATACATTCGTGCCGGAGATCCGGAAAAACAGCCCTGCCGTATTGACTGCGTTCTTTTGGATGAACGCTTTTACATTCCAGCTTTTCATGGTGATCTCAGGGTATCTTTTTGAGCGCGGCTACGGAAAATACCATGCCAGAGGCTGTGCCGGTTTTTTTCGCGGCAAGCTGCAAGCAGTGATGCTGCCGTACCTGAGCGTATCTGTGCTGTCGTACGCGGGCATTGGGCTGGCCTTTCTGGCGCCTCCCCTATCCAGGGTCCTCCTTGCGGGAGGATATGCCCCGTTCGGATTTTTCGACGCCGCTTTCCAGATCGTCACGTACGAAGGGCACATCATAAACCATTTGTGGTTTTTGCCGACGCTGTTTTTGATTTTTGCTCTGACATACATAACGGGCAGGTTCTTTGCGGGATTGCCGGGGTTACTTATAAGCATCGCGGTTTCTTTTCTCTCATATCACCTCTCAATGCCCGTTCTGGCATATCGCGTATGCGCAATGTTTGTATTTTTCAACATAGGCCGCCGGATAGTTTTTGTGGACGCTTTTTCGCGGACGAAACGGCTCGTTCCAATGCTTGTAGTGTTCATCGGCGTTTTTGCCGCGGACAGGGCGGGGCTGTTTAGCCGGAGCGGCTCGCTGCAAGCGGTCAGCGCCATCGTCATTGGGACTTCCGGGGCTATGGCGTTTATCGCGGTATCGAGGCTCATCGCGGGAAAAGCTTTAGGGCGCGCCGTTTCATGGATAGGCGACAACTCTTTTGTGATATACCTGCTGCACCAGCCCTTTATTGTGTCGGGCGTCAGCGGGATCCTGCTAATGTACACCCCGATGCCCCACCTTGCCATTTGCGCGATAACGCTTGCGATGGGGATCTTCATACCCTACCTTGCCAACAGATTTGTCATCAGCAGGGTAAGGCCGCTGCGCGGGCTGTTGCTGGGGGACTTTTCGGCAAAGGAAGCATGGACGGAAAAACGAAATGGTTGAAAAAAAGACCCCTTTATGGGCGATGAATAGAGGCAAGGATACTATCGGGCGGAGAGAGAATATTGGCGAGCTCCTCCTGTTGGCAGCGTTTTTCCTGTTTTGCGTCAAATATATATTTGACATAAGCTCGATCCTGCGTCGCAACGATCTATATAACGATGCGCTGGTCGTGTTGACGGTCTCCCTGCCCATCCTGAAAATCGTTTTTTTCCAGCGGTATTCCCTTCGGCGGCTGGCGCTGACGGCGTTAGTCGCGCTGCCGGTAGGCATATCTTGTCTGTTGAGCGGAAACTATCTGTTCCTGAACGGCTTCCTCTTTGCCATTGCAATGCAGGACGTGGACATAGATAAAGTCGCAAGGCTGAGCTTCCGGGTCAAAACGGCATTGATAGCGCTCCACGTCGTCGCTTATACGTTTGTTTATATGACAGACCCCTCGTCGATAAGGTTCGTATACAGGGCCGGGTTCGGCCCTCCGAGGCATATATTTTTCATGGGCCATGCCAACCTGTTTACGTCCTACCTGATATGGGCCTGCCTCGACTACATATACATAAACTATAAGAAGCTCAATGTATTTCGCATGGTTGCGATATGGCTGGTCAACCTGGTGTTCTACTACTATACCGGCACATATACGGGGCTGTTGATACTGGCCCTTACGACGGTTTTGGTTACGCTGGACATACTCGGAAAAGGTTTCTTTGACAAAGCCCTGACGGTAACGGCAAAATACGGATACCTGTTCATCGCCTTGATGTTCGCCTTTTTGACCGCCGTCTACACCCGGCTCGACGGGCGGGCAAGGATTATGTGGGAAGCGATCGACCGCTTTATGACGGGGCGGATGTGGCCGGGCGCTTATGTTCATGAAACGCATGGGTTTACCATATTGGGGCAAAGGCTCAGGGTTCCCCCGGTGTTCTACTGGCAGGGGAGCTGGAGGGACGCGTTTCTTCCGTTCGACAACTACTATCTCGGCAATCTGTACCATTTCGGAGTAATCCACCTGGTAGTGATAGCGGCCGCTTTGATAGCTGTATGCGGGAAAATGGAAAGCCGGGATAAAGCGCTCATAATCGCTTTTTCATTCTATGGCATCATGCAAAAAGAAGTGGTCATTGTAGCCGTGTGTTTTGTGCTTTTCATTATCGGGAAATACTTGTATCCTATGACGAAAGACCGGGAAAATGGAAGTACGGGTGAGAATGATGACTGTGAAACAACTGAAGCGCCTGGCGGCAGGGGTGATCCCCAAAAAAATACTTAGAGGGTATAAGCACAGCAGGTACCACAGGGATCTCAAGGCCTTCAGGGGGTCGAACGTCTACTGCCCCTGCTGCGGCAAAATGTTCTCACAGTTCGACGGGCACAGGGTCGACGGGAAGTACAACGATATAAGCATGTATCCCGCAAGCTTATTAAACGTAGTATGCCCCTATTGCGTGTCGATGCCGAGGCATCGTATTTTATGCGACTACTTGGACCGGCATAAAGACTTGCACTTCCGGAAGGATTCGAACGTGCTCATTTTTGCCCCCGCGTATTCCATATTCTTGTGGTTTAAAAGAAATAAAATCAAGTTTACCTCCGCAGACATAGACGACAGGCTCGTTGACATAAACATGGACATACAAAAAATGCCTTGCAGCGATAATGAGTTTGATTTCATATCCTGCGATCACGTGCTCGAGCATGTCCCGGACTATCAGTTGGCGATCGCCGAGCTGTTTCGGGTAATAAAGCGAAAAGGAACGGTGGAGATAACCGTCCCGTTGTTGCCTGAACTCGAAAATACATATGAGGATGGGTCGGCCACTTCATACTTTGACCGCGCAAAAGCGTTTGGGCAGTTCGACCATCTGCGGGTTTTCGGCAGGGATATGGAAAGCAAACTGGAAAAAGCAGGTTTTAGCGTAAACCTGGTTGACGGGGATAAGTGTGACGAAAGAATCGTGCCGTTGACCGCGCCCGCTTTATTTGACTATAATAAAATATTTATCTGCAGAAAACCGTAAATCTCAGTCAAGAATGACAAGAAAATAGCGAAAGCCAGGGAAGGCTGACGCTTGGCCGAAATCTATCCCGGAAAGGCGGAACAACAATGACGCTTTGTATTGGCAAACCGGAGATACATAAAACAAGCGGAAAAGCGAGGCTTTGCTGCCGCATAGCATGGGAAACCGGCTTTTATGACATGTGGTATGAGGTTGACGGCTGCTTTAACGAATACTTGTGCGCCGAACGAGCCGACGCCTTTTTACTTGCCGTTCTGCCATATGCCATGAAGGAAGCGATCGACGTCAAAGTGGACGCCCCGCTATCCGAACAACTTTACTACCAGTTGACCACGATATATATCCCGGCCCTTGCAAAAAACACGAGGACATATCACCGCATCCGGCTGGAATGCGACAGCCTTGACAACACCGTACTCGACTCGCCAAATGCCATAGGCACCGGCTTTTCCGGGGGTGTGGATTCGTTTTACACGGTCTGCACGCATATGCAGTCAACCGCAAAGCGGCATAACCTGACTCACCTTGCGTTCTTCAATGTGGGCGCAAGCGGCGACGCCGGGGGCGAAGAAGCGCGCCGGCTGTTCATGAAGAGGCAAAGCCCCGCCCGCGCTTTTGCGGAGGCGAACGGATTTGTGTTTATAACCGTTGATTCCAATATCAGCGAATTCCTGCAGTATGAGCATCTCCATACGCATACCATCCGGTCTTTGTCGGCCGTGCTGGCGCTGCAAAAGCTGTTTTCCGTTTATTACTATTCATCCAGTTCAACCCTGCGGGAGTTTGCTTTGGAAAGAGGGGATGAAGCGGCAGGGTATTTTGACCTTATGTCGGCTCATTGCTTGTCCAATGAGAATACCAGGATCTACATAACCGGACCGAATGAAACGAGGGTCGAGAAATGCGCCGCGATAGCCGCCTACCCGCCGTCGCGCCGGTACCTCAATGTCTGTTTATCCGAAGAAAAGAATTGCAGCCAATGCGAAAAATGCCTCCGGACCATGTTGTCTCTGTATGCGGTCGGGAAGCTTGAATTATACGGCGCTGTTTTTGACGTCGATGGCTTCAAGGCCAATCTGAACAAAAAACTGGCCGCCCTCATCGAAAACGGCGGCGACCGCAACTATCGCGAGATTCGTGAAGCCATGGTTCTAAACGGCGTCAGAATCCCTGTCGGCGTGAGAATACCGGGCTACGCAATGCGTATAGCGAGACACTTTCCTAACTTTCGAAAGCGATTGGCAAATAGTCGGCTGCTGCGGCGTTTTTGCCACAAAATATGATCATATATATGTCCGGTTTCTGGTAAAAAGGGCTGCATAAACCGCCGGGAAATATCGTCCGAGGAACTGTTTCCCGCGATTCAGCAATGCTTTTGATAAAGATAAGTCTATATATGAATAGACGCGCCTGACCTCGCCGTAGGCTGCAATAGCCTGGCGTCTTAGCTGCTTGTGGGTTGCACGCTCGTCGGGCAGCAGCCTCCGGCAGACGCCATACGCGTCAAACAGACGGTTACAGTAAACCCTGCGGGCGATATCATAAAGCTCGCGGTCTCCGGCTTTCTCATAGAAACGCACGCCTTCCCGCCACGCGTCCAGCACATCAAGGCGCTGCAGAGTAAACGGCTTGCGCATAATGCTTCCGGGCGACAGGTAGTATGCATAAAGGTACGCATCGGAAATGACGACCTTGCCGGCGCTGAAAAACAGTTTATGGGA
>Ga0123353_10019610_pt1 | contig 10059 bp, 7 predicted proteins | sample TergutLab28metaG_3_FD_92763 | JGI IMG/M metagenome (GOLD analysis project Ga0123353, IMG submission 92763) | Labiotermes labralis P3 segment gut microbial communities from Petit-Saut dam, French Guiana - Lab288 P3 | ecosystem: Host-associated > Arthropoda: Insects > Digestive system > Gut ...
GCAACTAACAGTCACGCAGGCACGATTAACACTGCATTCCACTCTCAAGGTCATCAACGCTGTCGCGCGACACATCAGCTGTGCAGGTTGCAGTATTTGGAACCGCAAGAAGCCCCCACTTTTTTCAGGCCATTATCTCCGTAACTGTTCAACTTTGGATATAGGTGTTTTGGGTTATATCGGTATACCCTAACATAAGGAACACTCTCCCGAAGTCTGGCACATTCCTCCTGGGACACCCTGTATACATTATTCGCCAAAATCGTGCAAAATTAAATATTTTCACATGATTCGCCAAAAAAATTTCTGACCTTATAATCTTTCAGATAATGAACCTTACGATTCTGACAGCCACACATGCCGTTCGTTTTATTTGAAATTCAGAAGACCTACCGTTAAAGAGGTGCGCGTATGAATTGCTTTACACAAGGAATTGCCACTAATGTTGGAGAATCCTTATAAAACGATACCAGGAATTCAAACGCCGAGGTTTATACAACGGTAGCGAGTTTACATTTCTTGGTTAATTTCGGAAATGAGTCTGCTGATACACATGACTAAGCATTGATATTTATGTAAAATTACAACCACAGCGAAGAGTGTGAAGACACTCCACCACGAATTCCTGACAGTTATCACCACGGTATGCTTATTCAAGCACGACCTGTGCCACGTATTAAATTTCACAACTGTCAAATTCCACATATAAATCAATGTACATGCTCAACTCCTCCTGACGATCTCTTGCAGTGGAAGAAGCAGCGCCCCAGAAAGTCTTGCCAGCTCGCAATCATCGCTGCAGCATCCGCTGCAACAGAACTCATCGGGGTCTTCCTCGCCATATCCCGGTCAAAGGATTTCCAGGCGTCGAAGGGCTTCCACATTCCACGAGACGCTATCATTTCGAGAATACTCAAACCGCGAGGACGAGCAGTCTCTGTACCGCAACTGGCGGGAATTCACACGAAAACGCGGCTCCAGCTTCCACGAAGAAAGGCGGCGCAACAGAAATGCCAGCGAATCGTCAGCAGTGTCGGAAGGATCAGGCTCCGATCACATGAGCAGCCTACTCACAATCAAAGACAGTCAGCAAAGAACTAAAGATTCTGCCTCTGAAGATCAGACATCCGACACCACCGACCCTCTACTGAATAAAGGTAAAGACGATGAAAACGATTCAAACTTTGAAATAGGCGCAAACAATCAACCCACCCCGGTCCGGAAAAAATCGTCAGTTTCATTTCCTTTACCTCCTCCCTGTACATGTCCATATTTCGGGGATGCTTCGTCCCACAACAAAAGTAAGAATGTTCCGTCACCAAAGTCAGAGGTTGTCATAGTATCCACAAGGGACGACGAAAAACACAAGCAACGACACCTGTGTGTGTCCTCACCTACCAACAGAGCAGACGCTGAGGACTCATATCTGAAAGTCGAAACAACGTCCGTTGGCAGTGGAGGTGGCGTTTCTCCTAGTTCAAATCTTCCGTCTCCAAACAGCAGGCGTGGCACACTCTTTGCCAATATATTACGTGCACGCCATTCATCCGGGGGAACATCACCAGTATCTTCCGTCGATGGTAATGTAGGTAGTAACAGCATGGTGGTAACGTGGGATGCGAATTCTGCCTCCTCAAGGATGCATCGTAGGGGATCCAGTTTCGGAGGAGGTGGTTCCAACAGTGTAAAGACAACCCTGCTGACCGGGTATAGTGTTTTTACATCCCCAACACATCACGGAAACAGCCGCGGACCACTGTTACGCAGGGCAGCTACCTTGCGACACCATAATGGGACATCTACCAAGCCAAGCAAGTCAATAAATACTGACAACACTTCGACGCCTTGTTTAGTGATGCGCTACGGATCTGGAAGGGGAGCTTCGAATACAACCTCAATCAGTAGCAGAACAGGAACCATCCGGAGCCATCACAGCCGCAATTCCAGCGTAAACTCTCGTAACTCTTCGCGCCACGGAAGAATCATACGGCTGGAGCAGAAAGCGACCAAGGTTCTGGGTGTAGTATTTTTCACGTTTGTGATACTCTGGGCTCCATTCTTTGTGCTGAACTTGGTTCCCACCGTGTGTCCGGACTGCGAGCGGAATATCGATCAAGGAGTAATCGATTTAGTGACCTGGCTAGGGTATGCAAGTTCTATGGTGAATCCCATCTTCTATACCATATTCAACAAAGTGTTCCGACAAGCATTCAAAAAGGTTCTACTCTGTCGTTATCGTAACAGAAACTGGAGACCACCACGGTAACGTACTAACTACTATTAATACCTCACGCATTTATTTCAAAGGCAAAAGACCGAAATCATTATTTTTCCGAATATAAAATGAGCCAGCGTACATTTGTGTTGTAAAATCAAAGGTAACATAAAGCTGTAATGAAAAGTAATTATTTTAGGCTATCAGGCAGTGAATAGTTTGACTGATGCGAAGAAAGTACGGTACATTCTGGACGAGAATCGCACGTTCTGGACAAACAAAATAAAGCATTCGTAATTCTGTGCAACATATCTTCGCTGTCACTTGCAAGATCATAACAGCAGCCTGCAAACAACTCACCAAATACGCCCGTACACACAATAAAAAAAAAAGCAAACTGCTTGCAAATAGACTTCCACGGAAATTCGGCTGTTCTACCAAAGCGAATATTAAAAAAAACAATATAGTTAATTTGAACCGGTGAGAAGGATTTAAGGTAGTATAAGGAGGAGGGCCAAGCGGTGTTGGAAAATCTGCTACGTGGGTAACACTAAAACTGACGGTGAATATGTTACGACTGCACTCCGCACGGCGGTCTAGTCCTTGTATTTTAAAACAGAATTTCGTTGTTCCGTGAAACATAAAAACCACAGATGTTACAGGTGCGTCTAGAACACGACACAAACATTTCTCAAATGCACAATACAATATTAAATTTCACGATCAACTGTTGGTATCCTGTATTAATTCGTTAAATCCGCAACGCAAATACAAATAGAGACCATCTGACAAATTTCTAAATCTTCACATTCTCACATATTACTTCATGTTTTTTCCACTGATTGAAACATGGTGCTTCTCACAGAAATGATAAGCGCTTCAAATTACGAAGCTATTCATTCCCTAAACCAGTTATAAAATTCACGTATTGTTAAAAAAATAATAAAAATAATAGTGTTCAAGAAGGGATACGATGTAGCAGTAGATTCCATTTTGCAGGTAGTTATCGGTGCACACAAAAAAGGTGAGCGCATACAGATATTTGTATCATTCATGAACAAGCCATGCATGAATAGCAATTACAGACGAAAAAGTTCCATAATACAAAATACGTAAAAACTAGACAAGCAGTTGGGTTTTCCATTTCACTAGACACTAAACAGCACGGAAGAAAATCATAAAATAAATTCTGCGCTCAGACCGGCACATAGGAACAGCCAATCAACAAAATTAGTTTCGTGTTCTCACCACAACAGGGATATGTAACAGGATTAGTTATCAATTAATCTTTGTTCCATTTTTCTGCGTCTGTGTTTCTTGATGTATTCTAAAATTCAGTGCTCAAAATTTGAAGTGATACACAGTTTTATAGTAGTTCGTTACATACTGCCAATAAACGGACTGTTAATGTAGATGTAAACTAAGGACTGAATATTTCTTTCATACAAAGAAAACCTCAAGATTTGACTGGAATCCCATTCTATGTACAGAATGAGTTGCAGTTAACGTAGCAAAACACACTACAACCAACAGAACACAGAATGCCAAATTAATTTACATTCTTCCACTTTTCAGTAAATCAATTTCCTTAAATAAAAAATCATAGCTTTACATTCGATGTTGGGGAAATGCCACTAAAACTATCGATAAGGCGCAAGCATTCCACTAACGTACAAGTAATTAGAGAATAAGGGCAAAACAGTGACGCACGTACAGTCCAAAATATGTCACGTAACAATCCATCGCGTGAGCTTTTTGAGGCGAGAACACGGAAAATTAGTCTTGACGCCTTAACACGGAGTGGCGGGAAGTAAATATACAATGCTGAGTTCACCGTGCGTTAGGTCAACCGAAAAACGACAGGTACTTGGGAAAGAACTTATATCATGACGCCGACACGCACAATGAAATTCGCAGCAGTCGAGCTCAATTTTGCAACCTCTCCGATCAATCCGTTGCTCAGGAACAAAATACGTGTCCACTTTTTGTGACAGAAGGCAGGGCTGCGGCTCAATTCGACCGATTGCTGCTGATAGAAACGAAGAGACTATAGGGTGGGCAAGCATGTTAATACCAAACCTCGTTTTGTAAAGTACATTACTAACAATTAAACAGAGATTTGTAAACAGTACCACAGACACTCTGATACACAGAGCAGGCCTGCTACGCCACTACGTCAGAAGCACAGATAACCACCGTTCTCGCAATGCACGGAGATATATCTGAATTAAAATTGCAGTGATGACTGCTGGCTCTACTCCCGTCTTCAGACACTATGCGCCATTACAGTGGCGCATTATTTAATGTATTGCATTTCCGCAATTACTAACAACGGTTAGAACCCAACCAGTGACCTTTTGAATAATAGGCCAGTAAATTAATGGTCAGCACTCAAAAATTTCACAGTCTCAGTAAATTAGTGGTCAGTACTCAAAAATTTCCCAGTCTCAATCACAAGTAAAAACGCCCCCTCATGGCGCACAAAGACCTCAGTTTCGATCCCTACCATTCTCCAATGATATAAAAAAATAATACCGAAGCAGCTGCCTGTATAGTGACGACGGATACCCCACAGAAGAAAGAACAGCCAATTCCCAAAATCTGTTTGAAAATCAAGTCCAAAAATGTTCGTACAATAGGTAAGCAACTGGGCAATCATAACTAAATAAGTGTGTCTAAATACTCTACTTAGAAATTAGTAATTTCGTAATTCCACAGTTCTGTGGCTTGTCATTCTACAGTACCTCAGCCCCCAATGACATTCATTTTCACAACAGCGGCCGTAAATGTAATGTTACCGCGTTTTAAATCGCGGCGATATGACAGCACAGCAGCGTAGGAAGGGTAACTTCCAAGACAGCCAAAACAGCCGCATGTCACATCATCATCATCATCATCACCATCATCATCAGGTACAGGGTAAAGTCATCCTGGCATGCTCTATCTTCGCCGGTCTTGGTCACACCACTTCACACCCAAACCAAACAAAACTTAATGCTAAAAACTGAGTCGTATTAACTGTGCCTCTCGTAAATGAACTGTCGCTTGCGAGGGATTCGGTATTGGCAGCTCACATTTTATTGGATTTCTGCAGTACAAAGCACAATATTCCTTTACGGATAAATGTTACGGCTATAGCGCACTTCAAAATCTAGTGAAAGAGCCGGGGCCTTATATTTCCTTACGTGAGGACCTGAGTTGGGCCTTAATGCAGAAATCGCAATCAGTTGTCACATGTTCATCCTAAGATTCAGAACTGACTACTTAAAATGGACGAATACTGAAACGCCGTTACACGTCTGAAGTGCGTAAAGTAGGGAAAAAAAGTAGTAAATTTAAGAGTGTAATATAACCTTCTTTACTTACTCTAAGTGAGCAGCTCAAGCAGCAACGCATCTGCCTCTTTATATCACCTGAAAATACCACTCCGACAGAAAATATCACCACGGAAATCTCCAGCATTAGTTTCGGTATTTTGCTCAACTAAACTGTCAGTTAAGAACCTTCTAATAACGAAGCTGGGTAATGTTTATTTAATTAGCCACACAAAATATAATTTCAAGATATGTGCGTTTTAAAAAATACACTTAGTGTTTTTTTTCGGAGCAAGGACTTGGCGGAAAATTCAGGCATTCCTTCCATCAAGTCAAACCGGACGCTGAACGGCTTCCTTGTCTATCAAACTTACCGTACAAAACAGATAGGCCGATGTCCCTGGAAATATCGTGCTCGCCAGTTACTACTGTCTTAGGCCCTGTTCAGATGTACATTATAAGGTATTAAGTTCAGTCTGAACCACATTAAGTACTGACAAACCACAAGCCTGCTGTTTCTGGTATATGTTATTTACGAACATGCCGACTAGTATCGTTCCGGAAGAACAGAAGGAAACAAAACTGCAACATATCGCATCACTTCACAGCCCTCAGATTTCAAACCTGATGCTTCATCATCATTCAGTCTCAAGCGCCCCTCGCTCGGACTGTGTTGGACTGTGAGTGATCTGTGCAGCAGCACAGCCACTCTCGCTACACAGCATACGAGTATTTGTCAGTCCCTATAGATAAAAGCTACTACCGCGGTGTGTTAGTAATTAGCTGTTTTGAACACCAGACTAGAAACAAAGTCAATATTAGTAATGTAAAACGCTATGCTAACGTAACTGTGATACACAGAGAATTAAAACTTGCATACTGGAATGTGATCGATTCTTCTCCATTCTCGATAGCTAGTTTCTGTTTGTGATAATACGTATTTACCGCACCTGCTCGAGGTATAAGAGGTTCAGACTGCTCCTCATCCCACACGTACAGTTAGATAGACACACTTGTCTCGACGCAATGACTGTTCCGACGTAAGAAAAACATGAGCAGTACACAAAAGACAGGTAATTGACAGGCGGCTATGAAATTTTCGAAAACACACAGAAACGCTACAAATCCAATGTGGCCAATTTTGTTTTAACAAGTAGTGCAATAAATCCGCAAAATGACATGCGGGTCATACAACTTTAAACAACCGTCAAGAATTACATGTGATCATACAAACAAGACTAACACATCTCATGAATAATGTATATTAATTGAATTTCGTCGTCAAAATTTGTAGCCTCTCGCATTAAAAAATATTCGCCGAGCAGTACCAATATTACGTCGTAAATTTCATATCCGATGTGAAGTCGCTAACAATTACCCACTACAGCCATATTTCGCTTGTTCCAAACAACAGTACGAGAAAACCTTGCAGTTCAGACTTCATCGTTGCACCGTGCATTCTGTAGGTTTATTTAATTAACACACCAACAAATGCACATATATGCTTCTTAAGAAATCCAAAATTTAAATTAAAACACTTAAAACGCTCCCACATGTTTCGATCGTACGATCATCCTCAGGGAGCATACATCGTTCCTTACTAAAGTTATGGTTTAGAAACACTCAGTGATTTACATCGTTACGTTAAGTTGGTGCTGTGGCAGCATGCTGCCACAGCACCAAGTTAACATACCGAAGTAAATCACTGAGTGTTTTTAAAATATAATTTTAGCAAGGAACAATATGCTCCCAGAGGATGATCGTACGATCGAAACATGTAACAGCGTTTTAAGTGTTTTAATGTAAATTTTGGATTTCCTAAGAAGAACAAATGTGCATTTGTTGGTGTTAATTAAATAAGCCTTGCAGTTCAAATTATAATTGTGGTTTAAACTGTGCAACGTCTAGGAGTTCAGGCAAAGCAAGTCACACGCTATGACCCTTACTCGGAGGGAAGGTACGGGGGCGACAGAAAGCAACTTTTGACTAGTATTCTGCTGGGGTCCGGTTCGAATCGCAGCCCCAACACCGACGACCTTGAGGGTTTCCGTTCTTTACTTCAGTTCTCCCGGGCACATTTTGGAAGAGCACCTTACAATCAACCACAACCGCTCCCTTCCACATACTTTCCAGTTCATTAGCATGATAAGACTTCAGCAAAACGGACTGCGTATCAATCCGTGTTAATGACTGGGTAAATATCTAACAACAAGGAAACATTCAGACAAAATAAATTAAACTCTGCAACCACGCCATATTCTGTAATTTCTGCATTTCCAACTTGCTACGTCGACGCGTTGGTAAGATTATCCTTTTCTTTCGTAATGCACGAACACCTACATCTTCGTGCAACTTCTTGTATCCCGGTTTCCTATTCTCACTGTGTGACATGACGGTAAGGTAAAAGGGCGAGGAGCAGCCTGGATGTTCAATCTATAGAGGCCTACTCATAAGTAATCTATTTTGTAATATCTGTATACTGTCAAAATAGTGTATTCAAAATGACGCTGTTCCCTACACACTGTCAAATTACATACTGTTAACAAAGCTGTACTGTGATTTCCTATCCTACGTCATACGCAAAATCCCACTACCCACCGCACAGCTTCGACATCAGTCGAGTAAATACCTCTCATCTACGATAAATCGTCCCAATATACGTCTTTTCTGATTTCATTTTAAATTATCGATGAGATCATAAAGACAGTCTAAACAAGATGAACCCTTTCAGCGGCAAGCAATCTTACATTAACAATATGCGCGCTTTTCGAAAACAGATGGCATAATGTTCAAAGAATATTTTATAGAAAAATGTATGTGCACTTACATCACTCACTAATTTCACATGTACTAAATTGAACATATTCAGTTTCACATATAATATATCTATGTTCCTCCTGATGCACATATTCCAAATTATCTTTGGGTATTAAATTCCTCAAAAGTTAACACCCCCCCCATCCGGAGTCTGAATAACGTTAAAATTTTATATTTGTTTACGCTTGCGTGCAACGTTAGATTTTCCTGTGCTTAAGGTATTTCAAACGTTGCTTCTGATGCGAAACTCCTCATGAAGCATCACTCACTATCCGTAACCCACATCATGTTAAAGATTTACATTTCTTTACAATGGCGTAAAATGTTGAGCTGTAACATGCCTTGAACTAAACACCATGTCACGTATTCTTAACCTTGCTACTATACATTTGACAGCAATCAGCTTCGCCGTTTGTTTAGTCCTCTTACACAGCCCGATCTGACAGAACATTGTGTAGGACCCAGAACCGGGCTGGACGCTTTGGTAAAGAAAATATTCTGCACCCACCTGGAATTCTTGGTCGTCCAGCTGAAGCCTAGGCGCCATACCGGATGAACTCGTGGATGCTCGGCAGTACGTTTTAAACATTCTGTACCCATCTGGAATTCTTGATCGTCGAGTCGAAGCCTAGGTGCCATACCGAATGAACTCGTGGATGCTCGGCAGTACGTTTCAAATATTAACATATTCGTGGTTCAGTTGCAGATTTTAGGGTTTCAAATTTTGGTTTCAACAAACCCCATACTAACGGCATGAAGATTATTTAGGAACCTCAAAAAAAAAGGCGCATATTTCTGAAAGATATGCTTCTTTACAAAATACCTAGAAAGTTTTCTGAACAAAGTTATAGTTCTTCCAGGTAACCGCCACCTTACAAATTCTGAATTTGTAACTACTAATATACCGCATGCATTATGGCCTGCTGAAAACACACTGGCTATCATTGCGTACCTCTGCCTACACACATAAACTTTATTACACAACAGGCAGTCACAGAAGATAATATATAATTACGTCAGCATTCTGTTATGACGTAGGAAGGGCATAAGAGTACGGTAAATGTAATTTATATACACTGTAAAAAATTTTCCCCATACTGTCATATATTATTGTGAAACAATGTCAAAAATAAAAGAAACAAAACAACTGACGATAGGAGAGCAGCATTCTTCCCAAGAAACAATATTTCAAGTGAAATGTGATCAATAACGAAAGCTAATACAAAAAAAGGAAAACAAACGGTGTGTATAAATCTGAAGAAGGTTGGAAAATGAGTATGACATCTATGAGCCTGTAAGTCTGTAAACAAAATCAGTGTACTAACATGTTTGTGATGACGGTGTCCCTAAACAGGGATCTATTTAAGTGGGAAGAATTCTGACACAACAATGTCAACGTGCCAAGACATGAGGCAAATTGTATATGTTCGACCGTGTGTTTTATTGTGGCGGATAAAACCGTTCACGCAAATTACTACCCACACAGCATACCCTATTCCCAACATTCAACACAGTCGCAAACATCAGCACTATGTGCTTCACTAAAACGTTACGCCAGTCACTCGGTCTTACCACATGGGGGGGGGGGGGAACCCAAATTTTTTTATTTGAAATTTTTATTTCGGGACCCCCAATTAAAAAGGAATTTGAATAAAATTTCCCGACCTTTTAAAATTAAAGGGAAAAATTAAAAAAAAAAAAAAATTAAAAAAA
>Ga0123353_10019611_pt1 | contig 10059 bp, 9 predicted proteins | sample TergutLab28metaG_3_FD_92763 | JGI IMG/M metagenome (GOLD analysis project Ga0123353, IMG submission 92763) | Labiotermes labralis P3 segment gut microbial communities from Petit-Saut dam, French Guiana - Lab288 P3 | ecosystem: Host-associated > Arthropoda: Insects > Digestive system > Gut ...
GGGCAGTGAATCTATCTGACGGCAGACTTCGTCGTACTCCAAAGTGTTGACAAAGTGAACTGCAGCCATATTTTCGTCAAAGAAATGCTCAAATTTTTCCCACAAGTCCTTCATCGTCACAACAAGGTATGGCCTGCGGCATGTATCCTTTAATTCCGCCACAAGGTTCCTGCCAAAAATAACGTTAAATTTTTGCCCTGTATCCATAATAAACCTCTCCTTTTCGTGTATTTGACACGTTTGTATTATATATGGTATATTGAAATAAGTCAATTCAAAACCAATTATCAAAATCCACAATTATCGGAGGTCAATATGAACAGTGCGAAAGCATATTCTGCAGAACTTAGGGAGCATCTCCTTCTTGACGTCATGCCCTTTTGGGATGAGCGGTGCCGCGACATTACACATGGTGGTTATCTCACTTGCTTTGACCGGAAAGGTGACCTGACTGACGACGCGAAATACATCTGGTTTCAGGGCAGGCAGCTTTACACCTATGCGGAGCTCTACAACAAGATCGAGCAGCGTCCCCTATGGCTCGAATATGCGAAATGGGGATTTGACTTTCTTTTGAAGCACGCTTATGCTGGAGATGGGCGATGGCATTTTAAACTTGACCGAAGCGGCAAGGTGCTCGTTTCAACGACCTCGATCTACGCCGATTATCATGTAACACAGGGCCTTGGGGAATATATGTTGGCGACGGGGATGAAGGATGATGTGGGTATGGAAATATTGCGAAAGAGTTTCGACGGGATTGAGAGGAACACTCTGGACCCCGAATTTAAAGATATCTACGAAAATACGTACAGCCCTGTCTTTATATGGAATGACATGTACCTGACAGCGCTCAATACCGCGTGTATCGCGACGCCGGCTTTGGGTATCGAACGCACAGGCATGCTGATCGACGAATGTGCCGATAAACTCATGAACTGGTTCGCGAGAAATGAGTATAACCTCGTTTTTGAGGCTGTGACCCGCGATAACAAAGTTCTGCTTGAGGATGAAGGCCGGTTTATAAACCCGGGGCACTCCTTCGAGTCGGCTTGGTTCCTGATGGAAGCGGGTATAATACGTGGCAACCGCAAAATGATAGACCGAGGCCTTCAGATCGTCGACTGGACATACGGAGTAAGCCACGACGGAACACATGGCGGCTTATACTCCTATCTGGATGCCGAAGGGGGCCGCCCGCAGCCCCTTGACTGGCACAAAGCGACAGACACCGTCTGGGACGACAAGGTTTGGTGGGTCAACTGTGAAGCCCTTTGTGCCATTGCGAAGGCATACTCCCTGTCGGGAGAGCCGAGGCATCTTGATATGCTCAATGAGCAGTGGACATTTTGTAAAGAAAACTTTTATGACGCCGAATATGGCGAATGGTATGAGCGCCTGCATCCCGACGGATCCGTGAAGGTGGCGGATAAAGGCACTCCCTGGAAATGTGCGTTTCACTTAGCGCGCTCGCTGATTATGGCGATAGTCTCGCTGGATGGCATGGTTTCAGCGTAACCCGCTTTTCAGGACTTCTGCCACGTTACGCGCGGCTAAAAGGCTCATATTGTCGACGGCGTCAAAGGTGGAAGCCGCACAGTGTGACCCGATAACAAGATTATCAAGTGAAAGTAGCGGGCTGCCCTCGGGCGGTTCCTGGTTGAATACGTCCAGCCCCGCGCCCCATATCCGGTTATCCGACAGTGCCTCGAATAGGGCAATCTCGTCTATTATGCCTCCACGCGCCGTGTTTATTACGACCGCCGTGCCCTTCATCATCCGAAACTGCTCCCTGCCGATAAGCCCTCGCGTTTCTTCGGTGGCCGGTAAATGTATACTGATAAAATCCGCTTCCCTGAATATTTGATCGGCATCCGCATATTTAACTTCCATGAGGTTGGCAAAATCGTAATCCGGCAAAAGGTCGTATCCCAGAATCCTCATCCCAAAACCACGTGCCCGTTTTATCACGGCTTTACCGACGGCGCCTGTTCCCAGTATCCCCAGCGTTTTTCCGTACACGCCTAAAGACATGGTCTTTCCCCAGTCGAGCCTGCGGCACCCACTGTCGATGGGTATAACCTTTCGCGCCGCGGCGAGCATCAACGCGAACGTGTAGTCCGCCACTGCCTCCGTGTTGGCGCCCTGAGTAATAGTTACCGGTATCCCTTTTGCCTCTGCGTAATCTAAATCGATATTATCGAGCCCCACGCCGTACTTTGAGATCACACGTAACCTGCATGCCTCGTCCAGGACACGCGCCGTCACGGGGTCCACTCCGACGATGAGTGCGTCAACCTCTTTAACCGCCTGAAGCATTTCATCTTCTGTGAGTATACGCCCGAACGGATTGGGAACGATTGTCAGACCCGCCTCATCCAGCAGATCGTACGCCGCATGTGAACCCTTACCAAATGAGCGCGGCGTAATCAGAACTTTTGTCAAATAGACACACCTACTTCCATTTTGGGTTATCGACGACAGCAAAATCGCCGCCTTTCTCCACAATGAGCTTTCTGTAGCCTTTTTTTTCAATCGTGCCGTAATCGTGCCCCGCATCGGCACGGAAAGCGAAAAACTGCACGAACGGCTCATCGCCTACATTGACGCTGCGGTGAGCGTACCGTTTTGGCACGTAGACCATCCTGCCGGGTGTGAGTGTCTCGCATCGCCAGTCACCCTCGGGATTTTCCATCAGCATCAAACCCCTGCCCTGAAGGCACAGATAGACCTCTGCGGTATCAAGCACCGCGTGGAAATGCCCTTTTGTCATGAAATATTCGGCGCCGACCTTGCCGGGATAGCATATGCTCGTACCAAAGGCAAGGTCGCCCGGATGTTCCGGCACGCCCATCTCATAAAACTCGTAGACGAGCGTGTCTTCACGTGCGATCATTCTTTCCAGTTCCTCTTCGTCGAAGACAATCCCCCTCATATTTGAAAGATACCGTTTTGACGAATTCCTGTCCTCACAGGCGCCTCCTTTGAGGTCAAAGGTGAAAACGCCCGGTTTGTTCGCATTCATATTAGCAGCGGCATAAGCTTCAGCCGCCTGAGCCCGTTTTCCGTAGGGCGCCCTTCGGTATCCCATTCCCTCAGCGCGTAATATTCATCCAGCATAACGTCGTACATCTCCTTTGTTAATACTTTGCCCGCAGCCATACCCGAGGGAAGCTTCTCAGTCATGGTACGTTCCGGCAGATAATCGTCCTTGCGGCTAACACCTTCCCGTATGTATATCATACGTTCCAGATTGTACACCCTTTCACCGATTTCCATCAATTCGGGTGTGAAATCGACGCCCGTAACGTATTCCAAAACCTTACCGCCCGGGTTATCGCTGAATCCCATGGCGGAACGGACAACGGTGCAAATGCCCAGAGAATCCACATACGCCCGCGTATCTTGAATATTTTTCACCATCGCACCCTTGCCGTCAACGGCAAAGCGGTCGAATTTCCCGCTGGTCAACTCATCCCTTATGGTCCAGCCGCCCACATTGTGACAGGCGCCCCGCGCCGAAGTGCCGTATGCAAGACCCATCCCATAAAATCCCCTCGGTTCATATGCGGCAAACGACATGCCCTTCACGTGCATGAGGTACTTTTCCGCCTCCGGGCACTGCCTCTGTATCTCGTAAACGGAACCTGCCAGAAAATCACCAAATCCCTCTCGGCGGGCTATTTTATGCAGTAGCGCAAGGACCGTCTCGCCGTTTCCCCAAGACAGGTCCAGTCCGCCTGTATCCATGTTTTTTAGCATGCCGCGCTGATTTAATTCCATGGCGAACCCAATCATTGTACCCGCCTGCATGGTATCCAGGCCCAGTTCATCGCAAGCCTCGTTTGCGGCGATTACCGCGGCTAAATCCAACACGCCGCATTGTCCGCCGAAGGCGCCTATCGTCTCATACTCAGGATCGCTCACAGCCCCTGCGAAAGGGCCTTCCTTAACCCGACAGACTTGGCCGCAGCCGATGGGGCAGCGGAAGCACGCGCTGTTCCTGGTCTTATATCTGCCCACCAGCTCATGCGCATACAGGCCTTCGGCATTTTCCAGTTCGGCGGTCTGGAAATTCTTTACGGAATAACATCCCAGATGGTTGATGACCTCGGTATACTGCGCTGTTCCATATTTCGTATGTCCGGCCTTAGATTCCCTGCACGCCTTGAGGTTTGCATTGATAAACTCCGCGAGCCTTTCCTCGTCGTGCTGTTTAAGGCGCTGTGTGCCGCATACCGCAACTGCTTTGAGGTTTTTATCACCCATTACGGCGCCGCCGCCGCCCCTTCCGAAGCTGCGTCCGTCAACCTGTATACAACCGTATGCCACGCGATTTTCACCGCCTATACCTATGCTCATGATACCCTTGCCGAAGCCTTCATGCCTGCTCTTGATATACCCATTTACTTCAGAGGTGGTTATACCCATAATCGGCGCACCGTCATGAAATTCAACTTCATTGTCCTTGATTGTGATATAGACAGGTTTTTTCGACCTGCCTTCGATGATAATACCGTCAAACCCCGCACGTTTGAGTTCGGGTCCAAAAGAACCGCCTGAATTGCTGCATATATACCGCCCCGTGAGGGGGGATTTTGTTGCCAGTTGGAATTTGGTCCCCGCATATACCGGCGCTCCGGTCAGCGGCCCCGTCATAAATATGAGCTTGTTCTCATCCGAATACGGCGCAGCCCCACTGCCTATCTCATCATAGTAATATTTTGCCGCCACGCCTCTGCCGCCTAACAAGGTCCGGAAGTATTCGCAGGGAATATCCTCGGCTTTATAGGAGCGGGAGGAAAGATCGATACGTAGCAGCTTGAGTGCGTATCCACCTGAAAACATACCTCACCTCCATGTTTTTATTAGGTCCACCGCTTCGCGTGTCAGGTCGCGTATTGCGCCGAATTGACCCGAACCGATCAGGGTATCTTTGACAATCCATGAGCCGCCACAGGCGACGACCCTGTCGAATGAAAGGTACTCAAGCAGGTTCCCTGCGTTTATACCGCCCGTAGGAAAAAACTTAATATTCGGAAATGGGGCGGCAAGGGCTTTGATCATGGCCAGCCCGCCCGCTTGCTCTGCGGGGAAAAATTTAACGACTTCAAGGCCGTATTCAATGACATACTGTATCTCTGTCGGCGTGATTGCCCCGGGTATGACGGGAATTCCTTCTTTAAGACAGAATTCTACGACTTCGCGGCTGAATCCCGGCGAGATTATAAACGATGCACCCGCGTCGATAGCGCGTCGGGCTTGTTCGGCGCTCAATATGGTGCCGGCGCCCAACAGGATATCGGGATGGGTTTTTCGAGCAAGGCGCATTGCCTCGCCTGCGGCCTCTGTGCGAAATGTTATTTCCGCCACCGGCAGCCCCCCTTCTGTAAGCGCTTCACAAAGGAACGGAGCATCAGTTGCACTGTTCAGCGTGACGACAGGCGTCAGCGCGTATGATGCGATGTTTTCCAGTATCTTATGCATGGTGAACTCCTTTTAAAATATCAGAAGATGATAACGTGTTTCAGTCCCTTTGCCTGTTTCGCGTTATCAAAGGCTTCGTTAGCTTCGTTCAAACGGTATTTATGTGTAATTAAATCTTCCAGGCCGATTAGGTCATCCGCCACCAACTCCACAGCTTTGCGGAATTGAATGATGCTCGAACGCGTCGACCCTGTGAGGTAAAGTTCCCTGTAATGGACAAGGTTGGTATCGATGGCAACGGGCTGCATCTCTTCCGGTACGCCGCCGAAAAAATTGATGCGTCCGCCGTAATTCATCAGCGAAGGTAGAGCGGCCTGCACTGAGGGAACGGGGCACGCGGCTATGGCGATATCAAGGCCCCTGCCGCCGGTCTGTTCCGACACAAACGCTTCGAGCCCGTCTCCGTGATACGTCTTTATAAACGGCATGATCCCCTTACAAACATCGAGCCGTTCCTTTGAGATATCGTTCATCATGACGATGGCCCCCGCCATGTTGAGGAGCTTTGCATGCATGGCGCCGATGGGGCCCGCCCCCACTACCAGCGCCTTTTCACCCGGTTTAACGAAACACTTCCCGAATCCGTTGTATGCGCAGGAGAGTGGCTCGCAAAGAGACGCTTCCTCATCGGATATCCCCTCAGGTAGCACGGTCAGATTTCCATGGGCAACCCCGTCGCCCGGCACGCGGACATATTCGGCAAATGCTCCGTCGATGTTGATGCCAAACGCCTTATACCCGTCGCACAGATGGGAATTTCCGGTAGCGCACCTGTCACACAACCCGCATCCAATATTGGGCTGCATACCCACGCGCATACCGATTTTATAGAACCTCACGTTTCTGCCGACTCCAACAATCTCCCCGCTAAACTCATGGCCAAGCGTTAACGGACGCCCGTTGCATACGTTTTTTACACCGCTGGCCCACATACGCACATCAGTGCCGCAAATGGCGGCGGCTTTAGTCTTAATCAGTATTTCGTTTTCGGCGATGCGAGGGATATCGGTCTCCTCCAGACGGATATCGCCCTTGCCATACAATCGTAAACTAAGCATAAACCGTTTCTCCCGTCTTTATTGAATGATTGCCTGCATGCACGGCGCCTACGGCCATGCGCCCATCGAAACCGCCTGGTTCCGGTTGTTTGTCATCCATAATACAACGGATGAAGGCGGTGTCTTCATTAAGATACGCTTCTTTGAAAAGATCGGCCCAGCCGGTTATAAACGTCGCCGAAATCCCCTTGTCCACAGTCAGGCCGGTAACAAAATCGCTGTTGCTCCGTCCAACGCGCAGCACTCCGCGGGCGCCTACCAACTCCACCCCCGCATCGTATCCGTACAAAACGTATGCCGCCCCATTAACGGAAAACTGGATTCCGCTCTGTGTAAGCCCATTAACAATAACGCTGTCATAGTAATCCGGGTATTCTTTGGCTATTTCCCTGTTGCGATAGTTTCCGCCCACAGCAAAGAGTTTTTGTATCTCGCTTCCGGAAAACCAGCGAACACTATCTATGTCGTGGCTGTTCACCTCGGCAAGCGTGCCGCTTGAGGCTTTCAAATCGTACATCCATGGTCTCGGCTTGCTGGGTCCCCGTGTGTGTGAATTTATCTGCACCAGCGCGCCGATTTCACCATCATCCAGCAGGTTCTTAGCGCGCTGAAAGCTCGGGTCATACCGGCGCATAAAACCAATTTGCAGTTTTACCTTGTTGCGTTCGCATGCTGCGATCATGAGGTCACATTCATTCACATCCATCGCCATGGGCTTTTCGCAAAATATGTGTTTTTTAGCTTCGGCGCAGTCAGTAACGATGGTTTTATGCATACGGGTTGGCGAAGCTACGATAACCGCATGAATATCCTTGTCCTCCAGAATTCGCCTATAATCATAAAAGGCTTTAACCGTTCCCAGCTCTACGGCAGCCGCATCTGCGGCGTCCTCGTCCGGGTCAGCTATCGCCGCCAGATAAGCACCTTCTACCCGATGCGAAAAATTACGGGCGTGTATCATTCCCGCGCGGCCTGCCCCAATGATGCAAATACCAATATGGTCATTCATCTGGTATGCTCCTTTTATTTCCGATTATTATCTTTTATTTTGCCACCAACACGTTAATGCCCGTTTGAATCGCTTGCGTAAGAAAACTTTGTGACACCCTACTATCGGTGATAATCAGGTCGAACTCTTCCAACATCGCGATATGTGCCAATGAATTTTTCCCTATTTTACTTGTATCGAAGAGCAGGTACGCTTTGTCAGCTATATCCATCATCTGCCACTTGATCGCGGCCAGTTCGATATTCGGCGTACTGGCGCCGCGCTCCAACGTCACTCCGTTGGCCGCTAAAAACGCCTTATCCACGTGCAGCTTCTTTATGCTGTCTATTGAATACTGCCCAAAAGTGCAGTGATGTTGCCTGCGTATGCTGCCACCGATGAGTAGTATATGGGCATTTGAATATTCCTCTAAAAACGCGGCAATCTGCAGGTCTGTTGTCACGATAGTGAGATCGTGTATGTTAACGATCTTCCTCGCCAGTTCCAGCATCGTGGTACCGGTGTCCAGAGCTATAGTCTCGCCGTCGTGAATCATCTCCGACGCTTTTTGGGCGATGGAACATTTCTCTTCCACATTGCGCACGATTTTTTCACGGGCTGTCAATTCAAAATTGGCCGTGGCGCTGCTGATGGCGCCTCCAAACGTCCTTTTCAGGCACCCTTCGCTTTCCAGTTTGTGCAGGTCATTTCTGACGGTCGCCGGAGACACGTCGAATAGTCGTGACAACTCCATAACGGTGCAATTCCCCTCCGACGAAACAATATCCATGATACGGTTCATCCGCACCTGCGCCAGTATAGCGGCTTTTTTCCTAGGCATGAGTTTATCCTCCAGACCTAACGTTGAAATATCCCTCCCCTGTAAATTTTACCCGTCCACATGATGGCTTCCATATATGTTTTCGCATACTCGCCGTATATTTTATGCCTCCCCATATCGGGCGTATATGCCTTCGTTTGCAGCATCACGTCGCGTATGGGCGCCCTGTAATCCGAAATGAACCCGACCCCCGCCGCAGCGACCACGGCGCTGCCCAGCAATGCGGTCTCTCCCGTATGAAAGGTGGCGGCCCTGATTCCCAGTACGTCCGCTTTAATCTGGTTAAACAGCGGGGAATTCGCGCCCCCGCCGATGATTAGCATTTCGTCAAAACGGTTGTCCGGAAAGTTGCTTTTAAGGACTGATAGGTAGTAACTGTATTCATATGCTATGCTCTCCATTATCGCCTTGTAAAGATGCGCCCGAGTATGGTTGTAATTCAATCCGAGATATGCGCCTTTGAGCGAGGCGTCGCTGGGCAGTATCCGGCCGGAGAAATGCGGTATGAATATGAGCCTCTCACTGCCGGGAGGTATCAACGCAGCCTCCTGTTCCAGTTTTCCGTATTCGGCATTGGGTGTGCCGCTGAAATTATCTCTGAACCAGCGCACGCACAAACCGCCTCCGTTGATATACGCGAGGGGCAGCCAAAGCCCGTCTATCGGGCTGCGCATCATTGTCAGCGTCTTGTTCTCCACGTCCGGCACATATGAATCGACGACGGCGCACAGCACCGATGCGGTACCTGCGCAATCCTGTATCATATCACGCTCAAACATGCCTGAGCCGAATGTTGAAGCGGAAGTATCCCCCAGGCCCGCAACCACCGGTATGCCGGAAATCAACCCGCTGATCCCTGCAAATGCCTGCGTGGTGCGCCCCACCATCTCGAAAGGCGAGACGATTCGAGCCATTTTATCCGTCTCCACGCCGAATTCCGAAAGTAGTTCTTCCGACCAGATTTTATTCTTATTATCGCCAAAGCTGGAAAAGTGCAGGCAGGTGTAATCAAAAAACGCCTGTTCACCCCCCAGTCCCGTCATTTTCCCAATCACATAACCATGGGGCAGCACAAATTTGGCAGTTTTCTTATAAACATGCGGCATTTCATTTTTCCACCACAGGATTTTCGATCCATGGTTATATGTAGCGGGACCGCCGCTTATCTCGATGACGCTTTTCCCACAGCGAGCTTCCATCTCCTCCACATAAGCGCCACTACGCGTATCCAGCCAGGAATCATAGTAGGTGGTAGCTTCCCCGTCCCAGCCGATACCCATGATACCTGCCATCTGTCCGTCGATGCCGATTGCGGCTATCCTTTTGGGGTCCGCTCCCGACACTTCCATGAGTTCCTTAATGGTTCGTGCACAGGAGAGAAAGATATCGTCCGCTTCCTGCCAAACCGTTCCCGGTTCCGGTGAAATCAAGTGCGATTTTTCAAACGACATATGAAGCAAGCGAAACTGTCCGTCAAAGAGTGCAGCTTTCGTACCCTGTGTCCCTATATCGACGCTAATGAAGTAATCTTGCATAGCTTTACACCATTTTAATTCAGATACAATAAATAATGTACGATGTGGGGCTTTTTGTCAAGGGAAAAGCTTTCCAAATCATTAAAACTCGAAAATAAAACTCAAAAATAGAATATAAATCGCCACGTTCGAGAATAAATCAATTGACAC
>Ga0123353_10019612_pt1 | contig 10059 bp, 8 predicted proteins | sample TergutLab28metaG_3_FD_92763 | JGI IMG/M metagenome (GOLD analysis project Ga0123353, IMG submission 92763) | Labiotermes labralis P3 segment gut microbial communities from Petit-Saut dam, French Guiana - Lab288 P3 | ecosystem: Host-associated > Arthropoda: Insects > Digestive system > Gut ...
GTGGCGATGGGAAAATAGAGAAAGTTGACAGGAAAACTACCTGAAAATATCCCAAAATTTCTCCCGATCTGGGTTAAACCCGCGCTGCACTTTTCATCCGCCATGCGCTGCTCTTTTCGACCGCCGGGAACACGGATGCCCCCGATGTCGCGGTTATTTCATGGTGGCTCGCTGTTGATCGTTGTCGAATTTGTTATCAAATAGACCCAATTCTTGATATGCTCAATTTTTGCGTTGCGTCTGCAATAGATCAAGTTGACCGACAGTCACGAAAATATATTCGGGATGCTTTTGTGTGATTTTCTCCATGACCTTCTTGATCCGATTCAAACCATAATGCCAACTGTATGCCATACAGTGATACAGTTCGCCCGTATAAATCGTATGTTGGACGATCTCCTCAACGAGGTAGTCGATAAGGTCTTCTTCCGATGTGTTCTGCCCAATATACCAGAATGTCGAGCAGTGGAAGATATTTTGCCCACCCGACGTAGCGGCATAAAGTTCATCTCGGTCAAGGAGCAATCCCGGTGGACGGTGCATATCCCCTACGAACGATTCGATGAAGGGCATATATTGGGCAACCCAGAGGTCGAAGTCCCGATAGTTCGTTTCACTCCATTTATCGCCGGGAAAGGAATAGATTCCGAGACTCTTGAAATTGAGTTTTTTGCTCAATTCATTCGCGTTTGTATAGTGATCTTTCAGGATCATTTCCTGATTCATATAGAGGATTCCATCGTCATCGACCACCCCCTTACTGCCAAAGCCTATCAGCGGATAATTATAACCGAGTCCCGATATGGCTCCGAACATGTAATCCTTCGATTTTTGTGTTGCCGCAAAGTATTCGGTCAAAAGCGGAAATATATCATAGTTAAGCAACCCATAGCACATGCTGAAAGGTATTGTTCCCCGTTCAGTATCGTTCCACTGGCGTTGTCTTAACCCCCAAAGAATATATCCCGGGCTGTCTCCGCTTTCTGTCATAGTAATCGCCACATATTTTTTATTACTGTCGTATGTTATCGGTTCCGGGGCGGCTAGGTTGAATTTCCTTTTTTCAGAATTGACCTTGATGGGGGAGTGAAAACTCAAATTTCCTGCGTGATCAAAAACGGCGGTATATTTTCCGTATTCACCGTGCAGTTTCACCGCAGGGAATTCGTCGATGCCCTGGTTTTCTGCTTTTCCGTTAACGGAATCCAGAGCATAACCGAATCCCAGCATCGGAATTGTTGCCGGATATCGTTGGAGGATTTCGGATGCCTCGTTGAGCGTTTCCTCATGGAAATCAGGCGAAATTTCACCCGGCACCCACATGGTAGGCATTTTCATTTGTAAGGGATAGTCCCGCAAAAAATCGTTGCTCGCACCGTAATAATTCCAGCCGATTACATCACGCCGCAGATGCGGAAATTCATTCACATAATTGTATCGCTGTGCATCACGCTGGTTATCAATCTGATAGTCGGAAAAATATGTAACATCCAGATCAGGGACAATCCGTTTTGCAGCGACGACCATTCCTTCTGTCAGAAGGACTCGATCTTCAACGGCGGCAATATTAACGCAGAAATTGACCGAGAAATTTTTGTTCGTATCCCAAACGATTGCCTTTCGGACAAATGATGAATATTTGGTGAGTAATGCCTCCCAGTCGTTTTCGCCGAGAGAGGTTTCCTGACCGGAAAAGTAACCCTGTTCAACGGCAAACTGCAATATCCAATCGTAACCGCCCATATCCAGAAACAGTCTGATGGTATCGCGGTTGGCAAGCCCTTGAAGCGTCGATGCGAACAATTTGATTCCCCGGTCGCTCGTCCTGATGGGAAAAACATCGAGTTTATCGGTTGCCGGAATGTCGAGCGTCGGAAAACTACGAAAATGGGCAAGTTTTGCGGCTGCGTATGTTTCATGATCAACGCCCAAAACGTCCGCCTTTTTTTTGACAGCATCTACGCAGGATCGAAGAGCAGATTCGTCCACAGCAGAACCGGGACAGAAATTCATAGTGGAAATAAAGCCGTTTTCAGCGGCGCAATAGACGTACCACTTCTTTTCGGGAGATAAATTTTCTATGCCGGGGATATTCCGCCGTCCGCCGGGCGCAATCGTCTCATTCTCAACGCACAATAGTGCCGCATACAAATAGACCGACAGTTTTGCTAACTCGTATTGCGTGAGAACAGAATCGGGACGAAAGTCGTAGTTGTGGACAGCGATCTCACCAAAAACGTTCCGGGAAAGACACGTCATGATACTTTCATAGCATTTGTGGGATTCGGGAACATCTCTGACGAAAATAGTCGCGAACCCAGTGAATCCACATTCTTTTGCGATGATTACCGCCGCATCCCCTCTTGTCAATGCCAGGGCGATTTCATTGCCCATCAAGGAACCGCATAAAAAGAGCGTTACAAATGCAAGGAATGTCGTTAACTTCATTGTACTTTTCACTACGGTCCCTTTCGGTTGCTACTCATCGACTAACTCCGCAACATTCTTCCCCAGCGCGGGTACAACAGGCACCATTCTATCACAGCAACACCCGAATCAATAGCCCTCTCCCGCCTCACAGTTCGCTAACAAGTTTGCCAAAATAGTCGTCATTCCCGCGAAAGCGGGAATCCCGATGAAAGACGTGAGTCTTGTTTCTCAAGACCTCCGCCTTCGCGAGGGTGACGGAAAAACCAAACTTGTTAGCGGACTGTCAAAGAGCGGCGGACGGTATTGTGGCTCTTTTTGATTGCTGTTTTTTTGGTACAATAGACGGAAGATACAGAATCAACGCTCCGACGACATCAGACGATGAACGAAATCACAAAGACCGCCATTTTTATCTTACTAGCCGCCGCTCTCATTGCAGGTGCCATGTTGAGCCGACCGACCATTTCCGACTTTAAACCGGAAGAAATGGTCGGAAATGCCCTGTTTCCACAGTTTACCGACCCGCTGGGTATCAAGTCCCTCGAAATTGTCAAATTCGATGCCGCCGGAGAGCGAAGTGATTTTCGCGTCATTGAAGTCAATGGCATCTGGTCGATTCCCTCACACGACAACTATCCTGCCGATGCCAAAGATCAAATGGGAAGAGTCGCCGAAGCCCTGACCGATCTCAAAGTCCTTGAAGTGATCCAACCGGATGAAAGCGGCATCGATTCAACCGCTTTCCAAACCCTATACGGTGTGATTGATCCGACTTCCGACAGTACCTCGCTCGGTGAAGGCATCGGCACCAAAATCACGCTTGGCGGAGCAAACAACGAAACGTTCGTCAACCTGATCGTCGGAAAAAAAGCCTTTCTGTCAGCAAAATCGCAAGACGCAAAATCGCAAGATATGATGGACGACAACGGATCCAATCTCCGGTACGTGCGGATTGCCAGTCAGTCGCCGGTTTATGTCGTCAACATTGATCAAAGCCAATTCTCGACCAATTTCGATCAGTGGATCGAGAAAAACTTGCTCGACATCAGCACGCTTGACATCAAGGAATTTTATTTGGACGAGTATTCGTTTGCTGTTGAATTCGTCTTAACAAGTGCCGGTATTGAGCAGCGCCAGAGAATTTCATTCACCGGAGACATCACGTTGTCTTATGATGCCTCGGCAATCCGGGCGGAAAAATGGTCGCTAGCCCAATGGATGGTCTTTGAGGGACAAAACTTCGAAGTCTATAGAGAACAATACCTTGATGCGGACAAAGAATTGGACACGACCGCATTGGATGCCATGGTGTCGGCACTGAACGACTTGAAAATAGTCAGCGTCATGAAAAAACCGGCAGAATTAGCCTCGGCACTGCGGGAAGGAACATCGTTCGATAGCATCACCATAACGACCGCCATACAGGAGGCAATGCTGGCAACCGGTTTTTATTTTGTGGACATGGGCGATTTCAAAGGGAAAACCCAAAAGACGAATGTAAAACTTTTGTCGAACGAGGGCGATCTGCAACTCCGCATGAAAAATGGCATTGTCTATAATCTCCGGTTTGGCGATTTGACAGGCACGGAGTCGGAAATTGCGGCGACGGAAAATAAAGCGGAGGACGCGCCGGAGGCCGCTCCGGTCATGGGTGTCAATCGGTATCTTTTCATCACGGCGGAGTTTGAACCGGCATTCATTCCGCTGCCGGAATTGAAGCCTGTCCCAGAGATTCCGACCGATGGTGAATCGGATGTACTGGAAGCGTTGAACCTGCAAAAGGAAGCAATAGAGAAAGCGAATCAACGTGAGCAGGAACGTTACGATACCGCCATCGAGTCTGGTAAAAAGCGAGTGGCAGAGCTTTCCGACCGCTTTGCCGACTGGTACTATGTCATTGCGGAGGATGTCTATAAGAAAATCCATCTGACGCAGGCGAATGTGTTCCGCGAGAAAAAACCGGACAATGAGGTGCCGTGGGATCCAGATTCGCCGTTTGGGGATTTTGACATGCCGTTTGACATGCCACCGTCTGTACCCGGCGATCACTTACCGGACCTGCCGGAGATCAATGTTGATACAGAAGAATAGAAGCGTGCAAAGAGCCCAACATGCCCAATCAGTTACCGCTCATTCTTGCCAGTGCATCGCCGCGCCGAAAAGAACTTTTGGCAACGGCTGGATTCGTCTTTGAGACTATCCCGCCGGATGAACACGTCGAAGACGAATGCCGGACAAATGAATTGCCGAGGGAATATGTCAGACGGCTCGCTTTTCAAAAAGCAAAAAACGTGGCAGATAAAGTCGAAAGAGGAATCATCGTTGGCGGCGATACCATTGTCTTGTGCGGTGAAGATGTGCTCGGAAAGCCGATTGACCGCAATGATGCCCGAAAAATGCTCCGGCAACTACGCGGTCAGGTTCACCACGTGTTGAGCGGACTCTGTCTGGTAAAAAAAGAAACCGGCAATAAAATAACCACTCTTTTAGAAACGGATGTTACCCGATTGGTCATGCAATCCCTTTCGGACGATGAACTTGACTCGTATCTTGATACGGACCAGTGGCAGGGCAAAGCAGGAGCGTTTGGCTATCAAGACGGCAATGATTGGATTACCATCCTCGAAGGCAGCGAATCAAATGTCGTGGGACTACCCACGGAATTATTCCAAGTGATGTATCGTGACTTGAATTGCTGACAATAACGTATAACGAAATGGAATCAATTGACCTGATTTGTGGAGAGTCCACCCCGCCGCTATGCGGCACCCCTCCGAAGAAGGGGCAAACTTGCGCGTTGCAAGAGCGGTGGGGCTTGTTAGTTGGTGGATACCACGGTATAATGTTTTGGGAGTTAAAAAATTCTTAACACTATGACAAAATACTACCGTATTATTCCCTGTTTGGATATGATCAACCGTCGGGTAACGAAGGGGATCAAGTTTAAGGACAATGTGGACATGGGGGATCCCATTGAATTTGCCCGCCGGTACTGCGAAGACGGTGCCGACGAATTAGTCGTATACGATGTGACTGCCTCGGTAGAACACCGACCGATTGACATCGAAATGGTTCGCCACGTTGCCGAAGTGGTTACGGTTCCTTTCGCCGTCGGCGGCGGAATCGGTTCGCTTGCCGACATGGAGCGGGTCTTTGAAACGGGAGCGGTAAAAGTTTCGGTCAATTCTCTCGCCGTCAAAAATCCGGCGATCATCGCCGAAAGTGTAAAGGCATTTGGAGGTCAACGAATCGTCCTCGGAATGGATCCCTATGCCGTAGGTGACACCCAAAAATTTCCGAGCGGCTACGAAATTTCCATGCGGGGTTTCCAAGAACTGAGCGGAATGGATGCCGTTGACTGGGCAAAACGAGCCGCCGATTGGGGGGTGGGTGAAATCGTTGTCAATTCGGTCGATGCCGATGGAATGCGGACGGGGTTTGACCTGAAAATCACTGGTTTGATTGCCCAGGCGGTGGGTATCCCTGTCGTTGCCTCGGGCGGAGCAGGCACAGCGGAACATGTTCGAGATGCGTACACTATCGCTCATGCAGATGCAGCAATAGTCGCTGGCATTCTCCATGCAGGGGTGACGACCATCTCACAAATAAAGGAAAAAATGCGTTCCTTTGGTGTTCCGGTACGATGAGCGGCTTCGGTGAGCGGTTTCGGTTACTTTTTTTCGAGGAAGAACAAAACCAGTTTTCGGCAGGGCACACCGTCGGAATCCTTGGCGACGATCCGCATCGTGAGTCGGTCGCGGCATACGAAATTTAAGACATTCGATACCGTGAAGGAAAAATCCTTGCTTTCTAGCGGCGGCAGAGTAACTGAACCGACGGTGTCTCCGTAGGGGAACTCGTTAACGAAACACTCAAACGAAAACGTTTGTTCCTCCGTAGAAAGATTGAAGGTTCGAAAGGAGAGCACCAGTCCCTTGTCCGGAGATTCTTTCAGTCGATAACCGCTTGTCGTTGGTTCGACTTGTTCCGTATCATACCGGTAAATAAACACCAGTGGAGAGGGAGAAATTTCCTTCTTTGCCAATTCTTGTGCCGCCAGTCTGTATTGACGCATCGCCGCAGTGTCGGTTTTCAGGAAGGGAGTAATCGCCTTTCGATCAAATCGGGCATAGAGCAGACCGTTTCCAATGATACAGGAATGCATGTCGTTGTTCGTTTGAACTTCGCCGGTTAATGTTTCGAAGGATTGGGCAGGCAATGGTAAGGTTAGGGTGAACTTTTCTTCCGTTTTTCCTGTGTAAAATACGGCAACAGCCTCGGTCCCATCGGCAAAAACTCGTGCCCGGTGAAGAGCACGGTGGTCGACGGTCAAATCACCGATGTACTCCTTGAAGGAAAGAACACGAATCGCTTGTACATAAGCGGCGAAGGCGCGCAACGGGGACGCTTGCTTGTCCATCATCCCGAAATTGTGTACTCCTTCTTCAAAAAAAGGATACACGAAAGCGAAATACCGTTCGATACCACAGGCTTTTGCTTCGACGGCTTTCATGACGATGTCGCAAGCACTTCTCCAATCCTGATCTATCGGCGGCCGTTCCGGTCCCGTCTGCCAAGGTTGCCCGCATTCCGTTAACCAGAGCGGCATCGCTCCTTTATCGTTCTCGGCAAGCCAATAACGAAAACGTCCGAAGAGCGACTCCATTTCCGATGCCGTGTAGTAAGTATGAAAACTGAAGTATTCATACTCATCTAATAACCCGCATTCGGCTAAATTTTCCATCCACGGTCTGTTGAACAATGCCATACAACCCGCGATGATCGGCTTATCGGTTAATGCCTTTGACCGGACTGTGTAGGCAATGCTTTGCGCCAAGGGAACATATTGATCGGCTGGCAGATCTCCTCCGAAAACCTCAATGTCCGGCTCGTTCCAGATTTCCAAGCCTCCTAACGTTGGTTTCCAATGCCGGATGGCGGTTTCCCAACTTCGCGCCGTTTGGATTAAGTCGTCGGGATACAAGCCGTTCTTTGCCATCCAGTGCGGCGCATCATGAAATAATTCGAGGGCTTCAAGACCATGTTTTTTGAACATGCTCCGCAATGAGTCGTATCGGTCGTCCGTTTCGAAAGACCATTGATTTTCTTTTGCCTCAGCCGTGCTCCAACGAATTCGCTCACGGATCATAGAAATGCCGACGCGGCGAGCGATCCCGACAAGTTCTTCTCGAATTTGATCATCATGTACAAGCCAGGAGAGTGCCGCATCGATAGAAAAAAACGGATCGCGTTCGCCCGTAATCGGAGGAAGCGACACAAGTCCGAATCGTTGGCTTGTTTCTGGAAAATGAATTTCCCAAAAACCTTGTGGGAGCCGAACGGAAAGGGCGATACGATTGTCTTGGGGAACGACTTCACTCCGTGTCGTGGAAGAAAATTCCTCGTTTCGTTTGCCGGAAGAATCCAGGATTTCGTAACGAATCGGTTGCGGAGTCGACTCGGTATCGATGACGAATCGCACTATGCTTTCTTCGTTGGGTACAAGGAAAAATTGTGCCCTGTTTTCCGGTGAAATCGCTAAAATGTTGTGCGCAATAAATGCGAACAACAAGAGTAACGTTCCCAACATCAAGCAGTTTCCCCTGGGCTTTTTGAAATGGGACGAGAGAATAGTGTACGGTAAGTGTTTCATAACTGCGACTGTCTATAAAGTTCTCGGAATCTTGGCTAATGGACATCAAAAAAGCGGTGGTCGGTGCCGCCACTGCCGATGGCGAATTTTACCGGACGATAACATTTTGGGCAACGCCCCTCGTAAGCGGTGCCGTCCTTGTTGACATAAATCCGCACGTAAATACCGCAACAGTTGAATCGCACGCCGATAAACTTTCGCTGCTCTTTTTCCACTGGCGGAGGTTGCTCCTCCGATTTCGGCGGCAGTGGAGGCGGTTGCGGATCACTAGAAAGATCAAGCATCAGTATTGATTTATCTGGCGGCACAGTCGCCGACTATCGACTCCCTTCCAATTCTAACAGTTGTTGTTTGAGTGCCAACCCACCGCCAAAGCCAGTGAGGGAGCCGTCTGCTCCAATGACACGATGGCACGGAACAATGATCGCTATCGGATTCCAATGATTTGCCATACCGACCGCCCGACATGCCTTGGCTTTGCCGATTTGTTCAGCAATGTCCCGATACGACCGGGTCTTGCCGTAGGGAATCGTGAGTAGTGCTTCCCAAACCGAACGTTGAAAATCGGTGCCGTGAAGTTTCAGAGAAAGGTTGAATTCCTTTCGTTGGCCGTTTAGGTATTCTTTGAGTTCTTGGGCTACCTCTCGAAGAAAGGGTGTGCATCTTTCTGTAATACTGTCGGGCGCACCCACGGGAGATTTTTTCTGCTGAAAAAAAAGATGGGTCAGAAATTGATCCTCTTCCGCAATGCCGATGCGTCCTATTTTTGTTTCGATAAAGGTTGTGTATATCATGGATTTAGGGGCATAGACTTAGGGGGTTCATTCCTCAGTAAATCCGACGCACTTGATTTCCTTCGACTTGACAGACGAGTCTTTTCATTTGCAATACGGCAATCGTTGCTCGAACGATGTGAACCGGCAACTGCACCGCAAGAACGACCGAGTCAATCGGCATCGGTTCAGCACCGATTGCCTCGATGATTTTACGTTCAGTCTCGTTCAAGTCCGATGCTTCAACGGGAGGCTTCGCCGGTTGTGCCGGCAGACTTGGCGGAGTGATAGACGCTTTTCTCGACGGAACTTGTTTTGCCGCCGCTACCGTTATTCCTATCGCTCCGCTCACAGGCAGGTAATTGTTCAGAGGACACTGTGTACAGTGGGGCTTCGATTTATCGCAAAAGTCCCGACCAAGCCGAACGAGATATTCCTGCATGTTTTGGAACAACTTTGCTCCGTAGGGACTTTCATCAGGCGTGAGTTCCCGATGGATCAACTCTTGAATCTGCGTCTCATTCGAGTAGGGATCAACAATACCGTGCCGAATCAACACCCGCACGGTGAAGGTATCGACCATATAGATCGGCACCTGCCCCGCATAGAGCAGGATGTTGTCCGCTGTACCGTGTCCGATTCCCGAAATACTCAATAGTTCCCGGCGGATCACATCAACGTCCCTGGCAAAGTAGCGGTCTAAATCCCCTTCGCATCGTTCCAGAATGAGCCTCGCGATTGCGTGAATACGTGGTACTTTTTTTGTTTGAAAACCGACAGGGCGAATCAATTCTGCCAACTGCTCGTCTGTTTGCCGAACGATTTGATGGAAGTCGAGCAGTTCTCTCGAACGGAATTCGTTGAGAACTTTTTCGACGGACTTCCATGTTGATCCTTGTACGAGGACGGCACCAAGAATGACTTCTATCGGATTCTCCGGCCACCAAAGATAGTCGGGCTTCGCCGCATAGTATTCCCGAAGTGTCTCAAAAATTTGGCGAAGTATGGACATGGGCACGGATTATATCGCATCCCAGACAGAACGCAAGAGTTAACGAGACGCAAATACGGAGAGAGGTATCCCAGTCCGTCGACAAGTTTAGTTTTTCCATCCGAGTTTTCTTGCTGTTGGCATTGGATTATGGGAACATTTTTCTCGTACCTCTCGCAGGGTTCTCTCTCCTTGGTGCAACAGATTCGTCA
>Ga0123353_10019617_pt1 | contig 10057 bp, 9 predicted proteins | sample TergutLab28metaG_3_FD_92763 | JGI IMG/M metagenome (GOLD analysis project Ga0123353, IMG submission 92763) | Labiotermes labralis P3 segment gut microbial communities from Petit-Saut dam, French Guiana - Lab288 P3 | ecosystem: Host-associated > Arthropoda: Insects > Digestive system > Gut ...
CCGGCACGGTGGCGTGGCCGCCCGGTCCGCGGCGGCCCGTAGGGTGACGCCATGAGCGACGACCCGGGCCGGGCGGCGGCGGCGGCCGCCGCAGCGGCGGCCGCCGACCCGACCGAGGCGACCGACGCGGCGCGCGCCGTTCGCCGCTGGAACGACGCGGGTCCGGACGCGGTGCTGCTCGACGGCTTCCACGCCCTCAAGCACGCCCTGCGGTTCGGCGCGGACGTGCGGGTGGCGCTGTGCGCCGACAAGGCGGGCACGCTGCGGCTGGCCGCCGACCTGGCACCCGACCTGGTGGAGCGGCTGACCGAGCGCCTCACCGAGGTGCCGGCCGGGGTGCTGCGGGACCTCCTGGCCCGGGTGCACCCGACGGCCGTCGCCGCGCTCGCCGCCCGCCCGAGCCGCGAGGCCCACCTCGCCGCGCTGTCGGCGCGGCCGCGCCGCGCGCCGGTGGTCGTCCTGGACAACCCCCGCAACCTCGGCAACGTCGGCGCCGTGGTGCGGCTGGCGGCCGGTTTCGCCGCGACCGGCGTCGTCACCACCGGCGACGTCGACCCCTGGCACCCCAACGCCGTACGGGCCGGAGCCGGACTGCACTACGCCACGGCGGTGGAGCGCCTGGACCCGGACGCGCTGCCGGACGGGCCGCTGTACGTCCTCGACCCCGAAGGGCACGACATCCGCTCCACCGCTCTGCCCGACGACGCCCTGGTCGTCTTCGGCTCGGAGCGGCACGGGGTCTCCGACGCGCTGCGCGGCCGGGCGGACGCGCTGGTGGCGCTGCCCATGCGCGACCAGGTGTCGAGCTACAACCTGGCCACCAGCGTGGGCATGGCCCTCTTCCACTGGTCGGCGACCTCGGCGTCCCCCCGCGTCCCGCGGCCGGCCGGGCACTGAGCCGCAGGGGGAGCCGGCCGATCACGCGGGCCTGCGCACCTCGACCATCCGGAAGCGGCTCGCCACGAACGCCCCGTCGCACAGTGCGGCGTTCGCGGCCGGGTTGCCGCCCGAGCCGTGGAAGTCGGAGAACGCGGCGGTCTGGTTGACGTACACCCCGCCGGTCAGGTTCAGGGACAGCTGGGCGCACTCCTCCCAGCACGCCTCCTCCAGCTTCCGCTCCACCTCGGGCGAGGTGGTGTAGGCGCCGACCGTCATCGCGCCCTTCTCCCGCACGGTGCGGCGCAGCAGCTCCAGGGCGGCGTCGGTGGAGTCGACGGCCACCGCGAAGGACACCGGACCGAAGCACTCGGCCATGAACGCCGACTCCGCCTCGGGCTTGGCGCTGTCCAGCTTGAGCAGCGCCGGGGTGCGCACGACCGCGTCGGGGAACTCCGGGTGGGTGACCGACCGGGAGGCGAGCGCCACCTCGCCGATGCCGGGCGCCGCGTCGAGTCGCGCCTTGACCTCGGGGTTCACCAGCGCGCCCAGCAGGGCGTTGGCGCGCGCGTCGTCGCCGAGCAGGCCGTCGATCGCGGCGCCGAGGTCGGCGACCACCTCGTCGTAGGTGCGGGGCCCGGCGTCGGTGGTGATGCCGTCGCGGGGGATCAGCAGGTTCTGCGGGGTGGTGCACATCTGCCCGCTGTACAGGGACAGCGAGAACGCCAGGTTGGAGAGCATGCCGCGGTAGTCGTCGGTGGAGTCGACGACCACCGTGTTCACCCCGGCCTTCTCGGTGAAGACCTGCGCCTGGAGGGCGTGGGACTCCAGCCAGTCGCCGAAGGCGGTGGAGCCGGTGTAGTCGATGACCTTGACCTCGGGGCGCAGCGCCAGGGTCTTGGCCAGGCCCTCGCCCGGGCGTTCCACGGCCAGGGACACCAGGTCGGGGGAGAAGCCCGCCTCGGCGAGCACCTCGCGGGCCACGGAGACGGTGAGCGCCAGCGGCAGCACCGCCCGCGGGTGCGGCTTGACCAGGACGGCGTTGCCGGTGGCCAGCGAGGCGAACAGCCCCGGGTAGCCGTTCCACGTCGGGAAGGTGTTGCAGCCGATGACCAGGCCGATGCCGCGCGGCACGGCGGTGAAGGCCTTGCGCAGGGTCAGCGGGTCCCGCTTGCCCTGCGGCTTGACCCAGTCCGCGGAGTCGGGCGTGCGCACCTGCTCGACGTAGGCGTACGCCACCGCCTCCAGCCCTCGGTCCTGCGCGTGCGGGCCGCCGGCCTGGAGGGCCATGGTGAACGCCTGGCCGGAGGTGTGCATGACCGCGTGGGCGAACTCGTGGGTGCGGGCGTTGATCCGGGCCAGGATCTCCAGGCAGACCAGCGCGCGGGCCTCGGGCCCTGCGTCGCGCCATGCGGGCATGGCCGCGCGCATCGCCGGCAGCAGCACGTCCGGGTCCGGGTGCGGGTACTGCACGCCCAGCTCCAGGCCGTACGGCGAGTGCTCACCGCCCGTCCACTCGTCGGTGCCGGGCTGGTCCAGGTCGAACCGCCGGCCGAGCAGCGCCTCGAAGGCGGCCCGGCCCTCGTCGGCGTCGGCGTACGCCTTGGGGTGCTCGGGATAGGGAGACCAGTAGGCGCGGGTCCTGACGGCCTCCAGCGCCTTGTCGAGGGTGCCGCGGTGGCGTTCGACCAGCAGCACGGTGGACAGTTCGGAAGGCATGGGACCAACTCCTCGTCGAGCTGGGCTGAGTGGCTGAGACACCGATAGATTAACCGAATGTTCGGTCGGGACAAGGGGGACCTTCCCGGCCTGTGGACAACTTCGGGACACTCCTGAGTCCAGCCTGGACACCGGGACCTGATTCGCCAGGGAGTCGATCAACCGTGACCGCACTTGACAGCAACAGCACCGTGGCCGTCGTCGGAGCCGGGACGATGGGCCAGGGGATCGCGCAGGTCGCGCTGCTGGCCGGCCACCGCGTGCTGCTCCACGACGCGCTGCCCGGGCGCGCCGGGGCAGCCGCGGACGGCGTCGGCGGACGGCTGGACCGGCTGGTCGCCAAGGGGCGGCTCAGCGCCGCCGACCACAAGGCGGCGCTCGACCGGCTGCTGCCCGTCGAGAGCGCCGCCGACCTGGCCGATTCCGCCCTGGTGGTGGAGGCCGTGGTCGAGGACCTCGCGGTCAAGCAGCAGTTGCTCGCCGAGCTGGAGGCCGTCGTCGGCGACGGCTGCCTGCTCGCCACGAACACCTCCTCGCTGTCGGTCACGGCGGTCGCCGGCGGCCTGCGGGTCCCCGGCCGGCTGGTGGGCCTGCACTTCTTCAACCCGGCCCCGCTGCTGCCCCTGGTCGAGGTCGTCGCGGGCGCGGCCAGCGACCCGGCCGCCGTGACCGCGGCCTTCGACACCGCCGCGGCCTGGGGCAAGACGCCCGTGCGCTGCACCGACACCCCCGGCTTCCTGGTCAACCGCATCGCCCGCCCCTTCTACGCCGAGGCCCTGCGCGTCTACGAGGAGCGCGCGGCCGATCCCGCCACCATCGATGCCCTGCTGAGCGAGAGCGGCGGCTTCGCGATGGGCCCGTTCGCCCTGATGGACCTGATCGGGCAGGACGTCAACGAGGCCGTCACCCGCTCGGTGTGGGAGGCGTTCTTCCGGGACCCGAAGTTCACCCCGTCGCTGGCCCAGCGCCGGCTGGTCGAGTCGGGCCGGCTGGGCCGCAAGAGCGGCCGCGGCTGGTTCCCCTACGAGCACGGCCCCGGGGCCGCCGAGCCGGCGCCGGAACCGCACACCGCCGCGCCCGCTGCGGCCCCGGAGCACGTCACCGTGCGCGGCGACCTGGGATCGGCCCGGGTTCTCACCGAGCTGGCGGAGGCCGCCGGGATCGAGGTGCGTCGGGAGGCGGGAGCCGCCGCCGGGCGGGGCACTCTGGTGCTGCCCGGCGGAACGTCACTGCACCTGGCGGACGGCCGGCTGCCGGGGGATCCGGCGATCCAGTTCGACCTGGCGCTGGACTACCGCACCGCCGTCCGCGTCGGCATCGCCCCGTCCGCCGGGGTGCACGCGGGCGCCGTTGCCGAGGCGACGGGCCTGTTCCAGGCCATGGGCAAGAAGGTCAGCGTCGTCAGGGACGTGCCCGGCATGGTGGTGGCCCGCACCGTCGCGCTGCTCGTCGACCTGGCGATGGACGCCGTCGCGAAGGAGGTGGCCTCCGGGCACGACGTCGACACCGCGATGCGGCTCGGCGTCAACTACCCCCTGGGCCCGCTGGAGTGGGGCGAGCGGCTGTCCGCCGCCTATGTGCGCGATCTGCTCGACGGGCTGCACGCGTGGTACCCCACCGGGCGCTACGCACCCTGCACGGAGCTGAGGCGGCGTGCGGCGGCGGCCGAAGGTGTGATCTCCTCATGACCATGCCCAAGCGCGACACCTACACGCCGGAATCCCTCCTCGCCGTGGCCGTCGAGGTCTTCAACGAGCGCGGCTACGACGGCACGTCCATGGAGCACCTCTCGCGCGCGGCCGGCATCTCCAAGTCGTCGATCTACCACCATGTGCGCGGCAAGGAGGAGCTCCTGCACCGCGCCGTGGGCCGCGCCCTGGAGGGGCTGTTCGGGATCCTCGACGAGCGGGGGGCGTGTGAGGGCCGCGCGGTGCGGCGACTGGAGTACGTCACCCGGCGTACCACCGAAGTACTCATGGACGAACTTCCCTACGTCACCCTGCTGCTGCGGGTGCGCGGCAACACCTCGACCGAGCGGTGGGCGATGGAGCGCCGCAGGGAGTTCGACCAGCGGGTGTCGGCACTGCTCAAGGACGCCGTTGCGGAAGGGGATCTGCGGGCGGACGTCGAAGCCAGGCTGGCCACGCGGCTGCTGTTCGGAATGATCAACTCGCTCGTCGAGTGGTACCGCCCCGACGGCCGGGCCTCGGCCGACGCGCAGCAGGTCGTCGACGCGGTCGTGCGGTTGGCCTTCGACGGGCTGCGTGCGTAGACACGCGCCCCGCTGACCTGGCGACCCGTCGAGGCCGCGGTCCAGACCATTGACCCTCAGTGGTCAAGACCGCCAGGATCCGGCCATGCTGACGGCTGATCGCTTCCCCGCACGCCTGCGCCCGCCGGCCGGCGCCCCGGTCCGCGCCGTGGCCGCCGCCGGGTTGGCCGTGTCGTTCCTGCTGCTCGCCGGGTGCGGCGGCGGAGGCGGGAGTGCCGAGGCCACTGCCGTGCCGTCGTCCAGCCCCACCGCGACCGCCGACGACTTCGGCTGCCTGTCACCCGAACAGGCCCGGACGAACTCGGTGACCTTCCCCAGCTCCAGCGGCCAGGACGTCGCGGCGTTCGCCGACGGGACCGGCCACACCGCGCTGATCCTCACCCACCAGGCCGACGGCGACGTCTGCCAGTGGGTGCCGCACGCGATGGAACTGGCGAAGGACGGCTACCGAGTGGTCGCGGTCGACTCGGTCGGCGACGACGTCGCCGAGGTGACCGCGGCGGTGACCTGGGCCCGGGCCAAGGGCGCGACGAAGGTGCTGCTGGTCGGCGCCTCCAAGGGCGGCACCGCGGTGCTGGAGGCCGCCGGTTCGATCACCCCGCCGGTGGACGGGGTCGTCTCGCTGTCCGCGCCCACCTCCTACGGCGCCATGGACGCCGCCCCGGTCGTCCCGCGACTGACCATGCCCGTCTTCTACATGGCCTCCGACCTCGACTCCCCGTTCGCCGACGCCGCGAAGGAACTGAGCAAGAGCACCAAGAAGGCCAAGGAGAACGACCTGACCATCGTCGACGGCACCAACCACGGGGTGAGCATGCTGAACGACGCGACCAACTACACCAAGGTCAAGGACTTCCTGAAGAAGTACGGCAGCTGACCCGCGCGGGCCGGGGCGGCGTCCCCCGAACGGCGGGTCAGTCCCCCACCACCAGGTCCGTCTCCTCGAAGACCAGGAGCGTGCGGCTGCTCAGCACCTCCTCGATGGCCTGGAGCCGGGTCAGGACCAGCTCGCGCAGGCTGCGGTTGTCGACGGTGTGCACCAGCAGCAGCACGTCGAAATCACCGCTGACCAGGGCGATGTGCACGACACCCGGAAGGGTGACCAGCTTCTCGCGGACGGTCCGCCAGGAGTTCTGGACGATCTTGAGCGTGATGTACGCCGACGCGCCGTGACCCGCCCGCTCGTGGTCCACTCGAGCCGTGAAGCCTCGGATCACCCCGTCCTCGATGAGCCGGTTGATGCGGGCGTACGCGTTGGCCCGCGACACGTGCACGCGTTCCGCGACGGACCGTATCGACGCCCGTCCGTCCTCCTGCAGCAGGCGCAGGATCGTGCGGTCGATCGGGTCCAGAGGTCGGACCGTCGGTTCTTCTTCGGCCATCTGTTCTCTCGCCATCCCCCCGGGGCTCCCTACCATGGACGTACTGGCTCCATCTCAGGCTGTGCAGAACCGTTTGTCCACAGGCGGAACGACCCCGTAGCCAAAATGCCTCCGGCGACCGAACAATCGGTTGGGAGAGCGAGACCCGCTCCCGCCCGACCTGTTTCGGTCACCGATCACAAGGAGGTGCTCGCGATGACCGTGCTGGACACCCCTGCTTGGCGCCCCCGCACCGACGCCGCGCCGCTGCTGCCCGACCCGGAGCCGTACCGGCTGCTGGGCACCCCCGAGGCCGCCGAGCTCGACCCGGCCCTGCTCAGGGCCCTGTACGGGCAGCTCGTCCGCGGACGCCGCTACAACGCGCAGGCCACCGCGCTCACCAAGCAGGGCCGCCTGGCCGTCTACCCGTCGAGCACCGGCCAGGAGGCGTGCGAGGTCGCCGCCGCCCTGGCCCTGAAGCCGCAGGACTGGCTGTTCCCCAGCTACCGCGACACCCTCGCCGTCGTCGCCCGCGGCGTCGACCCGGTCGAGGCGCTGACGCTGCTGCGCGGCGACTGGCACACCGGATACGACCCGCACACCCACCGCGTGGCGCCGCTGAGCACCCCGCTGGCCACCCAGCTGCCGCACGCCGTCGGCCTCGCGCACGCCGCGCGCCTCAGCGGCGACGACGTGGTGGCCCTGGCCATGGTCGGCGACGGCGGCACCAGCGAGGGCGACTTCCACGAGGCCATGAACTTCGCGGCGGTGTGGCAGTCCCCGGTGGTCTTCCTCGTCCAGAACAACGGCTTCGCCATCTCCGTGCCTCTCGCCAAGCAGACCGCCGCCCCCACGATCGCCCACAAGGCCGTCGGATACGGCATGCCCGGCCGGCTGGTCGACGGCAACGACGCCGCCGCCATGCACCAGGTCCTGACCGAGGCCGTCGAACGCGCCCGCACCGGCGGCGGCCCGACCCTCGTCGAGGCCGTCACCTACCGCATCGAGGCCCACACCAACGCCGACGACGCCACCCGCTACCGCGACGACACCGAGGTCGCCGCATGGCGCGAACACGACCCCATCGCCCTGCTCGAACGCGAACTGACCTCCCGCGGCCTGCTCGACGACGCCCTGCGGACCGGCACGGCCGCCGACGCCGAGGAGATGGCCGCGTCCCTGCGTGAACGCATGCACAGCGACCCGCACCTGGACCCCATGGACCTGTTCGCCCACGTCTACGCCGAGCCGACCCAGCAACTGCGCGAGCAGCAGGCGCAGCTGCAGGCCGAACTCGAAGCGGAGCGGCAGTCATGACCACCGCCACCCACGCCGCCGGGCGCACCGGCGCGGCCGCCCGCAAACCCGCCACCATGGCGCAGGCGCTCAACCAGGCGCTGCGCGACGCGCTGGCGAACGACCCGGCCGTGCACGTCCTCGGCGAGGACGTCGGCACCCTCGGCGGCGTCTTCCGGATCACCGACGGGCTCACCAAGGAGTTCGGCGAGGACCGCTGCACCGACACCCCCCTCGCCGAGGCCGGCATCCTCGGCACCGCCGTCGGCATGGCGATGTACGGGCTGCGGCCCGTGGTGGAGATGCAGTTCGACGCCTTCGCCTACCCGGCGTTCGAGCAGCTCGTCAGCCACGTGGCCCGGATGCGCAACCGCACCCGCGGCACCATGCCGCTGCCCCTGACCATCCGCATCCCCTACGGCGGCGGCATCGGCGGCGTCGAGCACCACAGCGACTCCTCCGAGGCGTACTACCTGCACACCCCGGGCCTCCACGTGGTCACTCCCGCGACCGTCGAGGACGCCTACGGGCTGCTGCGGGCCGCCATCGCCTCCGACGACCCGGTGGTGTTCCTGGAGCCCAAGCGCCTGTACTGGTCCAAGGCGCAGTGGTCGCCGCAGGAGCCCAGCGAGGTCGCGCCCATCGGCCGCGCCGTGGTGCGGCGGCCCGGGCGCACCGCCACGCTCGTCACCTACGGCCCCTCGCTGCCCGTGTGCCTGGAAGCGGCCGAGGCCGCCAAGGAAGAAGGCTGGGACCTGGGCGTCGTCGACCTGCGCAGCCTCGTGCCCTTCGACGAAGAGACCGTCGCGGCCGTGGTGCGCGGCACCGGGCGCGCGGTCGTCGTCCACGAGTCCTCCGGGTTCGGCGGCGCCGGCGCCGAGATAGCCGCCCGCATCACCGAGCGGTGCTTCCACCACTTGGAGGCCCCGGTCCTGCGGGTCGCCGGATTCGACATCCCCTACCCGCCGCCGATGCTGGAACGGCACCACCTGCCCGGAGTCGACCGGATCCTCGACGCGGTCGGCCGCCTGCAGTGGGAGGAAGGGTGATGGCGGTCGTCAAGGAGTTCACCCTGCCCGACCTGGGCGAGGGCCTGACCGAGGCCGAGATCGTCCGCTGGCTGGTCGAGGTCGGCGAGGTCGTCGCCATCGACCAGCCGGTCGTCGAGGTGGAGACCGCGAAGGCCGTGGTGGAGGTCCCCTGCCCCTACGGCGGCGTGGTCACCGCCCGCTTCGGCGAGCACGGCGACACCCTCGCGGTCGGCCGGCCCCTGGTGACGGTGGCCGTCGGCTCCGGCTCCGGCGTCGCCGGCCCGGACCTGGGCCCGGCCGACGGGTCCGCGCCCGGCGGGGAGCCGGGCACCGACGAGGGCTCGGGAAACGTCCTGGTCGGCTACGGCACGGCCGCGGCGACCGCCCGGCGGCGCAACCGGGTCCGCGCGGTCAGCGCGGCGGCCGGCCACGCCGTGGCGGCACCCGCTGCCCCCGTACCGGTCGCCGCCGCCCTCGCACCCGCCCCGGCCGCGCCCGAACCGGTGGCCCCACCGGCGCCCGCACCGGCCGCCGCGCAGGCGTCCGACGCCGGCCCCGTGGCGGTGATCTCGCCCCTGGTCCGGCGCCTGGCCCGCGAGAACGGCCTGGACCTGCGGGCACTGGCCGGATCCGGCCCCGAGGGGCTGATCCTGCGCGCCGACGTCGAGCGCGCGCTGGCCGGCGACACCGCCCACGCACCGGCAGGGGCGCCCGCGGCGACGGCCCCGGCTCAGGCGGCTCACCTCGCTCCGGCAGCGGCCCCGGCCGCGGGCGCCGACGGCGCCGAGCGCATCGCACTGCGCGGCATACGCGGCGCGGTCGCCGAGAAGCTGACGCGCAGCCGCCGGGAGATCCCCGACGCCACCTGCTGGGTCGACGCGGACGCCACCGAACTGCTCGCCACCCGGGCCGCGATGAACACCGCCCTCACGGCGGCCGGCGGCGCCACGATCCCCGTCCTGGCGCTGCTCGCCCGCATCGTGACGGCGGCCCTGGCCCGCCACCCCGAGCTGAACGCCACGGTGGACACCGCCCGCGGCGAGATCGTGCGGCTGCCCGCCGTGCATCTCGGCTTCGCCGCGCAGACCGACCGCGGCCTTGTCGTGCCCGTCGTCCGCGACGCGCACGCCAGGACCACGGCGGGGCTGGCGGCGGAGATCCGGCGCCTCACGGACGCGGCCCGCGGCGGCACCCTGACCCCCGCCGACCTGACCGGCGGCACGTTCACCCTCAACAACTACGGGGTCTTCGGGGTCGACGGTTCGACGCCGATCATCAACCACCCCGAGGCGGCGATGCTCGGCGTCGGCAGGATCACCCCCAAACCCTGGGTGCACCAGGGGGAGCTGGCGGTCCGGCAGGTCGTCCAGCTGTCCTTCACCTTCGACCACCGGGTGTGCGACGGCGGCACGGCCGGCGGCTTCCTGCGGTTCGTCGCCGACTGCGTCGAGAACCCGGCGGTCCTCCTCGCCACGGTGTGACGCCCGGCGGCGCCTCGCAGG
>Ga0123353_10019620_pt1 | contig 10057 bp, 9 predicted proteins | sample TergutLab28metaG_3_FD_92763 | JGI IMG/M metagenome (GOLD analysis project Ga0123353, IMG submission 92763) | Labiotermes labralis P3 segment gut microbial communities from Petit-Saut dam, French Guiana - Lab288 P3 | ecosystem: Host-associated > Arthropoda: Insects > Digestive system > Gut ...
CCACCATCTCGTCGCCGCGGGCCGCGCCGACGCCCTGCGCCGCACCTACGGCCACTGGACGCAGCGGGCCCGCGACAGCCGCTGCGGCATCCTGCTCGCCCCCGACCACGACCTCGACGGCGACCTCCTCGGCACGACCTTGCCCCGCCACGACCGCCTCGCCCCCTTGCCCGGCCGCGGCTACCTCGTCGTCGACGGCATCGCGGGCGGGGTGCAGGTGGCGCGGTGACGAGGCCGGACCTCCGGGCATTGCACGGAACGTCCATGGCCGTGCGCCCGGGATCAACGACACCGGGCACCGCCCGAGGCGACAATGGCGCTGGTGCAGGGGAGGGTGATTGATGTCGTCGTTCGATTTCGAGGCCGCGGACTGGCTCAGCAGGCAACTGGTGCAGCTGGCCGCGAAAATCGAGTGGTTCGCCTGGCTTCGCGACCAGCAGCAGAAAAAGATGCTCGGTACGTCCGACAGCGACAACTGGCAAGGGTCGAGACGCCAGCAGTTCGACGACAAATTCAGCGGTGAACAGGCCGCTCTCGGCCAACTCGCGCAAGCCGCCCGTCAGCTGAAGTCGAACGTGGACACGGCGATCGGAGAAGCGCACGCCGAGGCGCAGAGGAAAAGACACCACTGAGGAGGGGCGCCATGAAGAAGGTATCGGCGATTCCGGAGAATCTCTTCGCCTACGCGCAGGCATGCACCCACGGTGCGGAGGAGTTGCAGTCCTGGGTCCGTGCGGTCGTGACGCCGGCGATCCGCGACTACCAGAAGGGCGGGGGCGTGTGCTCGCCCATCGACGCGGACGTGGCCGCGGAGGTGGCCAAGGCCTACTACACCGACCGTGAGGTCCACCTGGTCGGCGAGGCGTTCCAGCGTGCGGGCACCGGCACGGCGCGGCCGGGGGCCAAACAGCAGTACCTGGCGCGCGACAGCGCCGTGGACGCCGCCCTGATTCAACTGGACCCGGCGGCGGACCACCACGGCGCGATGAACGACGGGGCGGCGCTGGCCCACTCGCTGTCGAAGTTCCCGGACGCCGAAGAAGCGGCCCAGATCGCCGCGGAACTCGCCACGCACTCCGGCGACCCGTTCTTCGCGGCCGGCTTCTACAACAGTGTGAGCGCCGCTCAGATCGCCCAGCTCATGAGCCAGGACGGCAACATCCGGGCGCTGGCCGGCGCCTATGCCAGCGGGGTCCTCAGTTCGTCCGCCGCGGCCCGCGTCGTCCAGGTGCTGGGATGGATCCAGGGCGACGCCTCGCCGCAGCACTTCCACATCACGGCCGCCCAGCAGAGGTCGCTCCTGGTGGCCCTCACCGCCGACCCGCAGGCCGCCGCCAACTTCACCAGGGACCTCACCGCACCCCAGATCAGGAAACTCTTCTACGGCGAGGCCGCCGGGCTCAGTCCCGCCTTCCGGATCGACCTGGTGACGCTGCTCACCGCCGGTATGCGGCAGATCAACGACCCCGCGCAGGCACAGGCCACGATGCGGCACATCTCCGGCGGCCTCTTCGCCGACGACGCCCCGAAGTTCGGCGCGAACGACGTCAAGCAACTGCTGACACCGCTGATGGCCCTCTACTCGGCGGGGGTCGCGCACAGCATGAAGCTCCCGGACGGTACCGTCCCCCGCGACTGGGCCGCCGCCTACGGCAAGACGGTCGGCGGCGAACTCGCCCCCCTGCTGCGAGCGATGAACGCGGTGGACACGAACCCGAAGAACGCCCTGATCAAGAACATGCTCCAGGGTGGTTACGTCAACGTGCTCTTCATGCCGCTCGCCGTACTGCAACCCGAGGCGATCGGCGGTCCCCTCGCTTTCAACGCGGCGGTGGGCGCGCTCCAGAGCCTGGCCTCCTCCCAGGACCCGCTCAAGGTCCGGGTGGACCGCCTGATCCCCAGCGGCACCCACGCCGACACCGCGGCCATGAACGACATGATCGCCGGCGGCGCGAAGTCCCTCATGATCAGCTCGATGGTCTCCCACGGTCTGCTGTACGAGAAAGGGCACAGCACACCGCTGCGGTTCACCGGCGACTCGCAGAAGGACTCCGAACTGGTGAAGGCGATCCTCGATCCCAAGAACCAGTACAAATACCACACCAAGGCGTCGTCCAAGGAACCCGTCGCATATGTGCGCGATCTGAAGGACGCTTACGACCCGGCAGAGCTGGAAGAGGCGCTGCGCTCCCTGGGAAGTCCCACCTACGAGGTCAAATAGCGCGATCCGACCGCGACGTGCACGGACTGCCAAAGACGTGTGCACTCCCGGTCAATGACCATTGCGATGCCAGTGCAGAGAATATCCGAAAGCCGACGTCCCACCACGAGGAGAAGAAATGGCGACCGTCAAGTCAACCGACATGGCCCATCAGGAAGCGGCGAAGATGATGAGCCTCATCACCAACCAGCTCCCCGGCCTCATCAGCCAGTTGAACGGGCACGGGCAGACGCTGAGCGACCCCAACCAGTGGGACGGTCCGCTCGCGCAGCGGTTCAGGGGCGAGGTGTGGCCGCAGGCCAAGGGCGACCTGGACAAGATGAAGGCGTCGCTGGAGCACCTCCAGCAGCAGGTCCAGAAGATCCTCACCAACATCTCGCACGCGGGCGGCGCGTAACAGCCGCGAAGAGCACGCGAAGAGGACCGAGGACGCCGCATGTCCGAGACGAACCCCGCCGCCCCCGGCTCCGGCAAGCCCCTCGCGGGCGAGCTGTCCGCGGACGACCTGGCGCTGCTGGGCGCCGAACCGCTGCGCCGTACCGACCCGGCCGGCATCGGCCCCTACCGGGTGCTCGCCCGGCTGGGCGGCGGGGGGATGGGCCGGCTGTACCTCGGCCGCGAGGCGGAGGCCGAGGGGGCGTACGGGGCGGGGTCGCTCGTCGCGGTGAAGGTGATCCGCTCGGAGTACGCCGAGGACGAGCGGTTCCGCCGCCGCTTCGAGCGCGAGGTCGAGGCGGTGCGCCGGGTGCACCCCACGTACACCGCCGAGTTGCTCGACTCCGGGTACGACCACGACGAGGTGCTGTGGATGGCGACCGCGTACGTGCCCGGGCTCAGCCTGGCCGACGCCGTCGTGCGGTGCGGGTCGCTGCCCGCGCCGGTCGTGTGGCGGCTGGCGCACCAGATCGGGCAGGCCCTCGCGGCGATCGAAGCCGTGGGCATCGTCCACCGCGACCTGAAGCCGTCCAACATCCTGCTCGGGCCGGACGGTGCGCGCCTCATCGACTTCGGCGTCGCGCACACCGCCGACGCCAGCTCCCTCACCATGACCGGCCAGCAGTTGGGCACGCCGGCTTTCATGTCCCCCGAGCAGGCCGACGGCCGCGAGGTGGGAACGTCCTCCGACGTGTTCTCCCTCGGCTCGGTCCTCGCCGTGGCCGTGACCGGCACGGCGCCCTTCGGCGAGGGGACGACCGGGGACGTCATCCACCGGATCATCTACGCGCCGCCGAGCCCCCTCGTGCTCGCCGAGGTCGCCCGGCGCGACCAGGACCTCGCCGCGCTGATCGGCCGGTGCCTGGACAAGGACCCCGGGCAGCGCCCGAGTCCACAGGACGTCGTCGAGGCCACCCGCGTGCACGCCGCCGACGGCGGCTGGCCCGCGGCGGTCGCCGACACCATCGCGGGCCGTGCGGGCTGGTCGGGGACGGCCCAGGCGGTGCAGCCCATGGACCAGTTGACGATCCTGCGCCGTACCAAGCCGGAGGACCCGAAGCAGGAGGCGGGCCGCCGGCGCCGGTGGCCGCTGGCCGTCGCGGCGGCGGTGGCGGTCGCGCTCGCGGGAGCCGCCGTGGCCCTGGCGGCCTCCGGCGGCGGCACGAGCGGCCACGAGGCCGCGGCCGGCCCCACCGGGTCGACTACCTCCGCCACGACCCCGGCGTCCCCGCACAACTCGCCGATGTCCAGGACACCCACGCCCCGGCCCACGAAGGGGGCGACGACCGTCGTCACCGTCACGGTCCCGGCGCCTCCCGGTGACGGCCCGACCGGTGGAGGGGGCGGCGGCGGAGTGCCGTCGCAGCCGCGGCAGCCCGCCACGTCCGGACCGGCCGCACCGCCTGCTACCTCCGCGCCCGCGACCACGAAGCCCGCCCCGCCGCCCACCACCCCGGCCTGGAAGCACTGCACGTACTACTCCGGCACCGCCCTCACGGTCTCCGGCCAGAAGAACTCCCGCGTGAAGGAAGTCCAGTGCATCCTCAAGGCCCGGGGCTACAACATCGGCCCCGCCGGCGTGGACGGCATCTTCGGCCCCGACACGGTGACCGAGGTCAAGAAGTTCCAGACCAAGAACCACCTCCAGGCCGACGGCCAGGTCGGCGTCAAAACCTGGGCCGCACTGCGGTCGTAACGGCGAGGCGCGGGCGCGCGCCCGCCCGAGCGTCACCGCGGCGGCCGCAGCCGCTGCTCGCGGTAGCGGCCCGGGGTCATGCCGTAGGCGGACTTGAAGGCGCGGTTGAAGACCGCGGCGTCGCGGAAGCCCCAGCGGCGCGCGATCTCGCACACGCCGCGCGCGGCGAGGGCCGGGTCGGACAGGTCGGCCCGGCAGTGCTCCAGGCGGCGTTCGCGCAGGAAGGCGCCGACCGTGCGGCCGTCGCGCTGGAAGAGGTGGTGCAGGTAGCGCAGCGAGACGTGGCCGGCGGCGGCGATGGCGGTCGGCGTGAGTTCGGGGTCGCTCAGATGCTGCTCGATGTACGCCTTGATGCCGTCCAGCAGTGCCTCGGTGGCGGAAGGAGCGGTCCGGGCCGGACGGGCGGCGGGGGCCGCCTGTCGCGGGCCGGAGGCACGCCGGGGCTTCGCGGCATGGCTGGCGAGGAAGGCCGTCGCGATGTCGGCCGCTGCGGCGCCCAACCACGTGCTGTACGGGGCCTCTTCGGAGGGCGGATGCGTGGCGAGACCGTGGACGAAGGACGACAGCAAGGCGGCGGCGCCCGAACCGGTCGGCGCGGGACGGCCGTTCAGGCCCAACAGCGTCTCGGGGGCCAGCGGTACGGCCTCTTCCGGCAGGTGCAGGACCAGCGCCCGGACCGGGGCGCCGGTGTCCGTGCCGGCGGAGATCCGGAGCGGCTCCCCGGGCTCCCACGGCATCACGCTGCCCGACTCCATTCGGACAGGCCCCCGTTGGGGTTCGACGACGAGCGGTCGTCGTCCGGCGAACACCAGGTGCCACATCCGCGGGTGGCCGCCCGCGGACGCACCCGCCACCTCCACCGCGGCCGGTGGCGCGGGCAGGTCGAGCAGCGACAGCCGCACCGACCCGAGGTCGATGTGGTGACGCACCGCCAGGAGAGCGGCCGACTGCCCCGGGCGCGGGACGTCGCCGTTCGGGGTCTCCGGTGCCGCCGTGCGCTCGACTGCGGCGCGCGGGCGGCGTCGCGGGCGCATGCCCGGCCTGCTCGCGGCGGGCGGCCGGCGACGCCAACCGGTCGTCGTCCCTGCCGAGTTCACCGCCGTGTTCGCCGCTTTGTTCGCCGACGCGTTCACGTTCGCGCTCTCGCGCTCGTCCGGGCCGGACGAGCCGCCGTGGGCCGTCATGTGCTGAGTTCCCCGCAATTTCCCCGTACCGTGCATGAAGTGCCGTGCGCACCCGCGGCGACCCGCGCCCGTGTCCGGCCGCGGAGCCCGGGCCGTGGGCCGCGGAAGTCCGCTCGCGCGCGGCCGTCGGTACCGCCGCCACGACGCCCCTCCCGGCGGGGCGGTCGCTGCGGCGGCCCCGGTCCGTGGTGTCTCCGCAGGTGCTGGTTCCGAGTCTGGAACCGGCCGGCGGCGGCGGGCCAGCGCCCGTCGCCAGATGCGTCATTCCCGGGACGGCGCACCCGCTGACCTGCGGGGACACCGGGCGGACGGGTGGCGGGACGGGACACCTGCGGGACAGTGGGGACGTGGAGGAAGGGGGGCGCCGTCATGGGACGCTGGCAGCCGCTGCGGTCCGACCTGCCGGCGGAGGCGGTCCGGCTGGTGCGGGAACTGCGCCAGTACGTGGACCGGTGCGAGCTGAACGCAGCGGCCCTCGCCGCCAGGACCGGGTACAGCCGCAGCTCCTGGCTGCGCTACCTCAACGGCCGGCGGCTGCCGCCCTGGCAGGCGGTCGCGGGGCTGGGCCGGCTGGCCCAGGCCGACGCCGAACACCTGCGCGTGCTCTGGGAGTCGGCGGCCCACGCGTGGACGCCGCAGAGCCCGCCCACCAAGGCCGGCCCGCCGCCCGGCCCTTCCGCCCCGTCCGGACCGCCCGGCAGCGCCGGCCCTCCGGACTCCGCCGCCTCTGCCTGCGCGACGGGACCCGCCCGGGCCGGGCACGACGGGACGTCACCGGCCGCGGCACGGCGTCGGATCCGCCGCACGCCGCGCGGGACGGGAGCACTGACCGCCACCGGCGCGGCCTGCGCCCTGCTGGCCGCGGTGCTGCTCGCCCAGCCGTGGGACAGCGGTCCCGCGGCGGGCCGCCCGCCGGACGGCGCGCCGTCCGGTGCGCCGGCCTGGCCCTGGCCGCTGCACGACGCCCAGGACCGGGCCACGCCCGCCTGCCGGGCCGGCGGCTGCCGGAGCCTGGACCCGTACCGCGAGAGGTGCGACCGCGACAGCGTCGCCGTGCACCGGCTGCGCGCCTACGCACACGTGCTGACACTGCGGTACAGCCCGTCCTGCCGGGCGAGTTGGGCGGAGGTCGACACCCCGGCCGCGACGTCCGGGTTGCGGATCGCGACGACCGGCGGCGACGAGCAACCGGCCGCGGCGGGCGGCGCGTACACGACGATGGTGGGCACCGGCCCGGACGCCGCGCGGGCCACCCTCGTCGTGCACGGCCACCAGCTCGGCGTGGCGCTCTACGACAGCTGGGTCGACGACATGACCGGCAGCGGGTGAGTGCCTGTTCTTGAGCCGATCGGGACGTGGGAACGACACCGCGTTCCCGGCAGCGGCCGGCGTCTCCGCCCCACGTTCCCGAGCCGTCAGCAGGCGTGGGCCGCGCCCGGCAGGGTCCGGCGCCGCGCAGGGTGGCCGCGGACGTGCCCGCCCGGGACCGGCGCGATCACCTCCGCGGCATCCCTCGGGGTGCGGTCATGCCGGGGCGGACGACGTCCCGCGGTCGGGCGCGGGCGTCTTGTCCCCGGCCCGCTGCCGGGCGGGCAGCGCCGCCGTCAGCAGCAGGGCGAGCAGCGTCACCCCGATGCTCACCATGAACGTCCCGACGACGGCGGACCGGTACCCGTGGTCCGGCAGCAGGGAGAAGAACACCGTGGCGGACAGCGCGGTTCCCGCGGCCTGGCCGAGTTGGGCGGTGGTGTTGACCAGGCCGGAGGCGGCGCCGGCCTGCTGCGGCTGGACCTGCCCCATCGCCGTGCCGAACGACGCGTTGAGCACGCCGCCGATGCCGAAGCTGAACAGGACGATCGGGCCGAGGAGTTCCGCCACGTTCAGGTGGTCCCCGGCGGCGTGGACCACCAGGGCGATGGCTGCCAGGCCCGCCGCCAGCACGGCGGCCATGACCGTGACGAAGGCGCGTCCGATCCTGGCGGCCGACCGCATGGCGACGGCGTTGCCGGCGATGATGCCGATCGTCCCCGGGGCGAAGGACAGCGCGGCCCGGACCGGTGAGAATCCGAGTCCGAGCTGCAGGTACAGGGTCAGCACGAAGAACACGCCGATCGCCGTCTGGGTGCACATCAGCACGGCCTGGCTGGACCACACGCTCCGCACCCGCATCATGGCCGGAGGGACCAGCGGCTCGCCGCCGCGCCTCTCCAGACCGCGCTGGTGCACCGCGAAGAGGCCGGCCAGCGGCACCGCCGCGGCCATCAGCAGGATCGACCACAGCGGCCATCCCGACGCACGGCCCTGCACCAGCGGGTAGAACACCGCGAACCCGGTGGCGGTCAGCAGCGCCAGACCGCCGAGGTCCGGCCGGTGGCGCGGGAAGCCCGGGCGGGACGGCATGGTCACCAGGGCGCCGAGCAGTCCCGCCACCCCGATCGGGAGGTTGACCAGGAAGATCGCGCGCCAGCCGGACCCGAACAGGTCGGCCTCGGTCAGCACGCCGCCCAGCAGGGGCCCGGCGAGGCCGCCGAGCGGGAAGGCCGCGGCGTACAGGCCCATGGCCTTGGGGCGCTCGGCCTCGTCGAACTCGGTGTGGACGAACGACAGGACCTGAGGCACCATCAGCCCGGAGCCGATGCCCTGCACCACCCGCGAGGCGACCAGCAGGCCGGGCTCCGGGGCCAGGCCGGCGGACAGCGAGGCCAGGGTGAAGACGGCCATGCCGGCCAGGAACAGTCTCTTGACGCCGTACCGGTCGCCCAGCCGGCCACCGATGATCAGGGTGAGGGCGAACCCGAGGGCGTAGCCCGCCGAGATCCACTGCATCGCGGCCTCTCCGGCCCCGAGGTGGCGGTGGATGGTCGGCAGCGCCACCGCCACGATCTGGTTGTCGATCATGTCGACGAGGACGGCCAGGACGCATACCGCCAGCGCCCACCACCGCAACGGGTGCTTCTCCATCACGAACTCCTTCTCTCCAGCAGGGAACCCGCGATCCACCATCAACGACCCGATGGACTGTGTCAACCATTTACATGATTCAGCTGCACACCCGATTGATTCGGCCACTTGTGTGTATGATTCGGACATGACCGCGTCGAAGCCCCGCCGTTCCCCGAAGCCGCCGGAGCGGCAGCGCGATCCGGAACGCACGCGCAAGCTGATCCTCGACGCGGCGGTGGCGGAGTTCGCCGCGCACGGCTACGCGGGTGCCCGCATCGCGGCGATCGCCAAGCGCGCGGGCGTCAACCAGCAGTTGATCTCCTACTACTTCGACGGCAAGGAGGGCCTGTTCCGGGCCATGTCGGACAGCTGGGGCGAGCGGTCGAGCAAGCTGGTCGAACCCGGCACCCCGATGTCCGAGCAACTGCGCCGCTACGTGCTGGAGTCGCTGGAGAACCGGGACGGCGTGCGGCTGCTCGCCTGGGGCGGCCTGGAGTACACCGGCCCGGAGGCTGACCCGGACCACGCGCCCCGCACGGAGCGGCTCGCGGAGTCCGTGGCCGGCATCCGTGAACGGCAGGCTGCCGGAGCCCTGCCCCCCGAGTGGGACCCGGCCTGCCTGACCGTCATGTTGATGGCGGCGGCGATGGCCCCGGTCACCCTTCCGCACGTCATCGCGGGCCTGTGCGGGGACGACCCGCAGTCCCCGGAGTTCGTGGAGCGCTTCGCCGACCAACTCGCCCTCGTGGTCCGCCGGCTCGGACTCGACGCCGACTAGCGCCGGTCCGGCCGGACCGCCCCGTCCGGCTGCCGCAGCGGGCGGCCTCCCGTCCCGATCGTCGATTTCGGGCCGAGGTACGGCGTGAACCTCACCGACACTCCGCGAGGGTGAACCTCACGGGCACCCCGCGCGGGTGAATCTCAGCGGCACTGCGCGAGCGTGACGCCGTCGGTCCGCAGCGTGTGGAACCGCCCGCCGTCGTACACCTCGTACGCTCCGTCGGCGTCCAACCGCAGCGGCAGGCCGTGGCGTTCGCCCATGTAGACCATCCATCCGCGGGCGGGGACGATGCGTTCGGCCGCCACGCCCCAGGTGGCCGGCCCGACGATGCCGTCCGGGCTGAGGTGGTGGTTGTTCTGCCAGATGCGGGTGGCGCCCGCGGTCGCCCGGTCGTAGGCGCAGGTGACGGCGGAGGCGGCCGTGTAGCCGTCGGCCCACAGCACGCTCTGCCACAGGGCGACCAGGTCGCTCGGCGGGGTGCTGCCGAGCGCGAGCTGCCGGGCGGCGGGCAGGTCGGCGGCGACGAGCACGCCGTCGAGGCCGGCGCCGGGGCGGTGCGCCCGCGGACCACCGGCCCCCGCGCACACCGCTCCCAGCAGCACCACGGACAGCGCGGCGCGCCGCAGTGCCCGCGCCCCTCGCACGGTCATGGCGTCAACTCTGCTTCATCTGATGGCCCGTTGTGAGAAAACGTCGCTACCGCTTGTGCGACGGCGGATACTTTGGGACGCGAATGGGTGAACAGTGTGCACGGGGGCTCCGGAGGAGTGCGTGACTGAACGGAAGCCGTTACCCGA
>Ga0123353_10019623_pt1 | contig 10056 bp, 10 predicted proteins | sample TergutLab28metaG_3_FD_92763 | JGI IMG/M metagenome (GOLD analysis project Ga0123353, IMG submission 92763) | Labiotermes labralis P3 segment gut microbial communities from Petit-Saut dam, French Guiana - Lab288 P3 | ecosystem: Host-associated > Arthropoda: Insects > Digestive system > Gut ...
TTTTTAGGTGTGGTAACTGGCTCATTTTTTAACCCTTTCAGGGTGCTGCACTTTTCAACGCCATTCGCTGCATTTTTATTTTATCAAAAACATCATGACTTGACAAATCTGAAATTATCAACTATAATATATACAAATCACGATTTGTATAATCGAGATTTTAAAAAATGGGGTGCATTTATGTTTATCGGACGCGAGCAGGAGTTAAAATTTTTCGAGGACAAATACACCGCTCCCGGCGGACAGCTTGTTGTGCTGTACGGTCGGCGGCGTATAGGCAAAACCGAAATCCTGCAAAAGTTTTGCGAAAACAAGCCGCACGTTTTTTATTCTTGCCGCGAGCTTTCTGACGAGAAACAGCTTGCCGCTTTTTCAGCGCGTATATTAAAAGCCGGTAGCCCGGCGGCGAAATATTTGAAAGTTTTTGAAGATTGGGAATCGGCTTTTGCAAGTATTTTAGAACTACCGACCGATGGCAAGAAGAAACTGCTTATCATTGACGAGTTTCCCTATATGTGTAAAGGCGACCCGGCCATTCCGTCAATTTTGCAAATCTTGTGGGATGAAAACTTGAAAAACCAAGATGTTATGATTGTGCTGTGCGGCAGTGCGATGAGCTTTATCGAAAAGAAAATCCTCTCAGAAAAGAAACCGTTATACGGTCGCGCGACCGGCATTTATAAAATGAACGAGCTGCCGTTTGACGACGCCATAAAGTTTTTCCCGAACTATTCCGATGAAGACAAAATGCTGGCGTATTCAATTTTGGGCGGCATTCCCCATTATCTCCGGCAGTTTGACCCGGCGCTTCCTCTGCGTGAAAACATCATTAAAAATGTGCTGACAAAGGGTTGCACTCTTTACAATGAGGTTGAATTTTTAATCCGTCAGGAACTGCGCGAGCCTGCTTTTTATAATACCGTTATTGAAGCGATTGCGCTCGGCAATACGCAGCTAAACGACATTTATATGAAAACACAGCTCGACAAAGCAAAAATCAGCGTGTATCTGAAAAACCTCATTGAATTGCAAATACTGGCGCGTGAATTTTCTGTATTATCAAGCGGCAAAGAGCAGACGACTTCAACGCGCGGGCTGTATCGGATAACGGATAATTTCTTCCGTTTTTGGTTCAGCTTTGTAGTTTCCAACCTTTCGGATTTGGAAACCGGCGACGCCGAGGGCGTATTCACTTTTGCGGTAGAGCCGCAGTTTAATGATTTTGCTTCGCCTGTTTTTGAAACGGTTTGCCGTGAATTTATTCGGGGGAAAAACCGACGGGGTGAATTACCGTTCCGTGTTTCAAAGTTAGGCAGATGGTGGGGAAAGTTGAATCAAGCAACCCTCACAGATACAGGAAAAGAAAAAATTGTCGCGGTTGATACCGAAATTGACATCCTGGCGGCCTGCGCGGGATCCAAAAAATATATCCTCAGCGAATGCAAGTTCCGCAACTCTGAAATGGACATCGGCAACCTTGAACATTTGAGAGAAAAGTCATCGGTCGCCAAAAAAGGCGCGAAGATTGAGTACGCTCTCTTTTCAAAATCGGGATTTACAAAAGGGCTGACAGAACTGGCAGGGGAAGATGAAAACATAAAACTGTTTTCACTTTCGGATGTCGTAAACGGATAATACCCGCCGAATAAGCACCCTCTTTTCGCTTTCACTTATATTATGGGAGAAAAACGCCCGATTTACAGGAGCGGGCGCGATACGCTCTCCAAAACGATAATTATACGCGCCCGGATTCATCTGAAATACAGCGGCTTGAAAAAGAACAGGCGCACCTTGACGATTATATAACAACGCTTGACTATTATTATAAAATCGGAGACGACATGAACGCCGCGCTGGATTTCGGCAAGGGCTTTGTAAAAAAGATTGCCGAAATTGAAAAACGGGATGAAAATCATCTTGTTAGGCTTGCGGTGGATTGCTTGAAACAAGTGCCTTTTTCACGCTGGAATAAGCCGTTTCAAAAAAGCATTTCTCCCGACTTAGAATATTTGGCGATTCCGAAAAAGCCGAAATCTAAAAACTATGTCGTCGGTAAACGCATGACTTTCGTGCGATTTTCGGATTTTTTAGCGGCAGATTTTTTCGAGGGGCTGCACGTGGGACATTATCCTCAGCTTTGCGAAAATTGCGGTCGTTACTATCTGAAAACAAACGCCCGCCTGCAAAAATATTGTACACTAACCGACCCGAATGACCTGTTAACACGCACCTGTCAGGCAGTCGCGGCAGCAAAAGGACGGGCGGCGAAAGAACGGCATCCTCTAAAATACCCCTTTGATAATCGCATGAAAACAATCCGCACCCATGTCAAGCGTGGCAAAATAACCGAAAAACAGGCGACGGTCGCTACACGAATCACAAGAGACCGTTTTGAAAAAGCGATGGAAGATACTGTTTACGCCAACACGAAATACAAAATCGAAATCGGTCAGGATTCCATATACGAAGCGGCGGGGATAAAGCTGTAGCTGTCCAAATTTTGGGACAGTTATTATGATAAAATTAGTGTGAGGAGGTGTAGCCGTGAGATGGTATGTTCCGAGTGAAGAATTATATATGTACCGCATGAAGAAAAAACCGCCGGAATGTTTCCGAATATACATTATACTATCGAACAAGAAAAAAGGAGAAAGTTTGAAACTTAAAAATTATCTTTTGCTCTAAAAGAACGTATAGCAAAGCTGACCGCCGTGAGGCAGCCAAAAAAACAATAACGAAAATTACGCAGAATCTTCTGAGACCATATCATCCTTGATGATATGTCATCTAATCCGTAAACCAAACTATAAAAACACAACCATAATAGATTATCTAAACAAAAGATTATCGGAAAATCATTAAATCCGATAATCTTTTTTGGTTTTTGCCATGTCGCGACCCGCTCCGGTGATAAATGAACGTGCAAAAAACCAATGCCCGCGCGCCAAACCTTGTAAATAAAGGAAACTCACATCATAATAGCGGGGTGTCGGCTAATAAAGTACCTGACACCCCGCTATTACAACGTGAGAAATTGTGAGAATACGAAAGAGAAAAGATGGACGTTGGGAGAAAAGATATATTGGCAGCTACCACCCAGACGGAAAACCGCAATATAAATCAATTTACGCCACAAGCTATGCGGAAGTAAAAAACAAATATAAATTATTGCTAAACGGAAATACAAAGAAAGAGCCTGCAACTATTTTATCAGTTGAAAGGCTCTGTATTTTATGGCTTGAAGATATTAAAATCACGGTCAAGGAGTCCACATATTCCAATTATTACGGTATGATTCACAATCATATTATTCCGTATTTTAAAGATATGAAAACGAAGCAGCTTACCAATGATAAAATAAATAGTTTCATAAAAGAAAAAACGTTGAACGGCAGGTTAGATGGCAATGGCGGGCTTTCTCCGAAAACAGTAAACGACATGACCGCTGTATTAAAAGAGATTATACAATATGGGATTGATAATGATTACCTTTCAGGGATTACGACGGCTTTTAAAAAGCCAAAGACAACAGTTAAAACGCTTAGTGTACTATCCTCGCCGGGATCAACGCCGATGATCTGATCGGCCTTATCCCTCCACACGAGCGTGGAACGCCCCGTCCCGCAGCCCATGTCCACGACTGTCCCGGGACGGCGACCGAGATAGCGCGTCAAGACGTCCGTCACATATTCCGGGCAGGCCGGGCGCGCGTCGTGATACAGACCGGCGAAACCCCTGAAGCGGCCGGCGTTTTTGTGCGCGTCAGTCATATTGATGATCCATCCTTTTAAAGTTTCCGAGGAATTCTATTATACAGCGAATTCGTTCAGATTGTAAACTGTTCCGCGCAAATTTTTCGTATCGGCTTCACGGACATTAAAAGCCCGCCCATGATCACAGACAAAACGGTTTCCGGCAGCATATACGAGCCGTTGTAGATGACGGAGTAGACCGTCACCAGCGCAAGCCCCGAAAACCGCTCAAGTATGGCCGCGCCCAAAGTAAAGCTCTCCTGCGAAAAATACCACTCCGCGTACTGCCCGAAGAGCAACACGCCCGAAAGAACATGCGTCCCGAATCGAAGCAGGCACGCGACAAAGCAGCCCAAAGTGAACGCAAGCACAGGCTTTTTGACCGCTTTTTTCAGGCATCCCGCCAGCCCAAGCACCGCGAAAGCGACGAGGTAGTCCAAAGCGACCATGGCGGCGGCGGAAAATACATCCATGCCCGCAAGCGCGGAGGAAACCGTAATCCCCAGCACCGCCTGCAAAATGCCGTACACCGTACCGCAGAGCACTCCCCACTTCGCGCCGTACATGTACCCAAGCAGCATGACGGGCACCATTGCGAACAGCGTGACCGATCCGCCGTATGGCAGCCTGAAAAAGGTTACCAGCGACAGGATCGTGCCTAAGGCAAGAAAGATTCCGCTCGTCGCCAGCCTCTGTGTTTTGTTTAGACTTTTTCCCATTTTCGTACACTTCTTTCTGGTTGATTTTTATCTAATTTAAAAAATAAACGCCGGTCACATGGATAACCGGCGTTTTGATTCATCTATAAAAATAAAATGAATAATAGTCGTAGAACGACTATAGCAATATGCTTCCTACGTCGGTATTATCCGCATCAGGTTAAAGGGTATAATCTCAGCCAACCTCAGTCAGCACCCCTGATTTATTCAATTGAAAACGATAGACTTACGGTGAGTTTTACGCGGCCCGGTTACTCCTGACTCCTGACCCCTGACTCCTGACTCCTGTCGCGATAGTACTGCGTCTTGGGATTCGGGTGCTTCGTACTTTCCCAAAGCGTTTTCGCTCTTGGCTCCCATTCCCCGGCAAAGCTTTCACAGCGCGCGCACAGCGTTTCGACAGCCTCGGGCGCCAGCAGGTCGGTGGATTTCGCGCCCGTTTCGTTTACGATCGCTTTCAGGCATTGCGGGTTTTCCAAAAACGGGCACGGCCGCAGATGATTGTCGTTAAACGGCTGATTTTTATAAAACGCCTGGAACAGCGGCTTTTTCAGCGCCTCGATCAGCGTGTCGCGATGGATGTTCGAGTCGGAGTAATGCACGAACACGCACGGCTCGATGTCCCCAGCCGAATTGACATGGAAATAATTCCGCCCGCCCGCGATACAGCCGCCCACGTACTCGGCGTCATTTTGAAAGTCCAGCAGGAACATGGGCTTGCCCGTTTTTCCGTCGCGGACCCTGCGCAGCCATTTATACATGTGCTCGCGCTGCTGTGGCGTGGGGATCAGCTCAACATCCGCGTCCCTGCCAACCGGCATATAGTTGAAGTACAGTGCAAACTTCACGCCCTCGGTGATCATCTTATCCATAAATTCATCGCTTGTGACCTCGGGGACGTTGGCCCGTGTGTAGCACACCGACATTCCGAACAGGCAGCGGTTCTTTTTAAGCAGGCGCATCGCCTCAATACAACGGTCATAGCTGCCCTCGCCGCGGCGGCCGTCGGTCGTCTCGCGGGAACCCTCGATGCTGATGGCCAGGGACAGGTTGCCGACACGGTTCATATCGCGGCAGAATTCCTCGTCCACAAGCGTCGCGTTCGTGTACGCCAAAAAAGTACAGTCCGGGTGCGCCTCACACAGCCTAAAGATATCCCTTCTTCTGATAAGCGGCTCGCCGCCCGTTAGCATATATATGTGCGAACCCATGGCGGCGCCCTGGCTCACGATGCTTTCCATATCGTCACAGCTCAGGTTATACTGGTGGCCGTACTCCGCCGACCAGCACCCCTTGCAGCTTTTGTTGCACGCGCTTGTGGGATCGAGCAGTATGATATACGGGATGTTACAGCCGTGCTTTTCACGGTTTTTGCGCACAGCCTTTGTCCCAACGTAGGTGCCAAGCCCAAGAGACAGGGTCATCCTGCGCAACACCTCGAGGTCAACGTCACGCAGGAAAGCGCGCGCGTACCCCGACCAGACGCTTTCAGGATCACTTACGGTACTGCGAAACCGATCAAAGGGCTTTTGCGGGAACACGCCGCCCGATACCCGCCGGGCGAGATCGACCAGCTTCAGAATGTTCTCGTCAGGGTTCTTGTCCACATATTTCAGGATACGGCCTACGATCATTCCAACAGCCGTATACCGCGCTTTTTCCATCGCGTTCAATCCGCAGCCTCCCGTTAAAAGAAGTAGAGACACTTATTATAACATAAAAAACTGAAAAGCACAAGAAATAATTTTAGGCAATATTATAATTGGTAATTTTCTCAACAGTTATTCATGCGAATCAAGGGTTAGCTATATTACCTGAACCAGCAGCTCATACCACAAAGCGACAGCCACCCCAAGCGTAAGCCCCATAAGCACCTGAAAAAACGTGTGTCCCTTGACAATCTTCAACTCCCGGAATGTCTCTCCCGTCCTGTGGCTGTGCTCTTTCATCAGCTTGTTAATGTACGCCGTCTGTTCGCCGACGGCAAACCGTACGTTCGTCGCGTCAACGATCGTGGTAAACAGGATGATGGCGCACATGGCAAACAGGCTGGAGCTGAACCCGTCGGTCAGCCCGATCCTTACGGCCATAGCCGCCGCGACCGCCGTGTGGGAACTGGGCATACCGCCCGTCGCCACGATATCCTGCGCCGCAATGTTCGTCTTTTCTTTTTTTAGCTTCGCGATCAGGTTTTTTACGACCTGCGCGATGATCCACGCAACCCCGCAGGGAAAGAAAATGTTCATGTATTCCCGCATATGGATCCTCTCTCCCTATTTCATATCGGTATTTTCGTCTGACCTGATGGATATTATATCACATCATCGGCGTATTTGCAAATGTAATCATGAATAAATCTCTTGCATTTTACCACAAGATATATTATAATAAGTGTACAAAACTTCATTTTGGTCATGCGGCGGCTGGTCCTGTGCGGCGGGACGCTGTGAACCATGTCAGGCGGGGAACCGAGCAGCATTAAGCGGTTTGTGCCGCGCGCCACAGTCAGCCTGCCGCCGTATGACTAAGATGAAGTTTTTTTTGAGAGTTGAGAAAGTGCAGCTTTTTCCGCTGCCGCCCAACTCTTTTACTGAAAGGAGCGTAAGTCTTGTACCAGGCTCTTTACAGAAAATGGCGCCCTGCCGCCTTTGACGATGTATACGGCCAGCCCCACGTGACAAAAACGCTCCGAAACGAAGTGGCGTCGGGAAAGCTTTCCCACGCGTATCTGTTCACGGGCTCACGCGGGACGGGTAAAACTACCTGCGCGAAAATTTTAGCCAAGGCCGTCAGCTGCCTGTCGCCTATAGAGGGAAATCCTTGCCTTGCATGCGAGATATGCAAGGGTATTGACAGCGGCGCTGTGCTCGACGTGGTGGAGATCGACGCTGCCAGCAACAACGGCGTCGATAATATACGCGAGTTGCGCGAGGAAGCGAACTTCACGCCCGTCAAGGCAAAATACCGCGTGTATATCATCGACGAAGTTCACATGCTCTCCATCGGCGCGTTTAACGCCCTGCTGAAGATACTGGAGGAGCCGCCCGACTACGTCATTTTTATTTTAGCGACCACCGAGGTGCACAAGCTGCCTCCCACCATACTGTCGCGCTGCCAAAGGTTTGATTTTCATCATATTTCCCCGGAAAACATCGCTTCGCGCGTCCGCTTCGTGGCTGACCGCGAGGGTATTAGCATAACCGACGAGGCCGTCACCTTGATCGCGCGGGTATCCGACGGTGCCCTGCGAGACGCGCTTTCGCTTTTAGACCGTTGCTCCGCAGCGGATACAAGCGCCGCAGAGATCACCGCCGAGCTTGTGGGCAAATGCGCCGGTATCGCCGGAAAGGACTATCTTTTCCGCCTGGCCGGCTGTGTAAAAGACAGTAACGTTCAGGACGCCCTGCACGTGATAAACGATCTGCACAACGAGTCCTGCTCGATGGAGCGGCTTTGTACCGAGCTTATCGGCCATTTTCGGAATCTGCTTGTCGCAAAGACCGTGAAAAATCCCGGCGATCTCATCATCTGCTCACAGGACGATCTGACGCGCCTAAGGGATCAGTCCGCCGGATTTACCGCCGAGAGTCTGCTCCACGCGCTGTCAACGCTTGAAAATACGTCTGTGAACCTGAAACGCGGCTTTGACCAGCGCACGGAAATCGAGATGGCGATGGTTCGTCTAGGAATTAGAGATCAGGAGTCAGGCGTTAAGAGTCAGGCGGATATTTTGGCAAAGCAAGTACAAACGCCAATGCCCATACCGGCTGGCGTAAAAGAAAAAACGGAGTCTTTTGACGGCGGCAGACCATCGGACGAAAACATAAATGCGCTGATAAACGAGACTCCTCCCCCGCAGATCACGGACGCGCCGCCTGTAAAAGCCGGGCCGCAAATACCCGCTCCGCCGAATAACGCCGAAAACAGCGGAGATTCCTTGGGCGAAAATTCTTTTTGGCCTGAAACGCTCGAAAGGCTAAAGGAACTTAGCAAACCTCTTTCCGGCGTGCTGGCAGACTCCTTCGCGTATCTTGACGGAAATACCGTCTGTATAAAATCCCAAAACGCCGCGCTTGAACAGTTTCTGCGCATTCCGTCCTACTACGCTTCGCTGACGGAAGCGATACAGCAGGCGACAGGTCAAAGATATACCGCAGAGGTCCATAAGGGCGGCACGGCTCAGCACGGCGACGATCCGTTCTATGCGCTCGTTAAAAAAATAAACGCTCTGAAATAAAACGCGAATACCAGACAATATATCAAAATAAAAATGACAAAAGGATGGCACGACATGAAAGCAAGAATCCCCGGCGCCGCTCAGGGCGGCAACATGATGAAGAAAATACAGGAAATGCAGGAGAACATGGAGCGTGTACAGGCCGAAGTCGAGGAATCCGAGTTTTCGGCGTCCTCCGGCGGAGGGGCCGTCGAGATTACGGTCAACGGCAGGCACGAGGTTCTCTCCATCAAAATAAGCCCCGACATTGTGGATCCCGAGGACGTTGAGATGCTGGAGGATTTCGTCCTGCTCGCCGTCAACGAGGCGATCCGTAAATCGTCACAGGCGATGGAAAATGCCCTCGAATCCGCTAAGGGAGGACTTTCCTTTCCGGGGCTTATGTAAACGATGGATAAAAAAATAGCTTCCTTAACAAGGCTGATAGAGCAGTTTGAACGTATGCCCGGCGTCGGCCATAAGAGCGCGCAGAGGCTTGCCTTTCATATACTGAATATGCGGGCGGACGAAGTTGCCCGCTTCATAGAGGCCGTATCCGAAGCTCATCATAAGATACGCCGCTGCGATATTTGCTGCGACTTGACCGACGCGGACATCTGTCCCGTGTGCGCCGGCGATTCCAGGGATAAAAGCATCATCTGCGTCGTGGAGGACACAAGGGATGCTATGGCGATTGAGCGCACACGCGAATATAACGGTACATACCATGTGCTGTACGGCGCGATATCCCCGCTCAACGGCATAGGCCCGGAGGATCTCACTATCAAAGAGCTTATCTCACGCCTGAGCGACGGCACGGTAAAAGAGATTATCATGGCAACAAATCCGACCGTTGAGGGCGAGGCTACGGCCATTTTCCTGTCGCGGCTGATAAAGCCTCTTGGCGTCGAGGTTTCACGCCTCGCATATGGCGTGCCGGTCGGCGCGGATCTTGAGTATGCGGACGAGATCACGCTGTCAAAGGCAATTGAGGGGCGGAAGAAAATTTAACGTAACTTAAACTTTCCACACTTTTTTCATCTTTCCCCTACCGTTTATCAACACTTTCCTTTCCACTGTTTTTTCCACCTGTTAAAAAGAAAAACTTTCCCCTTTTATTCGACCGCACTATTTCTCCGCTTTCCCTTGCGCCATATTACTTTTCAGCATCTTTCCAAAGTTTTCACCGCACCGACTACTACGACTATAATAAATAATAACTTATATTCATAGATTCTGAACGCGGAACTAGGGCGTGTTTGAAAAAACCACGCGCACGTCTTTTTGGCGCTTTTTCCGCCGCACTGCGTTAAAATTTCTTAAAATACGGGAGTATTCTTTCAAAATTTTATCTTGTGCGGGCGAAAAA
>Ga0123353_10019625_pt1 | contig 10056 bp, 7 predicted proteins | sample TergutLab28metaG_3_FD_92763 | JGI IMG/M metagenome (GOLD analysis project Ga0123353, IMG submission 92763) | Labiotermes labralis P3 segment gut microbial communities from Petit-Saut dam, French Guiana - Lab288 P3 | ecosystem: Host-associated > Arthropoda: Insects > Digestive system > Gut ...
ATCCCGCCGTTGGTGTTGTCAATCGAGTTCGCCGTAACGACAAGGTTTCTGGTGATTTTACCGTCGCCGCTGTTGTCGAGGGTGCCCAGTGTGGCGACAAGGGCGTTTTCATTGATCGTGCCGCCGGTGTTGGTCATGTCGCCGACGCTGACCACGGCACCGTTGTGTTCCATCAAACCACCGGTGTTGTCCAGCGTGCTCAATGCGGCAACGACACCGTTGTGGACAATCTTACCGTCATCGGAGTTATCAATATTACCCCCGGACAAAAAGATCGTTTGCAGGCCGATCGTGCCGCCGACGTTGTTTGCGGCACCCATGAAAATGGCATTGCCGTTGTCGATGAATTGACCGCCTTCGTTTTCAAGGTTCCCCATCGCAAGGACGTTGACGTCGATACTGGGTGTGATGTCAATGGGAAGACCGACAAGAGCACCCAAATCGATACCCACGTTCAATTGGTTATCGCCCTTGCCATTGCTGATGAACTCGCCTCCGTTATTGACGATGCTTCCCGCCGCCATGACGACACCGTTGCCGCTGAACTCGCCTTCATTGACAATATTGCCGAGAGCGACGACACCGACGCCGCCTTTGATTTCGATGCCAAGAGTGTCCAACATGGCGAGGTCAAAGTCACCACCGAGATCACCGAGACCACCAAGTCCGGCAAGCAGCGGGCTATCAAGGAGGTCGGCCACTTGGACGGCATTGTTAAGGCCGTTACCGGAGAATGTGCCCTTATTGATCAGAGCGTCTTTCACCTCAAAATCGCCGCCGCCCAATGCGAGACCCAGTAATTCGGCCGTACTGTAACCCGTAATGAAAACGGAACCGTTGTTAGTGAAATCCTGGGAGTTGTCCACAACTCCAATGACGCTTACGTTTCCATTGTTGTTGAAAATCCCTGAGTTGGTCAGGTTACCGGAACGGATTCCCACGTCCGGCAAACCCGAAAGATAATTTGATAACAAGGAACCCCCAGGAAGCGCGCCAATGGGATTGTTGACTCCGTTGCCCTCGAAGGTGCCTGCGTTGTTCAAGTTCGAACCGACCGCAACGCTCCCTTTATCACGGATGATACCAGTCGCATTGTTGTTCAAACTCCCCAACATAACGTTAATACCACTGGTGTTGCCAGAGTTGTTTTCGATAGTACCATTGTTGGTCACATTGCCCAAGCCGAGAAATATGTTACCATCGATATTCATTTGGTTTGCGTTGTTCGTCCAGTTACCAACCGGCAAATTGACGTTTTGTCCCTGCGCCGTTTCACACCATGCGGCACCTAAGAGGATGGCCCCGATGACGAGCATCCGGGCGGTTTTTTGGACGAGCTTTGCGAGAGTTTTACATAATCCCTTGGATGCGTTGCCCGTTTGAGTGTGGGGTGGATGGATCTGCGCGCACCCCGAACGCTGAACAAGTGTTCCAGTCATCAATGAGACTCCTTACGATGAGAATTTTGAAAATTGTTAAAAACGAGGCAGGCAACCTTATTCGATGATTCCCAAGTGTCCTGCGCGTTCACTGCATGTACTACTTCGTGGACGTTTCCGTGAATCCGTTGAAAAGATTTAGGAATCGAAAATGCCACCCTGAAAAGTTTCCTGTCCCTGAACGGTCAATGCGGTCGAGGGAAGTGTCAGGCATTAAAAGTATCGAAACTTCCAAAACAAGAGTCTAAAGTTTCTATGACCGATAAAGATTTTTTGCCAGAAGGCGGCAACACAAACAGCAAAAGCCGAGTAACACTCGGAACTGCTACAACAGGCCTTTTGTTTGAATCAGAATTTGCCGATCATTTAGCACAAACGGTACAAAGCAGCCACGGCGCGGTCGAGAATGCCGTGCATGAACGCAATGGCTAGGCCGTAGTTTGTGATCGGCACGCCTGCACTGCGGCAGTGCATCATGCGGCTGAGAATTTCGCGGCGATTCCACATACACGCTCCGCAGTGGATGACCAACTCCCAATTCGTCAGCGAATCGTTCGGAAAATTACGGCCTTGCACGTGTTCGATGTGTAGATCGCCACCGACGTATTTGCGAAGCAGTGCAGGGATTTTCACCCGGCCAATATCATCATCAACCGCATGATGCGAACAGGCTTCGGCCATGAGTACGCGATCTCCCGGTTTGAGACTTGCAATGGCACGGGCACCGTCGATCATCACGGTCAGATCGCCCTTCTGTCGTGCGAACAACACGGAAAACGAAGTCAGCGGAACATCCGGCGGCACAATTTTCGACACAACCCCAAACGCTTGCGAATCCGTTACAACCAGATCAGGCGGCAAATTTAAACGCCCAAGTGTTTTTTCTAATTCAGTATCCTTGCACACGACCGCCGACCGGTTGCCGTCGAGCAAATCGCGGATCGTCTGCACCTGCGGTAAAATCAGGCGACCTTTCGGGGCTTCTTTGTCAATCGGCACAACCAATATAACCGTTCCTCCCGACGGAACGAGATCGGACACAATCGGCGGAGGTGAAAGCACTTCGTCCGGCACAATCCGCACAATCGCTTCCCGCAAAACGTCGATACCGGAACCGGTCGTAGCCGTCGTGGTCACAATCGCAAGGTTTCGCAACCGCAGCGATTCGAGCAGTACGTCATCGGGTAGTCCCTTATCGCTGTGATTGAAGGCGATTACGAGCGGAATATTTCGTTGTTGCAATTCGGCCACTATGCTATCTTCGAATTCGCCCCACTTTCCGGAATCGACAACGACGATACCGACATCGGTACGGTCGAACGCCTGTTTTGTACGTTCCACCCGCAACGCACCAAGATCGCCCGTGTCGTCGATGCCCGCCGTATCGAGAAAAACGACCGGTCCGATGGGCGACAGTTCCATCGCCTTCTCAACCGTGTCGGTGGTCGTCCCCGCCACGTCGGAAACAATGGCGACACGCTGTTCGACCAGTGCGTTCAGCAACGACGACTTGCCCGCGTTTCGCCGCCCGAACAAACCAATGTGCAACCGAAACCCCTTCGATGTTTTTTCCATGACGTCCTCTTTCAACCATACAACGTTTCGCGGATTTGCATGACCAAGCTGCGCAGTTCATGGTCGTGGCCGATTGTTGATTCGATTGTGGCTACACTGTGCGAAATCGTCGTGTGGTCGCGACCACCGAAGTATTTGCCGATGTCCTTCAATCCGGTATGCGTGAGTTGCCTGGCAAGGTAAACGGCGATATTCCTTGCCCGAACGGTCGTCGATTTGCGAGACTTGCTTTTCAGCTCGGCGAGTTTCATCCCCATTTGCTTTGCCGTTGTTTTGGCGATTTTGTCAATGGACGGTACAGTGGTCACAGTATAATTGCGGACCGCGTCACGGGCGGTTGCAAGGTCAATCGTCTCCCGTCCCGATTCGACGAGCAATTGCACGAGCGTTCCGAACAATTGCGGAACGGAGACCGGAAGTTCCTTCGCCATCGTCTGCCTGGCAGGTACCGTCAGACGCAATCCGAGCTGTTCGGCGAAATGTTTGAGCAATTCAAGTCGCGTTGTCAATCCCGGCAAGGCAATCGGTACGACCAACCCTGCCGTCAATCGCGCGACCAAACGCTCGTCGGGAAACTGTTGCTGTGTCGGGAAACGTTGAGTCGTCAGCACGATGGTCTGCCCGGCGGCGATCACTGCGTCGATGGCGGCAAGCAATTCCCCTTGTGCGGCTTTCTTTGCCGCAAGCAGATCGATACCGTCAATGACAAGCAACTCCGATTTGCGGATTTTTTTGCGGAAATCGTCAATGGTTTTCGCTTCAAGGGCCTCCGCCAATGATTGCGAGAAGTCGTCGCCGGTAAGATAGGCTCCGTGTTTACGCGGGTTGTTTTTCCGCCACGACCGGTAAATACCGTCTGCCAGGTGCGTCTTGCCGCTACCCGTCGTACCATAAAATAAAATCGGACAGTACGGGACTGTGCTACGGGAAATCTCGTCGGGATCGTCTTCAATAGCCCATCGGACGGCCGCCTCGACGAGATGGTTTTCCGGTCCGGTGAAGAAACAATCGTCCGTCGTTGCGTGTACCGACACCGTTTCGACATCAAACGGCCGACAAAGCGGTTGACCTGCGACCGGAATGCGTAACATAGCGGTTAGTTGCTGACGGCTGGTGATTAGCCGCCGGAAGAATAGGGGTTAATAAACCGGTTACTGACCATGAACCGCCGACCACTCAATCCAGCCGTCATCCACTGGTCACCAGCCACTAAAAAATTTCCGACAGCTTTTCGGCAATTTCAACAATTTCGTGCGCGACGAGCAATACCTTGCCGGATTTGTCGATCAGCACGAAGGTCGGATAGCTTGGGATACCGTAATACGTCGAATAGTCGGTCAATTTCGCTTCGGTTGACATGACCGCCGAGGCGACGTGCCACGGTAGCGATTGATTCTCAAAAAATTCCTTCAAATCGTCCAGGTCTTCGTCGCAACTGTACGCAATCAGTTCAAAGTCCTTGCCATGATACTTGTCGAATAACGTCATCATCGTCGGGATGGACATCACACACGGCCCACACCAAGTGGCCCAGAAATTGACCAGTACGACCTTGCCGCGAAAATCCTTGATGTCCAGCTTTTTACCGTCAAGCAGAACACACTGAAATTCGATTTCACTACCCGGCAGTTCGGTGAAGCGTAAAAGACCTTCCATCAGTTGGACAACTTCCTTTGCCTCCCCGGATTCGGATTTTGCAAGAACGGGCATGAGTTCGGTGATGACAAATTTTTGCAGATCGGCTTTCCCGTCCTGATCCAGCAATTCCGAAACTTGCAAAAGCATCATGGGGAGCATGGTATAAGCCGGCTGGAATTCGTTCGCGGTCAAAAAGGTTTTTGCTTCATCAAGGAGTTCCTTGAAATTTTTGATATGGTCGCCTTCCACGCCCGTCATGGCCGGTTGAGCAATTTTTATGATTTTGAACCGGAACACCACCATTTGGGCTTGATAAAGGACCTCGCTTTTCGCTTCCGCCAGTTCTTTCCGATAGGCTTCGACAGCCTCAAGAGCCTTGTCACGATCGTCCTGATTCTCGATGAGAATGACCTGCAATTTGATTATTCTGGCCCCATCTTTTTGCTCGTCGGTGGCTTCCGAGCGTTTCAAAATCAACCCGGCAACCGCTTTCAACGCGGCGATCTTCTTTTCCATGAGTGCCACGGCCTGTTCCTGGCTTGTGATATTGGTTGGCCTGTGGTCGAGGATGGCCATCATCCGTTCTTCCAATTGATCGGCGGTTGCATCGGAGGGAATGGTGGAAATATCGAACGGATCATCGGTCTTCGGTACTTCCGCTTGCGTATTGGCGGCCGGAAGTGCGTTAATCGTTTGTGCTACGGAATAAGTTGCCAGGACACAGGTTGTCAGAGCTACAATAGCGAGGAACAGAGTCGTTTTTTTCATTGCGGGCTTTCTGGATTGAAGTGAGGGAGGATAGTCAACGGCAACCTGGAACGTAACGAAGTGAAGTGACCGGATTGAACGCGGGATGTCTCGGTTGCTGCGCTCGGTTTCCGGTTTCCATTAATGCCTCTACTGTTTTTCCCGAACGACATATTCGATCGGGATGCGTACTGTGGAAATTGCGGGAATATTGGATTCGAGCACAATGACGGACGGATTTTCCATGTCGGTTGCGTCGGATGCACCGAGGTTTGCGTCGGCGGGAATTTCAATTGTTACCGGTAGGAGGTTGTTATCCTCCGCTGCCATAATAATGCTTCCCAGGGTGACGTTCAGCCAATCCGGGGTTTTGGAAACCACCTTGAATTCGGGAGTGACATCGGCGGGGGGATTGAACCGCAACCTCAATATTTTTCGGGTTGGAGTACCATGGAAGGTTGTCCCCATGTTCATAATGCCGGTTTTTTGGTCATAGTCCTGGCTGATAATTGCGAGACTGCCGAGGACCTGACCGCTGACCGGGAACGTAAATTCCGGTTCAAGGTCGGAATCGGAACGGACAATCATCTTGTTCTTGAAGTGCCCGATCGGCATTCCCGATTTCAGCGTGACGGTCACGTCATACACGGATTTCGCCGATTTCAACAGGTTGACCTTGAGGTTGTCTTCCGACAGTTCCGCCTTGGCAAAAGTAACAGAAAAATGTTCGGGATCGTCACTCGTGATTTCCCGGATGACAACTTCTTTTTCAAAGAAAAATATCCGGGACTGGTTTGACGCTTCCTGTCCGGAAAACGCATTGATCTGCACAGGATTCGGCTGCACGATGATCGGGGCGGAATAAACCCCTTCGACAAAAAGTTGGAATCGCGGCCTGGCCGGGTCGTTCGTGCCGATTTCAACGCCCTGGCGATAACTTCCACCCATGTTGTTCGGTTCCCATTTCATCGTGACTTTGGCATTCTGCCCGGACGGAACACTTGATCGCGACAGGTCAACGTTCGTGCAAGAACACGATTTCTCCAGAACTTTAAGCGTTAGCGTGCTTTTACCTTCATTGCGGATAGTGAAAGTGTGTTCTCCTTTTTGCTCTTTTTCGAACACACCAAAATTGAACGATTCCTCGTCAATGGAAACGGACGGGTGCGGTGTGGTCGAATCAACAACGAGTGGGGTTTCCGGTTCCACTTCGTCTGGATTACGATTGGCCGCTTTTTCGTCAAGTGCCGCTTTTTCCCGTTCAAGCGACCAGGGGTACTCGTCCACCAGACGATGTCCCGCGATATAACCAAAAACACCGCCGATCATGACGGCGGAAACAATAATTGAAATGATCGTTCGCATGGTAATTGCTTAAAGGTAAAAAATGAATCAGAAGAAAAACTCTCCGAGAGTCGCCGTCTGTTTCAGAGAAACTGATCTATCCAGCTCCTTGAACAACTGCGTCAACTAATGCCAACAACGTTGCCTCGGTTGCTTCGACCATTGGTGGAAAACCGTATTCGGTCAAGGTTTGGGACGTAATCGGGCTGATACTGGCGAGATTTGCTTGCCGCAAATCCTCGCCGAACATCCGAACCAACGATTGCCCGATGGCCGAACTGGTAACGGTAACCCAGTTTATTTTACCACATTTCATCCAAGATGCAATTTCCGGTGCAGGAAAGGCCAAATCGACGCTTTGATAAACGGACACTTGATCGACAGAAGCTCCGTTTCGCTCAAGTTCGTCGGGAAGCAAGGTCCGACCACGATTACCCCGCACAAGTAAAACCCGTTTTCCCGTAATATTTAGTGTGGTCAAAAGGGCAATGATTCCTTCGGCATCATAACTTTCTGATGGTACGTGAATCTTCTTAACGCCATATTTTGTCAAAGTTTCGGCTGTTCCCGGACCGGTTGCAACACAAAGGGGGATTTTGTCAAAAAAACTTGTAAAAATTATACCCGGAAGTCGTTTGGCACGGTCAAAAAAAAAGCGCACTCCATTAGGACTGACAAAAACAAGAATATCGTAACTTGAAATTAAATGTATTGCCTTATCAACGCTTTTCCAGTGAGTTGGCGGAAAAATTCCGATGGTCGGCTGTAAGAAAACTGTTGCGCCTTGTGTCTCAAAAAGCTGTCTCAGTTTGTCGCACTGGTGGACCGGTCGTGTTAGCAAAACATTGTGATTGGAAAGCGGCAATTTTTCTGTCATCTGTTTCTGGCAGGCGGTGGCCTCCGCAGTGTCATACTGTGGACAGCCGATCAAGCAAAGTGAAGGTGATGGCCTCAAAAACGTCTTCACAAATATCAAGCTGACGGTCATCCGATTGCCAGTAAACCGCAAAGGTCCGGTTGGAAGTTGAAAAGCTGAGGATCAACGCCGTATTGACCAGATCGAAATAAATGAAGTCCATTTCGTACCCGACTAACTTGTACTTTCCGATGATGCGTTCGACGGGCGTGCAGTTGACACGGTCGTATTCGGAGAGAATCGCGTCGAGAGCTTGTTTCGTCAGTTTCTCGGGCGATGTTTTTACAGGACTGATCGTGACCATCCAAAACGCCCCGCCTGGACTGCTCAGATGAATGGTCAATTCTCCCTCGGCCATCTCGGTTTCATCGAGATGCCAATTTTCGGGGTAAGCAAAACTGATTCCGTTGGCTCGATACTCTGCCGGCATAAGGTTTAAAGGTTTAAATGATAGGGTTGGCGATGAGTTGATGGCATTAATGAATCCAACACTAAATTATACATCAAGCCGAATGGAAAAGCAAACGGGTTTTGTCGGTGTCAAGAGGTATATCTCCAAAATATTTTGAAAAAAATGGTAATCACTCGTACCTACAGGCAGACGGTGGGAAAGTGTGAAGGCGCATTTTTAGGGGGTTGTACAGAAAAAACGCGACTGTTTAATTCGGGCAGAGAGAGTGATCGAACGGCGGAATGACCGCTTTGCAACGGTCGCGACTCTGATGATACCGAACAACATGTTTTTGCGAGATTCCTAACGCGACTTTTTTGTGGTGGTTGTCGTAACGGTTTGCACCACTTGGCTGGTTCGCGGCGGCGGCGGCTGGAGAATGGATGTCTGGTGGTTGGCGAGAATGATATTTGAGATTGGCACTTTCGGGGCGGTATCGTCTTCGTCGTCCGCGAGAATGGCCGGTGGTCGACGCAAGGGATTGGAATTGGCCGGTCGGCGCGAAGCGGATTGTGCAACTGTCATATTTTGTTGCGTGAGGAGTGACTGGCGTTGACGTTCGAGCAACAACTGCTGTTCCTGAATTGCTGCCACCTGACTGAGTGACATCTGCGGCAACATCCCTTGCACGGCGGGATTTGGCATCATCAACGGCATCGGTGGTCGCTGGGGTGGTTGTACCGTGTCGTAGTCGGGAGCCATACCCATATTACGTTGATAAACCGGTCGCGTGGGAACCGGAAAATGGCGTGGATACGGCATGGACGCGACCTGACGCGGCAACTCCGGCTCATCGTCATCTTCGGCGGCGGTTGCATCGGAAACCTTGCCGCCTTGCGAAGTATTGCGGGACGCAATGCTCCCACCACTTGCGGTAAGTGATTGCTGTTGCATTGCATTTGCTCCCATCGGCCCCATGATTGGCGGGGCATTCATTTGTTGCGCATACCCCGGCGCATACCCCGACGGTGCATAGCCGATCGGAGGGTAACCCGGTGCTTGTGTGCCGGTCATGCTCAACCCCGGCACGACCTGCGCATAAGCCGGGTTGACCAACATGGGGTTTGATGTATTAGGACTCTGCAATAGCGCATTTTGCATCATGTTATTTTGCATCATGTTATTTTGCACCATGTTATTTTGCATCATGGCGGCTTGTATTTCAGGCGTAAGGGCCTGCTGCATGACCCCGCCGTCCAAAACAGATGTCGCAGGTGCCGAAACGGCAGGTGCCGGAAACGGTGGGGCTGCCTGAACTTGTGGCATTTGCAATGGTGACGATTGTAAGGGAACACCTTGGGGTGGAGTTATGGTGGGAGATTGTCCCGAATGAGTCCCCTGCTCCGTTGGCGGCAAGGTTGCCGGTAATGTTTGTTGGACGATTTGCGATAATGTTTGTCCCTGTTGCTGGACTGGTTGCCGATCAGTCGCCGGATTGGGGTGAGCATAAAATAAATGGTGGGGCAAAAGTGTACCGTTCGGCATGAGGACACCGGTCGGTACGACAATCGCCCCGGGGGGAAGTGATAATGAACCCTGATGGATTGCTCCCGGATACGCGCCGGTCATCGGGTTCGGAAATGTATTGGCAATGGACGGGTTATAACTGTAACTGGTATAATTAATGTTGGCACCGTTGGCTCGGGACGCGAAACAGTCCTTGCATTGGCATTTGCTCCTCAAGGAAGTGAGCGGCCCCAGTAATGAGTCTGTCAGACTGGTTTTTTTGTCGCGAGTACACAGGGATTTTTTTTGCTTGTTTTCGCTGTTTTCCTCATTTTCACTTCCAGGAAGGTCGGTATTGCCGGGATGACCGACCCACGGTGTCCGATTGATTTCGAATGCCCAATCGCCGCGAAAGCCGATCCCTCGTTTTTTCTGTTGAGTTGAACAACCTGTAGCGATAATCAATATGGCGAAACAAATAAAGATGCCATAAATTGATA
>Ga0123353_10019627_pt1 | contig 10055 bp, 8 predicted proteins | sample TergutLab28metaG_3_FD_92763 | JGI IMG/M metagenome (GOLD analysis project Ga0123353, IMG submission 92763) | Labiotermes labralis P3 segment gut microbial communities from Petit-Saut dam, French Guiana - Lab288 P3 | ecosystem: Host-associated > Arthropoda: Insects > Digestive system > Gut ...
TATTTTTATAGCTAGATTCAAAGTATACAGGAATCCCTACAGCTCGCAGTAATGCTCCTGCTAACATAGTATTACCATAACAAGTACCATATCCTCTTTGAAGTGTAGACACAGCAGTTTGATCTGTGGAAAAGGAATAATCATATTTTATATTAACGTGCAAGTATTTTATTACTGCATTTGCTAGTTCCATTTTGTATTTGTCATCAGACCAACTAGGGTCTCTTTTTATGGTTGCACTTATGTTTTTTGCAACACTCAAAATAAGGGGATGTTTCCAGTTACATTTATCTGAAACAGTAAAGTAAGGGTTTTTCATTGAACTATAACCAGTTTCATTTACCTTTCTAATTATTTCTACGTGTTTCCACCATTTTCCATAGCTTGCAACTTTGTATGTACTGGTATATACAGTATATTCTCCATTAGTATAATTTTTTTTATTTTCAGCTTTTTTCACGGGATAATACATTCTGGAATAGTAAGTATTTGTAGTAGTCTCTTCTCTATTAAATAAACTATCTGGATTATAATAATAACTAACAGCTGAAGAGGTAGCAGATATATTTCCAGTTGGAGTTTTTATTGAATTGGTTTTTTTTGAAGGAACGAATGTGAAAACATAGGAATTTTTTTCATTTTTAGATTTTAATTTATCAAAATATTTTTTAGGATTTTTATGAATATCACTTTCAGAAAAATACCATTCACACTGCACTCTACCTTTTTTAGTTTTAGATACTTTATTTTTTTCATTATAAAACTTAACTGAATATTGTTTATTATTTATTTTTTGGGCTTTGCCTTTAACTGAAAATGTCTTTTCAAAATAAAAATTATACTTTGCTTTTTTCCAACCTTTGTTAGGTTTTTTAAAAGTCACAGTTTTTTGCCCTTTAACCGAAATAACAATTTTATTAATATTATCAAGTTCTTTTTTCCTTTTTGTATCATAAGAACCTTTAGTATAAAATCTTCCATCTTTTAAAACACCTTGATCAGAATTAACTGTTAAATATAGTTTTGTTTTTCCTTTCACCGTGTTTGTTGATTGTAACTCTAAACTAGAATCTAACTTAGCATGTGCTGGTGCTATAATACCAATTATTACTATTAAAAAGAATAATAGTAGTAATATTTTTTTAATATTCATTGTTCCCTTTTCTTATTTTTTTACATATTCTGTTGTTTAATATGTATATGAGTTATAATTAATATATTTTTCTTATAGATTCTCCATGGTCTTTGATGTTGTGTTTGATGACATGTTGTTCATTTAATAATAAATCGTATATTAAAATTTGATGTTGTGTTTGATTGTGTTTGATGTTGTATGCTAATTGGGGGTTTTTCATCTAACTACAATAAAATTATTAACATTAATTAATTTTTACCAGTCAAACACAGTCCTTATCATCATACCAAAATCAGAATCAACTATATGTTCTGTACCTAAGGTCTTTGAATGAGCATCAAGTTCTGCCACAACATGGTTATATCCTAGCTGTCTGAGTGGTTCAACAAGTCTTGGTCCATCTGTAACAGCTATTGTCTCTGTATTCTCAATAAGTTCTTCAATTTTTAGAGCATGTGGAACTCCAGCTACTATCACTAGATCAAACTTATTTTCCTTTAGTATCTCTTCAGCTTTTCTTGCAGTAACAGGATATTCATCTAAACCACCAGTTATATAATCAATAGCTATTCCGTTTTTAGCTAAATCCTTTTTTATATTTCTAGCATGGTCTCTTATTCTTGGAAGTCCTATGTTTTCATCGAGGTTAGCTATAATGGCTGGTTTATTATTTATTTTATTATTTGTTTCATTGTCTTTAGTTATTTCATCAAAGGGGATGTTCATAACATCAGCAAATAGATAGCTAGTTTCTTTTTTTGCATTTAGGACAAAGGCAACCTTTTTTCCACTTCTTATAGCTTCCACCACTATTTTAGCTATTTTTTCTTTACTATCACCAAAGTTTGGCTTGATATATTCTCCTTGTGCCATTCCTCTAGTCTTTTCTATTTCCGTAGCTAACTTCAACATTTCTATCTGTCTATCTGCCTCTTCTGCTTCAATAACATCGTACTTTACAGCTGCTTCTAGTACAGCTATAGCTCCTTCTGTGTTATCTCCTTCTCCAAACCCTCCATGTGATTCTACTGGCAGAACCACTGCCTTTGTATCTACTTTATCAATAGCTTCCTTTAGGTCTTCTCCAATTATCATACTGGCACAGGTTCCAACTATTCCAACAAGCATAGGATTAAACATTTCATCAGATTTTCGAAGTGTTTCCTCTAGTTTGTCACTAGCTCCAAATATAAAATCATTTTCAGCCATAGCTGTTGTAAGCACTCTTACTCCATCTCCTTCAAGAAGCCGTCCTGTTCTAAAACAACAACCATGTGGGCCATGCATTATAACAACATCAGCATTAAGATCTCTTAGTGTGTATAGTGAAGCAGCTATTGGACTTGGTCTTGGATGCATATTATTTCTCTCTTTTTTGAAATTAGTAAAAATTTATTTTTTTCATATAAATATTTATTTTCATTATAATTTATTTTCATTTACAATTTATTTTTATTATAATTTATTTTCATTTACAATTTATTTTTATTATAATTTATTTTCATTTACAATTTATTTTTATTATAATTTATTTTTCATATTATTAATTTATAAAATAAATTTCAAATCATTATTAAAGAAACATTATTATAAGAAGCCATTTTACAAATTTATCTTTATTGATATTATTGTTAATTTTGTTATTAAATTTAATTAATCATAAAGTATTAATAAAATTAATTAATCAAATACTATTAATATAATTGTTTTTAATTGTTTTAATTATTTAAAATATTATAACTATAAATGTTACACTTGAAATGTATCTCTTTAATACTATTTTTGTTATTAATATTACTAATTTTTTTATCTAATAATATATTTTCATAAATAGAAAGATTTATGTATTAAAATTGATATAAAAAGTATTATAATAATAAATATCATATTAATTGTATTAATTTGTATAACAATTTAATAGAAAATTTTGAGATTCTAATGGTGATATCATAACAAAACACTTATTTTTAGATGAAAGTGGAGATTTAGGAATTAAAGGGTCACAATATTTTGTTATGGCTATCTTAGAATTGGAATCTAAATATGAATCTAAAAAACTAGACAAATCTATTGTGAAAATGAGGAGATGGAAATTTAAAAAACAATTGAAAGATATTTCTGAGATTAAAGCAACTAAAGTTTCCAATGAAATAAAATACCATATGATGGAGGTTTTATCAAGGAATGATATTAAAATTTATGCATTAGTTTTAAATAAAAGAAGAATTTATAGTTTTAAGACCTTTCCACCCAAAGGAGTAAATGATATTTATATGGATATAACTTCTGATTTTATATCAAAAATTCCTATCAATGAGCCAATTGATTTTGAATTAGATAGATTTCTACCAATTGGTGCTGAAAACATATTCAAATCAAAGTTAATTGATAATATTGGAAAATACGGAACTATTTCAAAAATATCTTTTGTTTCTTCGGAATCTTCGAAAGGAATACAATTTGCAGATTTAATAGCTTGGTGCATATTTCAATCATTTGAAAATAAGAATAACATATTTATAGATATAATAAAAAGAAAAATCAGTATAGAAATATATAAAAAATAAGTTTAAAAGAGTGGACGCACCTTAAAGACCGTTTACTAACTTAATAGTGCCGCCACCACAGATGACGTGGTCTAAAAGGATCTTTACCTCGTTACTCACTCTTGTAATTAAATATGATTATAATAGTATTTATAATTTTCTAATACTCTATTTTTAATAAAAAGTACATTTTTTTATTTTAAAATATAGTCTTAAAAAGAGAAAAGGTATCTAATAGGCAATTCAATAACTTAAAATAATTTATAGTCCTATGCCTAAAATACCTATGGGCCAGTTCAATGACTTCGCCACATTATTGCGACGAGGTATAATAGGAAGCTTACAAGGACTTCACTTAATAATTATGCATTACTATAATATTTAAATATTGTTATTTTCTAAATTTTTCTTATTAATATTTATATATTAAAGCAATTCTCTCACTTCAAAACAATTCTTCAAAGTGAAGTTTTTATTTCAAAGTCAGTAGCACAAACTATAAGTATAAATATTACTCAATTATTTTAATAGGATTATATTATTTATTATTTATTAATTATTCATTAATTATTTATAAATTATTTATTTATTATTTATTTAAATTCCTAAGCTAATCATAATAGAAAATAGGTGTAAACATGGATATAGAAGGATTCATACGGGACAAATTAGCTAAACAAAACAATAACATAACTAAAGAAGAAGAAAAATCTCTCAGAAATATATTAGCTAATAGAATAATGGAATATAAAGATATTAGTAATGACCATGCAATATTGATGGCTCAAAGTGTTATTGATGAGGTTCAAACAACACTAAGGGTCCAAAAAACTGATGATGAATTCTTAAAAGACATTATAGCTATTCCAATGTCAGACATAGCTATGGGTGAAATGGGTGTTGGATCTCGTGGTGCAGGAGACTTTTTTGTCCATAGAAAAATAGCTGAAATAGTAGCTAGTACAAATTCTTCTTCTCTTGTAAATCCAGAAGCTCAAGATGATGGTGGGGTAGTTAAATCACCTGTTTCTAGAGCTAAATCAAATAATGAAAATAAAGAAGAAGACGAAGTTTATATTACAACTGCTGTTGATGGAATCCATTCTCGTTTAAGTGAGTATCCATATTTAGGAGGTTTTCATGTAACTAGGGCATCTCTTCGGGATGTTTGTGTTATGGGTGCAGAACCTGTAGCTATAATAAGTGACCTTCATTTAGCTGATGATGGGGATGTTGGTAAGCTATTTGACTTTACAGCAGGTGTAGCCACAGTTTCAGAACTGATTGATGTTCCAATCGTAGCTGGAAGTACCCTTCGTGTTGGGGGGGATATGGTACTTGGAGATAGACTTGTAAGTGCTGTAGGATCTATTGGTGTATCAAACCACCCACCAACAGCTAGGAAACGAGCTGAAGCTGGAGATGTTATACTACTCACTGAAGGTTCTGGAGGAGGAACTATCACTACAACAGCTATTTACAATGGTTTCTTTGATGTTGTTTGGGAAACTATGGATATTAGTTTTATCAAAGCTTCTAATGCTCTTCTTCAAGATGACCTTGTTAAAGATGTTCATGCTATGACTGATGTTACCAATGGAGGTCTTAGAGGAGATGCTCATGAAATCTCATCTACAACTGGCTTAGGCCTTGAATTTTATGAAGAAGATATTAAGAAAATGGTACGTCCAAAAGTTCGCAGTATGCTTGAAACTTTAGATATTGATCCTTTAGGTGTTTCAACAGATTCTTTAATGATAGTCGCACCACGAGATATAGTTGAAGACATAACAAAATCAGTAAAATCTGTTGGAGTAAAAATATCTGAAATTGGTACAGTTGACAATACAGGCATTCCAAGAATGATAAAACAAGATGGAAAAGAAGAAATTCTTGAACCATTATTCAGAGAAGCTGCTTATACTAAAATTAAAAAGTTAGTTGGTGAAACAACTCCTGAGGACTTCGAAATTATGAAAGAAAAGGTTCAATATGCAGCTAACAACTCAATAAAGAAGAAAAACAAAGTTGTAGATTATATTAGGAATAGAAATTAGAATTATTATATTTAGATATTTAGTTAATATTATAATTATTATATTTATAAAATTATTAAAATTATAATTAAAAATTTAATAATTGAAGTTGAAAATATGGATTATTTTTATAATATTAAGTATATTATTTTTTAAATTTAACATTAACTATGATAACTATTAAAAACACATTTATAAAAGATAATAAAGGTTTTTTCTCACTTTTAGATGGAATATTGGCTATTTCAATACTTTTCATAGGTCTACTAGCATTTACCATGGTTTTAAACTTCCATGCTCCAACTCCTTATGATGATTTTGTTGATTCTAAGGTAGCTAATGATGCTATTGAGCTAATGGTTTTAAAAATTGATGAAAATAGCTATTCTACATTAAATTCTATTGTAGCTATTCTTAAAGCTAATGATAATACTTTAGACTATGAAACTAAAAATAATATAGCTAATATTGCTGGAAGTTTTCTAAATAAGACAATTCCAAATAATAATTATTTACTTGTTGAAAATAATGTATTAGATGGTGAAACTATTGTTAGTAAAGGGGATATTCTCACAACTTCTAATATTAGTACAACTACTCGTAATTTAGGAGAATATAGTTTCACTCTCTCTGTTTTTTAGATATTCACATTTATTATAACCTTTTTATTATCATAATTAATAAAATAATTTTTAATTTTTATAAAATTTTTTAGAGATAAAAAAATTTATATATAATAAAAATCATAATATTTTTATTAACTGGTAGGAGAAATAACAATGATATCTTATGGGGAAGGATACAAACCTTTACATGAATTTAAAAGGAACAGGAAAAATCTATCTAAAAGTGGAACAATAGTTTCTGTGACTTCGGATTATGTTAAAAAAAGAAGTAAAAATGTAAAGAAATTAACATTAGAAGAATTAGAGGAATTTTTAAAATAATTTCATTGGATTAATATAGATTTATTTTTAATTATTTTTTAATAGATATCATTAGACTTAAAAGATAAACTACTACTTATCTTAATTTTAATTACTTTTTAATAGAAATTGCTAAAATTAGATCTTTTATCTTTGTTTTTTTTTTAGTAATACTTTATAATATTTTTACACTATTATCATATGATTAATATGAAAGAAGATAATATAATTGTTCAAAAATGGTTTCATTTTTATGATGAACTTGATGATGGAAGGTTAAACAGAAAAGTTAAAGAAGTTATGGATATATACACAAATAACGATTATATATGTCATGATATTTCAAATGTTAATTTAACTAATTTACATATAGTAAATTATACAAATAAAAATGAATTGCCATTTATTCATAATGACAAGCAAATTAGTATAAGATTGGGAGCAGAAAAATGGGCTAAAGTTCCTTCAGGCAAATGTGAAAATAAGAATAAAGATTTAGAAGAAGATTTCACTGGATATAAACATGCGAAAATAAGTATTAGCTATCATACTGAACCTGATTTTGAGAAAAAAGAGAAATTTTCCCATGGGTATAAAACAAACTTCATAAGTCAGTTTTTATCTCATCCAGAATTTCATGTTAACTTACAAAAAGGAATGAAACTAAATAAAGATTCAATAAATTTTAGTATTTTTTTTAAAAATCAAGATAATGGAGAATATAGATTTGATTTTAATATAAAAAATAAGTTATTGCATGTTCAAAAGGAGATAGGGAAGAATAAATATATTCTAAATTTAGATTCAGGAATTTTTAATAAACTAAATGAAAAAAGCGATTTCACTGAATTAATATTAAACTATGAGGTTGAAAACCAAAGTAAGTTTTTACTCATGCCATTTTTCATGTTATTTACTTGGTTTCTTTCTTTCATGGAAGTTATTAGTTTTAAATTACTTGGATTTCCTTATATAATGTTAATAACTGCTTTAATTATTTATTTAAATTTGATTAGGGAAGATTATGAAATTCCATACAATAGATTAGTAATAATTTTATTTTTCTTCAGTTTTTTATGTCTTTTAATCAAAACAATAATGTTATTCACATAAATTTATTTAAAACTACTTTTAAAAAAGATTTGAATCATATTCATTCTTTAAATTTTCATTGTAAAAATTTTAAAACTATTTTTTAGTTGATAGCATTGAATTTTTATAGAAACTTTTTTAAATGATATAATTCAAAAAACAATTATTAACTTAACTTTGTAATTATTGAATTAATGTAATGATTAGAGGTTTTAGTTTTTTTAACTTTTTTTTGCCCTGATAGTGTAGCTGGATAACACGTAGGATTGCGGATCCTATTCCCCGGGTTCAAGTCCCGGTCAGGGCATTTTTACTTTTATATATATATTCTTAATATTTTTTATTAATTCATTAGATTGTTATGGTACGATTATAATGCTTAATGCTGAAACTTTTGTTACAAAAAACCCTGGAATTGGAGGAACTATACGAAATCGCTATGAAGATTTTTATGTAGAAGAAATTCCAATAGAGGCTTTGCTCCCAACAGGTGTAGGTCCAAATGTATGGATTTGGATTGAAAAACTTGGCCGAACAACTCTAGATGTTCTTATGGATATTTCAAGAGACCTTCACATAAGCAGAAAGAGAATGGGCTTTGCTGGAATGAAAGATAAAAAAGCAATTACTCGCCAATGGATCTGTATAAGTAATATGGATAGTGAAGAGCAACTTGATGAAGTTAAATCATTGGATGGTAAAATTCACAACACAGAATTTTTAAAAATTGTCAGAGGACAAAAAAAGCTTAGGATGGGTCAATTAGCTGGAAACAAATTTAAAATTCTAATTAAAGACATTGATCCGAGATTTTCTCCTGAAGAAGGAGCAGAAATTTGTCGAAATGCCCTAAAACAACTTGAAAAAACAGGTGTTCCTAACTACTTTGGTTGGCAAAGATTTGGAAAACCAAGAACTAACACTCATCTTGTTGGAAAAGCTTTAGTAGATAATGACCTTAGTGAAGCTGTAAGGCGTTATATTGGAAATCCATATGATGAAGAAGGCGACGAAGTTAAATCAGCCAGACAAGCTTATGATGATGGGAAAATTGAAAAATCTTTAGAACTTATGCCTACAGGAATGCGTTATGAACGTATGATGTTAAAAGAACTTCTTAAAGAAGAAAAAAGAAGAAAAAAAGTTGGAGAAGTTCTTGATGATGATTCTTATAAAAAAACACTATCTTCTCTACCAAAACCTCTTCAAAGAATGTTTGTTCATGCTTATCAATCATATTTATTTAATAAAGTTGTTAGTAATAGGGTAGCTATGGGTATTGATAAATATATTGAAGGAGATATTGTTATTGATAATCAAGAGAGCTTACTCCACGATAAAACTCCAGAAGAACTTCAAAAAATGATTAGTAACTTTGAAGCTAATCCAACCTCTCCACTATATGGTACAAAGGTTCCATTTGCAGAAGATGATGTTGGGAAGATGGAAAGGGAAGTTTTAAAAGAAGAAGGTCTTAAAAAAGAAGATTTCGAATGCCCAAAAACACCAAAATTAGGAAGTCATGGTTTAAGAAGAAGTATGCGTTTTAAAATTTGGGACACAAATGCTATAACCACAGATGATGGGATTTTAACTGAATTTTCTATAAGTAAAGGTTCTTATGCAACTGCAGTACTTCGTGAAATTATGAAAAATGAGGTTGTTTAGTTAATTATGAATTAGCAAGATTCATATTTAATATTATAATATTTTAATAGATTTTTAATATTTTATATTTTAATAGATTTTAATATTATAGAAATATATATGAATATATAATAAATAAGAATATTAATTTGAATATTATCATGAATCATAAATATTAATATTTTGTTGGAATGATTAAAATGGTTATTAAATGCAGAACTATTTCAAAAGGAAAAGTTACTGGTGAGTTGATTGTAAGTACAGAGCCACTTAGCTTTTTAGGAGGAGTTAACCCAAATACTGGGGAAGTTATTGATCCTAACCATGAATTAAAAGGCAAATTTATAAATGATAAGATACTTTTTATTCCTGGTGGAAAAGGTTCTACTGTTGGTTCTTATGTTATATTTCAAATGAAAAAGAATAATGTTGCTCCGTCTGCAATCATATGCTTAAATGCAGAACCAATAATAGCTACTGGGGCTATAATGTCTGATATTCCTATGGTTGACTCTCCAAAAGATACTGATAGCCTTGTCAATGGAGTTAAAGTAAGAATTGATAGTTCAAAAGGCGAGATAACCTTATTGTAGAATTAAATAAATATCTTTTTTCTAAAATAGATAGAAATTGTAAAAATGTAATGAAATATATTATTCATTTAATTTAATAA
>Ga0123353_10019630_pt1 | contig 10055 bp, 7 predicted proteins | sample TergutLab28metaG_3_FD_92763 | JGI IMG/M metagenome (GOLD analysis project Ga0123353, IMG submission 92763) | Labiotermes labralis P3 segment gut microbial communities from Petit-Saut dam, French Guiana - Lab288 P3 | ecosystem: Host-associated > Arthropoda: Insects > Digestive system > Gut ...
ATTTTGGTGCGGCAGCATAGGCGGCTGCCGCACCACATTCTCTCGAGCTATCGGCAATGCACGGTGCTATTTTGGTGCGGCAGCATAGGCGGCTGCCGCACCACATTCTCTCGAGCTATCGGCTATATTTAGAAGGCCACCCCGACGGGTGGCCTTCGCTTTCCTAAGGCGGCCCATGCCGCATGACCCATGGGTCAGCCCCAAGCCGTATCCTCCCGCATATCGGCGCCGGCGTGGATCTCCTCGCCCACCTCACCGCCGTTGCCCCCGTAGTAAGCGAACAGAAAGTCATTGTAGTCCTTCGCCTCGATAAGCTTGGACACTATCGCCCCACCGCCCTTGGCTTCCGTCCACTGGCCCTCGCCATGGGTGGCCAAAGGCGTCACGGCGGCCGGGGCGCCTTTCGGATACATCTCCCCGTTGATGATCCAGTCTACCGTGACGCCGAAGAACCTCGCCATCTTCGTGAGGGCGGACTTCCTCGGCATCGCGAGGTCGTTCTCCCATCTGTAGATGGTGTTCATCGATACGCCGAAGAATTCGCTCTGCTCCTTCAGCGTGTTCTTCTTGATCTTCCTTAGGATCCTGAGTCTCTGTCCCGGCTTCATCGTTGCCTCCCATACCCGTGATGTGTTGCGATGATGACAGGGTAAAGGGTCAAGCCGCTCGCAAGTCAACGGCCGAATATGAACTGTCCGTTAACAATGATGGGCGTCTTTAAAATGCATGTTATGAATGGCTATGCATTGCGGATCTTTATTAAAGCCTTTAAGCGTCAGGGTTTTGATAAAATTGCTAATGAATAATGATTCAATCGTCATTAACATAAATGGCAACCCTTGGCATCAATGCATATATGCGGCATAAACGGGCGCCCATCCGGTGACTGCGACCCCTTCAAGCCGCGGCAAGCTTACGGGCCCCCAATATGGCCGGCGGCGTTTGGGGGCGCCCAATCCATTCGTGGACGCCGCGCGGCGAAACTATGTTATTCTGATGGCGGCGCGGCCTGCGCGCCGCACGTCATGGGTATGCGCGGCCCACCGGCCGCGGCCCGTTAGGAGGCGACCATATGCCCGTATTGGCGGCTTTCGTGATGCCCCACCCTCCTTTGGCGGTCCCCGAGGTGGGAAGGGGGGCCGAAGGCAAGATACCGCGCACGGTCGAGGGCATGAAGGAAGCTTCCAGGCGCATCGCCGCGCTGAGCCCGGACACGGTCATCATCATTACCCCGCACGCTGAGGCGCGTTCCGGGCGCTTCGGGCTCTCCCTAGGCGCCGGGGCGCGCGGCGACCTGTCCAGGTTCGGCGGGCGCGCCGCATACTCCGTCCGGTACGACGAAACGCTATGCAAGGAAGTAACCGAACGATGCGCAGGGCTCGGCCTGGACGTCGGCCCGGATTCCGGCCCAGGCATGGGTCTGGACCACGCTTTCATCGTCCCTCTCCACTACATCGAAGGCTGTCCCGGCGGCGGCGGCCGCCACGGGTATCTGCGCGTATCGCCTTCGCATGCGCATGCCAAGGACCACTACGAGTTCGGCCGGGCGCTCGCCATGGCCGCGGAAAGGGCGGGCAGGTCCGCGGTCATAGTGGCCAGCGCCGACCTGTCGCACAGGCTGACCGCGGACGGGCCGTACGGGTACGCGAAAGAAGGACCGGCCTTCGACGCGTGGCTGACCGACGTCATGAAGTCGGGGGACCTCACGCGCCTGTTGGCATATGACCGGTCGGTCCGCGAAAAGGCAGCCGAATGCGGCTTCCTGCCCATCGTGATGGCCGCCGGGGCATTGGACGGCCTCCGCTTCGAGCCGGAGCTGCTTTCATATGAAGGGCCTTTCGGCGTAGGGTACGCGGTCGCCTCCTTCGCCGTCCGCGGCGGGGCGGCCCACGGCGCGTCATCCGGCGGCGCCCCCGACGGGGCATCCGATCCGGGCCCAGGCCCGGTCCCCGAGGGCAGCCTTATAGTCCGCTTGGCGAGGGAATCCTTGGAGGCCTATGTCAAACGCGGGGAAACCATCTCCGTCCCGGACTACCTCCCGGCTTGGGCCCTGAGCCAAAGGGCCGGGGCGTTCGTATCCCTGAAGGTCGTGGGGGAGCTCAGGGGCTGCATAGGCACGATCGCGCCCACGAAAGGTTGCTTCGCCGAGGAGGTCATCCAGAACGCCGTCTCGGCCGGGACCGGGGACCCGCGGTTCCCCCCGGTCACGGAGCGGGAGCTCGGGTCGATCGCATACGGCGTGGACAGGCTGAGCCCCCCCGAACCCTCCGACAGGGACGGCTTGGACCACGTCCGCTACGGCGTCATCGTGACCAAGGGCCGACGGCGGGGCCTGCTCCTCCCGAACCTGGAGGGCGTCGATTCGGTCGGGGAGCAGCTGGGGATCGCATGCCGGAAGGCGGGCATCGACCCTAGGGAGGGATACTCGATCGAGCGCTTCGAGGTGGTCCGGTACGGCGGGGGCGGCAAAGGGTAGCCGCGGCGGGCGGCGTCAACTATCGCGGGCCCCGGCCCCCGACGGCCATGTCAGACGCGGTGCTCAGTCCTGCCCAGTATGTCCTCCTGGATGGGCCTGCCCAGGGAGGCGAAGTAGGCGCTGAACCCCGAGACCCTGACGACCAGGCTGCCGTGGCTCTCCGGGTTCTCCATCGCGTCGAGCAGCGTCTCCCTGGATACGGCGTTTATCTGCACCTCCTGCCCGCCCTTGGCGAAGTATCCCTCTATGAGCGAGCATAGCTTCCCGCGCGCCCTGGGGTCGGCGAAGGAGGACGGCTCATACCTTTGGTTCAGCACCGTCCCGCAGGCCACCTTCGTGTAGTCCGGCTTGGAGACCGAGCTCATCGTCGCCGTGGGCCCGCCCAGGTCCCTCCCGCACGAGGGCGAGGCCGCGTCGCTGAGCGGCCTGCGGGCCGGCCTGCCGTCCGGGGTCGCCGCCACCTCCAGCCCGGCCGAGACGTTCTGGACGTTCGAGGCCATGGCTATGTATATGGGCCCGCCGTCGCGCGTCCCATACCCCTTGAACGCATCGTGCAGGAAGTCGACGTACCAGACCGCGTATTTGTCCACGTAGCCGTCGTCGTTCCCGTACTTCGGGGCGGCGCGGAGCCGGGCCGCGAGCGGGCCGTACCCCGCGAAGTCCGCCTCGGCCGCCTTCCGCACCGTGGCCATATCGGCCTCCCGGTCGTCGAACACGACCTTCTCGATCGCGGCCAGCGAGTCGGCCACGGTGGCTATACCCATCCCGCACGCGCCGTGCGCCGACGGGTATAGGGCCCCGCCCCCGTTGATGTCGAGCCCCCTGCCTATGCAGTCCTGGCAGAAGCACGATAGGTATGGCTGCTGGTGGTCCGGCCCATGCAGCCCGGCGCCGAAGCCCAAAAACCATTCCATGTAGGCGGCGGCCCCGTGCCTTATCTGCGCCTCGAAGGCGCCCATGAACCCCGCCATGTCCCGGAACGAGCCGGCCTCGCCGGTAGGTGGGCCCATCCTCTTCCCGGTCAGCATGCAGACCCCGTCGTTGAGCGCCAGCTCCAGGAACTTCGGCGTGTTGAACCGGCCGTCGGACCAAGGCGGCTGCCTGCCTTGGATGAAGTTCTCGATGCAGCCCACGAAGCAATGGTCCCGGCAATCCTCGTCGGAATAGCCGTGGCGGGCCAGGGCCGGGACGTTCACCCCGTCGTTCATCAGGGCGGGATAGCCGAGCCCGGTCCCTATGACCTGCAGGCAGGCGTCCAGGAAAGGCCGCGGCGCCCCCTCGTAGATCCTCGCGGACAGGTTCGGCCCAGGGATGTCGCAGATCCTGACGGCCTCCAGGATGTCATGGCTGAGGTCGCTCACCCCCCCCGAGCCGTCCCTCCTGAGCCCCCCTATGCAGATGTTCACGACGTCGTCGCAGCCATGCATGCGGAACTCGCCGATCTTCGCGAACGTGTGCGCCAGCAGGCTTACCGCCTCCCCGCGGCTCAGCCTCCCGCCCGCGACGTCCCGCCCGTAGAACGGGAGGAGGTATTGGTCCATCCTGCCCAGCGCCATCGCGTTCCTTTTATCGCAGAGGAAGCTGACGTGCGCGAGCCACACGAGCTGCAGCGCCTCCCGGAACGTCTCCGGCGGCCCGGAGGTCAGGTTCCGGCACGCCGCGGCCATCTCCCGCCCCTCCGCCGCGCCCGAGGCCTCCGCGGCCTCCGCGTACTGCCCCACCATCTCCCTGAAGGCCCCCATGCATGTGCGCGCGGCTTCCAAGAAGTCCGTGCGGCCGGGGTCATGGGCGTGCCGCCTTAATGACGCGCCGATGTCCCCGATGATGCCGTTTATCCCCTTGCCCAGCAGCGTTTGGTAGTCCGGCGCGAAGTGGTCGGCGTTCGTGAGGAAGTGGCGCTCGGGGTAGCGCGAGGCGTACTCCTGGGCGGCGGCCCGCTCCCCCTCCGAAATCACGCCGAACATGCCGCGTATGGATCCCGCGATGCGGTCGTTCGCATATATGGCCTTCCGATGCCCGGCTAGCAGCGACGCGGTCGCGGCCGCGCGCGCCGCCACGTTCGGTCGGCCCTCTGCCCCGCGGTACCCGATGGCCATGTAATGGCCTTTCAGGAAGTCGCCCGCCCCCTTGGGGGCCATCACCTCACCTAGCAGCCCGCCCAGTCCCATCCCATCCACCCCTCCCGCGCAATGGCGGCATGCCTTGCCTGATGCATGGGCGGCGCCCAGGCGCCGTCCGTCACCAGGTAATCGCCCCGTACTCCTCGACCAGCCCATCGACCATGCGCACCCTGTCCGCGTCCGCGTACGGCGGCACCTGGTCGGCGACGCCCAGGACGCACCCGGGCCGGCCGGCCAGCGCCTTGATCGCCCCGACGCAATAGGACCTGAACTCCCCCTCGGGGAACGACGGGCCGAACAGCGCCCCAGGCAGGCACCCCCATATGACGGTCCCGGACGGCGCGGCAACGGTCAGCTCCCCCACCCCCACGTCGCCCACGGGCTGTGTGGTGAGCGCCTCCAGCACCTTGAACCCCGAGCCGCACAGCCGCCCCAGCAGGCCGCGCACGGCCCCGTCGACGTGGATGAACGAGTGCTTCCCGCGGTCCTCTATCTTCCGGCTCCATTCCCTATGGTACGGCCCGACATACCGATCATAGCTTTCCGCCCCCACGCAGTCCGACGAGAAGTTCTCCGGCATCATGACGCACTCGCAGGCGGACGCCAGCGTTATCGCCGACGCCTCCCCATGCCTGCCCGCGATCACCTCCAGCGTATGGCCGAGCTCCTCCGGGCAGTCCTCGGCGAGGTACGCCGTCGCCTCCACGCCCGCCTTATAGACGAGCAGCTCCATGAAGGGGCTCTTCGGGACGTAGCATAGGGTGACCCCGTTCGACCCGATGCTACCCCCGATCGCAGCGAAATCCGAGGGGAGCGGCTCGTAATGCGTATTCTCATATATATGGCGGAGCGCCCTCAGGTCGCCGGGCCCCTTGACCATATGCTCAATCGGGGCCGAGGTGTACGAGCCGGGCAGGTGGCGGCTGGCCTCGGTGAGCGTCCCGTAGGGCGTCGAATAGCTGGTCACCCGCGCCCCGCCCCGGTCCCCGGCCTTCACGTCGACCGACTCGACATGGGTCTTGAACGGGAAGAACCCCTGCAGGTAGAACCCAACCCCCATGTCCTCGTTCAGCCTGTGCGTCCCGTCGGGGCCCTTGTACCGCCCGTCCAGCGACCCCGTCGCCTCCAGGTATAACTTCCAGTACGTGAGGTCGCCGAACCACGGCAGCTTGTCGGGCCTCCCGCCCGCAAGCACCGTCAGCGCCCTTTCCCTCTTGGTCATCCGCATCACCCGCCGTCCCCCGGCACCCTCCGCCGCCTATTCCCACCCGCCCATATGTGGCCCCATATGCGCCGGATCGGCCCATCCCGTCAGCAGTTACCCTCATAAACGTGCCAAAGGCTTGCCCTGGCGACCTCGGCCAACCTATAAATGAGCCCCAAGTCCGTGGCCTCGGCCCCGGACATCCTATGGCGCGGGAAGAACCTGGTGACATGCAGCGGTATCCCCGGGTCTATGCCCGCGAGGAAGCCCGACAGCGCCTCCATCTCCGGGACCGAGTCGTTCATCCCCGGGACGATCAAGGCGGTCACCTCCAGGTGGCAAGCCGCCGCGCATGCCCTTATGGACGACGTCACCGTGGGGAGGTCGCCCCCCAGGCGCCCGTACGTGCCCGCGTCGAAGCACTTCAGGTCCACGTTGGCGGCGTCCACGTACCCGAGGAGCTCAGCCAGGGGCCCTTCGCAAACCATCCCATTGGTCACCAGGACGTTCGACTGGCCCTGCCCTTTTATTAATTTGCAACAGTCATACACGAACTCATACCCGATGAGCGGCTCGTTGTACGTGTAGGCTACCCCGATGTTCCCCTGGGGGGCAAGGGCCGCCGACCGCCGCGCCACCTCCCCGGGCGTCGTCTCGCCGGGCTCCGCCCCCACCGGGTGCGGCCCTGGGGCGGATCGCGAGATGGCGTGGTTTTGGCAGTAGGGGCAGTCCATGTTGCAGCCGTACCCGCCTATCGACAGGATGCGCGAGCCTGGGCGGAACCTCGCCAAAGGCTTCTTCCCGATCGGGTCCAGCGCCATCGACGATATATGGCCGTAGGTGGCGGCCACCAAGGCCGACCCGTCGTTGCGGCGCGCCCCGCACCGGCCCGTACCGCCCCGGCCGATACGGCATCCCCACGGGCACAGGCCGCATACGGCCTCCCCCGACCCCGTCATCGCATAGTGCATGGCCTCACGCATGCCTGGATTGTACCACCTAACGCCCGCATAGGCCCCCCCAGGCGATGGGCGGCGGCTTAGGCTTTTAGGCCGGCTCAGGGGCCGCGAGCCGCCGCCGGCGGCCCTCGCCGTTGACAAGGAGCCCCCTAGGCTATATCATTGATATGCCATAAAGGCATGGACGGATGCGCCGGTAGCTCAATTGGATAGAGCACTAGACTACGGATCTGGGGGTTGGGGGTTCAAATCCTCTTCGGCGTGCTATATGCAGGGCCCGTGGCTGCGGGCCTTTATTATGTCCCACATTATTTTTAGCCTCCCCTTAATTATGATAAAATCCGCTGAAAATCCCTATTAAGGTGACCTGCCATGCCGCCAAACCTGACATCCCGAGGCACGCTGTCGCTGAAGCCCGACTACCCCGATACGGTCAGGAGGTACGAGGCCTTCTGGAACGGCGACCTCATCGACCGCCCCATAGTCAGGATACACGGGGTCAAAGCCCCCGGCATCGATATCCCCCACTACCCCGACGACTACTACGCACGCATGCACGACGAGATGGACGGGCTCGTCAGGGGCCTCGTCGGCAACGCGCGCAGGCACATATACTACGGCGAGGCGATCCCGTCCGCCTACCTGAGCTTCGGCTGCGACGAGATAGCCGCCTTCTGCGGGGGGAGGCTGCTGTTCACCGAAGGGTCCCGCGACACGTCGTGGTCGGAGCCTTTCGTCGATGACTGGGAGGACGCGTTCCCCATACGTTTGGATGAAGATAACCCGCTCTGGCTGCGCATGCAGGCCTTTATGGACGCTTGCGCCGAGGCCATGGAGGGTGCCATGGTCTTCAGCCCGGTCGACACGCACTCCAACATGGACCTGTTGCTCGCGATGCGCGGCGCGGAAAGGCTCTGCACGGACCTCCTGGACAGGCCCGAAACCGTCGACGAGGCCATGAGGCAGACGATGGGCGTCTTTGGGGGCATACACGAAAGGATGTTCAGGCGCTACGGCCTCCCGGCGGCGAATGGGGTGACGCTGCAGTGCGACTTCTCCTGCATGGTGGGGACCGACATGTTCCGGCGCTTCGCTCTGCCCTACCTGGAGCTGGAGGCGGAATACTTCGGCGGCAGGACCTTCTACCATTGGGACGGGGTCGAGGCCCTGCGCCATACCGACGACCTGATCGCCTCCAAGGGCCTGTACGCCATGGCCTTCGTGCCGGGCTACGGCAACGGCGACCACAAGGATTTTTTAGACTTGTACCGTAAGATCCAGGATAGGGGCAAGGCCATCTCCGTCTGGGGGAGCCCGGACGAGTGCAAGCTCATGCACGGCGCGCTGCGGCCCGAGATGACCGTGTACGACACCCACGTCGGCACGGCCGCCGAGGCCGAGGCCCTGCTGGACTGGTTCGTAAGGAACACGTAAGGGCGGGCGGCCCCGCCCACCGCATAAAATGAGACGCGGACGGTAACCCACATGCTGGACCTACACGTCATACGCAACAGCGGCAACACGGTCAGGCACAACTACAACGTCATCGTGCTCCGGGAAGGGAACGTGACCGAGGGCGCGATGTACGTGATCCTCAAGGGCAGGGTCGGGGTCTACAAGTTCCATGGGACGCCCTCGGAGAGGGAGTTCCCCGAGCTCACCGAGGGGGGGTTCTTCGGCGAGTCCATAGCCTTCCTGAACGAGCCGTCCGAGTACACCTACGTCACCTTGGAGGAGACGTACCTGCTGCCCATCAACAGGTACAACCTGCCGGGCTTCGTCATGTCGGAGCCAGAGCTGGCCTGCGAGTTCCTAAGGGAGTTCTGCCTCAGGGCCTGCGTCAACGCGGCCGAGGGGCCCGCGGACTCCCCGGGCAGGCGCGGGGCCTGCATGGCCAGGTCCGGCCACGGCGACCGCGCGCACCCGGGCCCGGCCATGCCCGCGCACGCCGCCGACGGCGCCTCGGGCCAGCCCGACGGCGCGTCGGACGCCGCGCCCCCGCGGGGCGCCGGCCCGGACGGACCCGCCGCGGCGGGGCCCGATTCGGCGGGGCCGGACGGGCCGGCGGGTCCCGGCATATACGTTGTGCCGCCGGGACCCACCCCCCCGCGGGACGCGGCGTCGGCGGTGGCCGCCATACAGGCCTCGGCGGCGGCGGCTACCGCGGCGGCGGGCGCGGGGGCCGCGGCCGCCATGGACCCGGCCAGGGCGGACGCGGCCAGGCCCGGAGGGAGGTCACTGCTGTTCCCCGAAGGCCACACGCACCACGAGTTCCCCATGGACAACACGATGTTCGAGTATCTGGTGGAGATCAAGTACACCTGCCCGATCTGCAAGACGCTCTTCAAGAGCATGAAGGTCAAGGTCTCGAAGCTCATCAGGCTGACGACGGACCCCGACCTGCGCATACGCTACAAAGGCATAGAGCCGCTGCACTACGAGGTGGTCAGCTGCCCCAACTGCCTGTACAGCGCCTTCGAGAACCTGTTCGAGACCGGCAGGAAGATCAACGCACAGTTCCTGGCGGACCTGAAGGCGATCAAGCGGGAGGTCTCCATCAGCGACGGGCAGAGGCGCGACCCGTTCACGGTCTTCGCGGGCTATTACCTGGCGCTCCTGTGCGCGCCGAAGTGCTTCCTGCACTACCGCCTGATAGTGGCGCGGCTGAGCCAAAAACTGTGGCGCCTCTACGGCGACTGCGGGGACGCCGCGATGGAGGAGGCCTTCTCCCGGAAGGCCCTGGAGTCGTACCTCTTCGTATACGAGAACATCAACATAGTGGATTCCAAGCAGATGCAGCAGGTGAGCGTGATGATAGCCGAGCTTTACCTGAAGGCCGGCGACGCCAAGAAGGCGCGCGAGTTCTTCTTCAGGGTGAAGATGGACAAGTCGGCGACCCACTCGCTGAGGGGCCACTGCGAGCTGAGGCTGGACGACATCAAGCTCATGCCCGTGGATGAGTGAGGCGCGGGCGGGGCCGCGGCGCGGCGCGTCACGTCCCGCCCTTCCATGACTCGTTGTAGGCCGCCTGCGCGGCGCTGAGGCCGTCTATTTCTATGCCCATGGTCGCCAGCTTCAGCCTGGCTATCTCCGCGTCGACCTCCCTCGGCAGGACGTGGACCTTGCTTTCCAACCTTCCCTTATTTTTAATTATATACTCGGCGCCCAGGGCCTGGTTGGCGAAGCTCATATCCATGACGGCCGCGGGGTGGCCCTCGGCCGCGGACAGGTTGAGCAGCCGCCCTTCGGCCAGCAGGTACAGCCGCCTCCCCCACCCCATTCGGTACTCCTCCACG
>Ga0123353_10019631_pt1 | contig 10055 bp, 9 predicted proteins | sample TergutLab28metaG_3_FD_92763 | JGI IMG/M metagenome (GOLD analysis project Ga0123353, IMG submission 92763) | Labiotermes labralis P3 segment gut microbial communities from Petit-Saut dam, French Guiana - Lab288 P3 | ecosystem: Host-associated > Arthropoda: Insects > Digestive system > Gut ...
CAGGTTTATATCGTTTATCCGCTGGTTGAGGAATCGGAAAAATCGGATCTGCGTGCCGCGGTAGCCATGGCCGAGCATCTCAAAAACAACGTTTTTCCCGACTGCCGCGTCGGCCTGCTTCACGGCCGCATGAAAAGCGCCGAAAAAGAAGAAACCATGCGGGCTTTCGCCGCCGGCGACATACAAATCCTGGTCGCTACCACGGTGATTGAAGTAGGCGTGGATGTTCCAAACGCGACGCTTATGGTCATTGAACACGCCGAGAGGTTCGGCCTTGCACAGCTTCATCAACTGCGGGGGCGCGTCGGGCGCGGCAGCGCGCAGTCGCAATGCCTTTTGATCGGAAACGCCGGCGCAAATCCGGATGTCAGGCGGCGCATGGAAATCATGTGTGAAACCAACGACGGTTTCCGTATCGCCCAGGCTGACCTGGAACTGCGCGGGCCGGGAGAAATTTTTGGAACGCGCCAGTCCGGCATACCTGCGTTCAGGTACGCCGACATCGTCCGGGATATACGCGCCCTGGAAATCGCGCGCGAGGAAGCGGTAAGATTCGTTGGCCGTCTGCGCGACAGGCCGGACGGCGACTGCCTCCGCGCCGCAGAAATCATCCGCGCGCGCTGGAATGAATTGGCAATACATGGATAGCGTGCAGTGAGCGCACGACATAAAAGTGTTGGCGCCGCCTGAAAAAAGGATTCATTCATGACGAAATTAAAAAATATGATGAAATCAAAAAATGCGCAGCCTTTTGTCGTCGGCGTGGGTTCCGCGCTGATGGACATTCTCCTTTTCGAGTCCGAACAATTTGTAGCCGATCACGGGCTTATAAAAGGCGGTATGGAGATGGTGGGGCCGGAGCGGGCGGACGAATTGCTGGCGGACTCCGCGAACGCCGCAGCCGCGCGACTGGTTCCCGGCGGGTCTGCATGCAACACAACCATCGGCCTCGGCCGGCTGTGCGGAAAGGCGTTCTTTATCGGAACGCGCGGCGACGACGAACTCGGCCGGACGCTTGAGGCGGCGATCAATTCAAATAACGTAACGCCGCGGCTGTGCAAGTCAGCCACCCCGACCGGACGGGTGCTTTCGGTAATAACTCCAGACGCGGAAAGGACGATGCTGACGTATCTCGGCGCTTCCTCCGAAACTTCGGCGGAAATAATTTCACCCGAACTTTTCCGCGGCGCGGACATGGTTCACGTGGAAGGGTATCTGCTGTTTAACGAACTCCTGATCCGCGCGATATGCGAATCGGCCGCGGCAGCCGAAGTACCCGTGTCGCTGGATCTTGCCAGCTTCACCGTGGTTGAGGCCAAACTTGATCTGGTCAAAGAACTGGTGCGGAAGTACGTTTCCGTTCTGCTTGCGAACGAAAATGAAGCGCGGAGCTACACCGGCGCGTCCGATGAACTTGAAGCGCTGAAAATGCTGGCGCTCGACGCCGAATGCGCCGTGGTAAAAGTCGGAAAACGCGGAAGTTATGTTTGTCTTAATAATGAAATAACGAAAATCGAGCCGTTCGGGAGCGGCGCGGCGCTGGACACCACCGGCGCAGGCGATCTGTGGGCCTCAGGCTTTCTTTACGGCCTGATAAACGGCAAGCCCGTCGCCGAGTGCGGCCGGATTGCTTCGCTGTGCGGTTATGAAGTCTGCCAGGTCGAGGGCGCGCACATCCCGGAAGAAGGCTGGCGGCGCATAAAATCACTGACTACGGATCACTGATCATTACCTGGGAGCGTAATATCCGCGGCGGTGCCGGATTGTCATACCGTCGGTTTTTTTCCCGGTCAGTTCAATTTTGATTCTTCGGAATGTTCCGTCACTGGCTGCATTGGAAGAAAAATATCCGATGCTGTACTGTCCGCGCAGATCCCTGGCGATTTCATCCACAATACCGCGGATTTCAGACGTTTCCCGCGGGAAAAAAGCGTTTCCGCCGGTCTCCTCGGAGATGCTCACCAGCGCGTCATGATATTTTTTCGCTTCGGAATTTGACCAGCGGCTGAAAATACCTTTCCTGGGCAACTCGTCCAGAAGGCCGACGCAGAATACCTGCACATCCGACTCCTGTATTTTGGCTATCAGTTCTTTCAGGCTGTAATAGCTCGTATCGTCGTTGCCGTCCGTAATGACGACAATCGCCTTTTTGGGTTTGACTCCCGCCAGGGCCTTTTCAACACCCAGATAAATGGCGTCGTAAAGAAACGTCTTTCCCGCCACCACGGTATTTTCCAACGCGTCGCGAATCTCATCAATATCGCCGGTATAATCCTGGAGCAATTCCACGGTATCGTTAAAACCGATAAGGAAAAATTCATCGCCGGGATTGCCAGCCTTCAAAAAAGCCAGTGCGGCCCGGTTTACCTGGTCGATTTTTCCGCGCATGCTTCCGCTCAGATCAAGAACCAGGCCCATGCTTACCGGAACATCTTCCTGCGCAAAAAATTCTATTTTTTGCACGACGCCGTCTTCGAGAACCCTGAACTGGCTTTGCTCCAACCCGGAAACAAAGTGATTGTTTTTATCCATGATAGAAGCATAAAGCATCACCAGATCAACCTTGACGCCTATGCGGAATTCCGGCAAATCGTCGGAATCATGCCCGGCGGTTTCGTTTTCCACGGGCGACGGTTCCTGCGCGTTCATTTTCAGCGGCGCGGCCGCAAAAAAACCGAGACAAAAAACGCAGAGAAGGAAAACTGAATTAATAATTGTTCCCTTATTTTTTGGGCGCATAGTATCCTTCCCTGGCGCGAACCGCCAGTTTAGGAAGACCCGGCGGCGCGTCGAGCCGGACCGTGATCCTCCGCCATTTTCCATCATGAATACTGTTCGTCGGAGAATAACCCACGAGGTATTGACTCCTCAGTTCCGAATGTATCAGATCAATGTAATAATCCAGATCGTTAAAGCTGTTCGGGAAAAAAGCGCGGCCTCCGGTCAGACTGACGATGTGCTGAATTTCGGCGAATCCGTAGCCTAGAACTCCCTGTTCCCCGATTCCGTAAACCTGCACACTGGATTCCTTGGCAAATTCGCGGAGTTCAACGGAGGAGTAGCGGCTGCTATTGTCTTCGCCGTCGGTAATCAGCACCAGCGCCTTTTTTTCATTTTTTCCGCGGCGGATCTGGTCAAGACCCATGTAAACCGCGTCATATATCGCAGTTTTGCCGCTCGGTTTAAGTTGCGCCAGCGTGCTTCGCAACGTGCCGATCTGGCTGGTAAAACGCTGCGTTATTTTTGCCTGTTCGTTGAAAGTGATCAAAAACGTTTCGTCTTCCGGATTTACGGATTGCAGGAAACGTGTAATGGCGTTTTTGGCCTTCCGGATATTTTCGTTGTCTTTCATGCTGCCGCTGACGTCGAAAACAATGCCGGCACTGATGGGAGCATCCTCCTGGCTGAAATGTGTAATTGTCTGTTCAACTTTGTCTTCGAAAACCCGGAAATGTTCTTTCTTGAGGCCGCTCACGTAGCGGCCAAGCGAGTCGCTTACGGCTACCTGGACATAGACGGTTTCAACGCCGATACGGAAAACGGCCGGACCGTCGTCGTTCGCGGCGCTTTGCGCGCCGCCCGCGGCGCATAGAATATATGCCGTTCCAGCCAGAAGGAAAAGCACACAGGCATAAAAGTTTTTCTTTGGAAGCTGCATAATGCTCAGACCTCCTTTATTATTCCGCCTTATTCCACAGCCGCGCGACGGAGAGCCTCGATCAGAACAGGCTCCTGTTCCGGAAAAACCGTGCGCAGATCAACGAGTGCGCGGTCGTTTTCAACGCGAATGACAACCGGTTCTTTGCCGGTGCGCAGACGCGCTTCAATAAGAGCGGGGCGCGCGCGGCCGGATTCCAGCGCGACCAGCGCCGTGGGAAGAACGCATTCCGGGCAGGAACCGCCGCCGATCACGGAGTTTCCGCCGCAAACGCTCACGCGCACGTCCCCAGGCATAACCGTCCGCAGACGCCGCGCGAAATTCCGCGCGCGCCGCGTAAGAACCTCCGGCGACATGGAAATCATCCGTAATATCGGGATTTCCTCCAGCGCCCGGCCGAAACGATAACTTTCGAGCGTGGCCTGCAATGCGCTGTAAATCAGTTTATCAACGCGGCAGGCGCGCATAAGCGGATTTTTACGAATCGGGGCGACCAGCTTTTCCACGCCGGCGATGATTCCTGCCTGCGGCCCTCCAAGGAGCTTATCTCCGCTGAAGCAAATCAGTTCCACACCGGCGTCAAGACTTTCCCTAACCCGTGGTTCGTCCGCGATTCCGTAAGGCCGCAGGTCGAGCATGCAGCCGCTGCCGATATCCTCTACCAGCGGTATGCCCCGGCGGCGAGAGAGTTCAGCCAGTTCGCCAGGTTCCGGCCGCGCCGTAAACCCCTGCACCCTGAAATTGCTTGGATGTACCCGCAGAATCATCGCCGTATCCGACGTAATGGCGTTTTCATAATCTGAAAGATGAGTCTTGTTCGTAGCGCCGACTTCGCGCAGGATCGCGCCGCTGCGGGCCATGACGTCGGGAATCCGGAAAGTTCCGCCGATCTCTACAAGCTCGCCGCGGGAGACTATAACTTCCCTGCCCTGCGCCAGCGTATTCAGGATCAGGAAAACCGCGGCGGCGTTGTTGTTGACGACCGCGACTGCTTCGCATCCAAGCAATTCCTCCAGCAGCGGCCGAATCGTTTTGTCGCGCTGCGAGCGGCGTCCTTCCGAAATATCGTACTCAAGATTGGCATACCGGCCGGAAAGCGACGATAAGCTTATTTGCGCGGCGGCGGAAAGCGGCGCGCGGCCGAGGTTGGTGTGAAGTATAACGCCCGTGGCGTTTATCACGGAGCGCAGACCTGGAACCAGCCGGGCTTGCAGTCTTTCGGATAGAACCCGCTCCAGCCGTTCGACGCCGGTCGCTTCGACCGCGCCGGCCGGATCACTGCGAATGCCGTCGCGTACTTCATTTAAAAGCCGCTGGATTTCCGCCACGACGAATTCGTGTCCGGCGCGCCGAATCCAGTCCGCGACTGACGGGCGGGCGAGAAATTGATCAACCTTGGGTATCTGACGAAAAAGGTTGTTATGATCGTTCGTTTTCATAAAAGAATTTCAGCATAGCCGCCGGAACTGTGTCAAATTTATATTTTGATGAAGTAAATTTCGTGCGTAAATCTGGAAATTGAGTTAACCGACAAACAACGGAAAATGGAAGAAAGTCTTGCGATTACTGATCGGCATCACCGGAACAACCGGCGTTATTTACGGAATACGGCTTTTGCGGACGCTCGGGGAGAGGCCGGATATTGAAACGCACCTGATAATTACCCCGGCCGGAGAACAGACTGTTTCCATTGAAACGGAATACAGCGCCGCATACGTCCGGTCGCTGGCGGATTACAACTACCGTGTTGACGATATCGCCGCCGCTCCGGCCAGCGGCTCATTTTTGCACGACGGCATGATCGTCGCTCCGTGCAGCATGAAAACCGTGTCGGCAATAGCAAATTCCCACGCGGATGATCTTTTGACCCGCGCCGCCGACGTTACGCTCAAGGAGCGCCGGACGCTGGTTCTGCTGGCGCGCGAAACTCCCCTGCACGCCGGACATCTTCGCAATATGCTGCGCGTTGCCGAAATGGGCGGCGTCATTCTTCCGCCGGTTCCCGCCTTTTACCACAAACCGCACTCCATCGAAGACATCATCGATCATACTTTAGGCAAGACGCTTGACATTTTCCGCGTCAAACACACGCTTTTCGAGCGCTGGCAAGGAGTGAATAACCGCTAAAATAAAAGCCGGCGTGGTCATGGGATCGCCGGCTCTTAGGGACACGGAACATACCAATGTACCGTGTCCCTTATGGGCGGGGAGTGCGCACGGATGGACCCCGTGCAGCGGTTAGAGGTCAGCGGTCAGTTTTTAGCCGCCGGCCACCGGAATGAGCTTTTCGCAGTTCTCCAGGATTTCAGCGATTTCATCTTTCGTGATGTCGTCCAGATGAATTCCGGCAATCACGCAGACCGGCCTCCGAACGGCTTCGCATAACCTGCGAGCCGCGTCGGAGGCCAAAGCGTCTTCCCTGTGACCGAGACGGGTGATCACGGATACCGATGTCCGGTTTTCTTTTTCGCAGTAGTCGGCGACGGCCACCGCGCCGATATGTCCCGCATCATTGAAAAGACAAACGACAAAATCCTCGCCTATCCGGTTCACGGACATACTGACCAGCGTTCTCCCTTGGCCTTCATGAAACAGCGCAGGCATGATTTTGGACTTATCCATTTCTTTCCCTTAGGGTCACAACTTGATTCCAGGCCGCCCAAAATATGCCTCACAGCCGCGCAAAAGCGACGGTTCTCCCGCTGACCACCGACCATCAATTAACGCGTGGCTTTCCAGGAACCGCCCCCGGCGCGCGTTCCGGAAATCGTATTGCCGCTTACAGTGCCGGTATATTCCGTATCCCCGGCGTTAAAGCTGATCTTGTCTCCTTCAAGTTTGCCGGTAAAATTCGTATTTTTTCCGCTCACAGTCAGCGTTCCGGTAACATCCTGGAATACCTGGTTGAACACGATCTGGCCGTTATCAAGCTTCCAGGTTCCGTTCACTTTTGCCGGAACAATCCAGAAATAGGCTGTACACCAGTTTACGCAATTTTCCGCGAGCCTCGTGGTCTGATCAGCTTTCCAGTCCCCCATGTCAAAAGTGTTGGAGACAACGCGCGTACCCGGCTTCAAGTCCAGGATTTTCGGCCGTAATTCCAGGTTGATACCCGGCAGCAGAAACATTGTGATCACGGTCGCTTTTGAAAAATCGCTTTTAAAAAGATCCGCCTCAACGAACGTTGCTTTCGCGCTCACCCCTTCCTTGGCGGCATTGCGTTTGGCAAGCGCCACCATTTCCGGATTATATTCAATCCCCATCGCCGTCGCGCCGCGTTTGGCCGCGGTAATCACCGTGCGTCCGTCGCCGGAGCCGAGATCCATGACGTAATCGGAGGAAGTAACTTTCGCCGTATCGAGCATAGCATCAACAAGTTCCTGCGGAGTCGGCACCCATACGACATCCTTGCCCGCCTGTCCGCTCTGCGGAACATAACTCTCGCCCGACCCGGTCTGGGCGAATCCGCCCGTAACCGTAAATACAAAACATAATGCAACCGCAAACAATCGAATAAATTGAACTCGTTTCATTTTAAACTCCTTTTTTATCTAACGTGTAGCCTTCCAGGAACCGCCACCGGCACGCGTTCCGGAAATCGTGTTGCCGCTTACCGTGCCGGTATATTCCGTGCCGCCGGCATTGAAACTGATCTTGTCGCCGTCCAGTTTACCGGCAAGTTCCAGGTTCTTTCCGTTCGCGGTCAGCGTTCCAGTAATATCCTGGAATACCTGATTGATCCTGATTTCACCGTTATCAAGCTTCCATGTTCCGTTCACTTTCGCCGGAACAATCCAGAGATAAGCTATACACCAGCCTGCGCAGTTTTCCGTGACATTCGCGGTCTGATCAGCTTTCCAGTCCGCCATGTCAAAGCTGTTTGAAACAATGCGCGTACCCGGTTTCATATCCAGGATTTTCGGCCGCAGCTCCATATTGATGCGCTGAAGCAGAAACATCGTGATCACGGTCGCTTTTGAAAAATCGCTTTCGAAAAGATCGGCTTTGACGAACGTGGCTTTTGCGCTCACACCTTCTTTGGCGGCGTTACGTTGGGCAAGTGCCACCATTTCCGGATTATATTCAATCCCCATCGCCGTCGCGCCGCGTTTGGCCGCGGTAATCACCGTGCGCCCGTCGCCGGAGCCGAGATCAATGACGTAATCGGAAGGGGTGACTTTAGCCATATCGAGCATCGTATCGACAAGCGCCTGCGGAGTCGGCACCCATACGACATCCTTGCCCGGCTGCCCGCTATATGGCACGAAAGCCTCGCCCTCCCCGGTCTGGGCGAATCCGCCCGCAGCCATAAGCAATAAACACAACGCAACCGCAAACCAGCGAATAAAGTGGAATCGTTTCATTTCAAGCTCCTTGGTAAACCTTCCCCGATATACAGAACCGTACAGGGGCTGTACTTAATAAATCAATTTCCGGCACTCGTCGGAACCATGAATTATACACCTGCAAAAAAAATTTATGTTCGTATTCTTTTAAACCGTTTTTTATTGCGGATTTTCCTGAAACCCTGTTAATTTTCCTTCGTTCCGTTTTACAGAGGAGGAATTTGCCAATGTCATCCCGTTTCACAGTTTTGTTCGGCTCAATGTTTTTTATGTTTACCGCCGTCAATTACGCGGCCGCCGCAGATTGCGCGGGGTTGAAATCGCGCTCCGGGCCTGAAATCAGGATTACCGCGGCGGAGCTTGTTCCGGCCGGTCCAGCCGCATCGCCGGCGGGAAAGGCGCCGGGCGCGGCAGCCGCGCCCGCGGGTAAAGCACCGGGAGCCGCTCCGGCGCAGATACTTCCGGCTTACTGCCGTGTCGAGGCTGTTCTGACGCCGTCGTCCGATTCGCATATTGAAATGGAACTCTGGCTTCCGACGGAAACCTGGAACGGCAAGTTTCAGGCGGTCGGCGGAGGCGGCTGGGCCGGATCGATCAGTATGTCGGCCATGGTTTCGGCTCTGCGCGAAGGCTATGCCACGGCGTCCAACGATACGGGGCACAAGGGCGGAAACTCCCTTTTCGGCATCGGACATCCGGAAAAGGTTATCGATTACGCTTATCGCGCCGTTCATGAAATGACGGTCTGGTCAAAAACTCTCATCGATGAGTTCTACGGCCGGAAGCCGCAATTTTCCTACTGGAACGGCTGTTCCACCGGCGGGCGGCAGGGATTGATGGAGGCGCAGCGTTACCCTGAAGATTACGACGCCATCATCGCGGGCGCGCCGGCGAATTATCACAGCCGGCTTCATGTTTCGGATATCGCCCTGATTTTTCCGCTGATGAAAGACGACGCGCTGAAAGCGCCTCAGGCGAAACTGGATTTATTGAACAAGGCCGTTATTGCCGCCTGCGACGAACTTGACGGCGTCAAGGACGGGCTGCTGCAGAATCCGAATCAGTGTAAATACGACCCGGCGGTTCTGCTGTGCAAAGGCGGCGATCAGGCGGACTGTCTCACGGCGGGCCAGATCGAAACCATCAAAAGGGCATATGCGCCCATCACAACAAAATCGGGCGAGATCGTATTTCCCGGAAAATCCTACGGCAGTGAATATTCCTGGAGCATGTTAAACAGCAGCCAGCCTTCCCCCGTTTCGGCGGGAACGATGATTTTGACCTACCAGGATGCCGACTGGGACTGGAAAACGTTCGACCTGGAGCGCGATCTGAAACTCGCCGATGAAAGGACGGGTTTTATCAACGCCATTGATCCCGACCTCGGCGCTTTCAAGGCGCGGGGCGGAAAGCTGCTGCTCTATCACGGCTGGGACGACATGGGAATCGCGCCGGGCAACACCGTTAATTATTTCACGCAGGTACAGGCCAAATTGGGTTCAGGGGAAGACAACTGGATGCGTCTTTTTATGGTTCCAGGCATGGGACATTGCAGCGGCGGGCCGGGGCCCGACCAGGCGAATTTCATGGGCGCCATGGAACGCTGGGTTGAGGGCGGCGTCGCGCCGGACGGCATTACGGCGCACCGTGTTTCAGGAAACAGGATAGAAATGTCGCGCCCGCTCTGCCGGTATCCGCAGACGGCAAGATACAAGGGAATCGGCAGCACAAACGACGCCGCCAATTTCGAATGCCGTTAGGGAAACACGAGAAATCAAACACAATTACATTTATTCATAGGGAATAAATGTAATCTATAAACGGTATTTGTGGACGCGATCGCCTTTTCAAAAGGAAAAATGTTCCGCGCGCCAGTCGTCTATCTGTCTCTTTTCGGAGTTAAAGTTGACGCCAAAGAGGATTACACGTTTGCCGGAAGCGGCGTATTTCGCGGCGTAGTTCTTCTTCCTGATCTGTTCGATGGCTTCATCCGCGCTTTTGTCCAGCTTGAATTCAAAAAGATACGTCGTGTCGCCGATGGTTACGCCGGA
>Ga0123353_10019633_pt1 | contig 10054 bp, 4 predicted proteins | sample TergutLab28metaG_3_FD_92763 | JGI IMG/M metagenome (GOLD analysis project Ga0123353, IMG submission 92763) | Labiotermes labralis P3 segment gut microbial communities from Petit-Saut dam, French Guiana - Lab288 P3 | ecosystem: Host-associated > Arthropoda: Insects > Digestive system > Gut ...
AGAAAGACTGCCCCGTAACCCTGGAGCCGTATGAGAAGCTGCTGTGTGTCATCGCTTTGGGGTGCTTCGAGCGGGAGGAAGAGACGCAGGCAGAGGCTCGCAAGAGGAGGCCTATCGAGCGATATGCCCGTAACGGACATGTTGCCGGATGGCCTGAATGGGCGCTTCATATCGCCCGGGCGGTACGCGAGGCGCCTTCGTATGCCAACGGGCAGCCATGGGAACTGTCCTGGGCAGGAAACTCCCTGTTTTTTTACGGAAACGACAGACATATACTGGAAAACGGCATCGCCGTTCTGCACGCGGAATCCGCATTGACCACGCGCCATGAGTGGACGGCCGGCGGCAATGAGCGTTCTTTAATCGCTCGGGTTACCCTATATCATGATGACGCTTTCACTTGACATGACATAACTAAAAAACCCCTCAAAAATGAAATTTTCGTGACAAATATAGTTGACTATGTAATATATCTGTAATATAATAACGGAGACATCCTTTCCGGCAATATCAAAAATGTCGGCGACACGGATCCTTGAAAGCGAGGAACGGCATATGTTTATAAACAAAAAAAATAAACGGTGGGCGGCGGGCTTAACGGCTTTTGTCATGCTGTGTATCTGGTTTCCCATAGCGCCCGGTTCGGCCGCCGCCGATAATTACGGAAAAATGATATTAAACAATGTCGCGCTCAGGGACGCGCCCAAATCGTCGGGGGTCATCAGCTTCCGCATGCCGCTGAACTGGATTGTGGAAATCACGGCTACTACAGGTACCGGAACGAACATGTGGTACAAGGTAAAGGCGCCCGACCCCGACCCAAAAGTGGACCGTATTAAAGAGGGTTATGTGCTGGGTTCCTGCATGTCACCCCTGACCGCTGAAGGCCTCACAGCGTGGGTCAACGCGGGCAAGCCAAAGCAAGGCGATTTTGCCGTGGCAGACACGCCGGCCGTTTCTAACCCTACGGCGACGCCGCCGGCTCAAACGGCGACAGGCGCGCCGACTAACGCGCCAACCAACGAACCAACCAACGCGCCCACCAACGCGGCGCCTACCAACAACGCTTCCCCGCCCCCGTTCACAGCCGGGACCTTGGCCATGACGAATGCCGGAGGCGTCAACATGCGTAAGACAGCCGACGGCGCGCTGCTGCTGCGGCTGGAGGCCAGAGGAACCACCGTCACGGTGCTGGATGTAACCATCAAAGATGGGAAGACTTGGTACAAGGTGCAATACGGAAGCCAAACGGGATATATCATGGGTGATTTTCTCACGTTAACGGGCGTCGCGACAGCGACCGCAACAACCGCCGTGAACGCGGCGGGCTATGTGAAGCTTATCCTTAGTTCCGCGAACCTGCGCAAAACACCCGAGGGTGCAAGGCTAAACGAGTGGCTGCCTAAAAACGGCCTGGTCATGCCTTATCTCTCCCAGCCCGTTACCAAAGGCGCTTATACCTGGTATGAAATAGTTTTTTCCGACGGTAAAACTTATTATGTACGCGGTGACACCGTCACGCCCTGCGACGCCGGCGGAACACCGCTGCAGCCCGGGAATAATACGGGAAACAATACGGGGAGCACCGGCGAACCTACTTCCACGGCTACAGCTACGATCCCTTCCGGCGCCGGTATCCTTAAAATAAAAAAGGATGACGTCAACTTTAGAAAAACGGAAGGCGGCGTGCTGTTGGGGAAGCTAAAAATCGGCACGGAGCTCATTTTTACCGCCATCTCCCACAAGGGCGGATACGATTGGTACTATGTCACGACCGCGGCGGGCGTCAAGGGCTATGTCCGGGACGATTGCGTCATGGTTTTATCAGGCGGGCAGTCTCAGGCGACGCCGCCGCCTGCCGCGACAGGCGCATACGGTACATTGAGACTGACGATGGATAAAGTGAACCTGAGAGATAAACCCGCGGGACAGTATTTAGAAATGCTGCCCATCGGAGCTGTTTTACCCGTGACGGCGCCGCCCGTCACCAGCGGAGCGTTTACCTGGTACCCGGTAAGGAGCGCCGCGGGAAGAAACGGTTATGTCAGGGCCGATATGGGCATTTATACCGGGGACTACGCGCCCAACGCCACTCCGACATCTACCGGCAGCACTGCGACGACGGGTTATGTCATCATCCTTTTAAGCGGCGTAAACCTGCGCAAGACGGCGGGCGGCCCGGTTATCGGGCAAGTCCAAAAAAATGAAGTCTTTCCCATGACGGGAAGCGTATCCCGTTCCGGCGCGTATGATTGGTATCCCGTACAAGCCAAGGGCGTAAACGGCTATGTTCGAGGTGATATGCTTAAACAACTGACGCCGGCACAGGTAGACGATTATTTAAACAACCGCCCGATTTCCTCTCCTGCGGCGACACCCACACCCACCGCGCAGACCGCCACCCGCTATTTAATGACCACGTTAGATTCCGTAAACCTGAGGGTAGCCGCCAATAAGGACTCCCAAGCCAAGGCAAACGTGAAACTCGGAACGGTCTTGACGTATTCAACCTCACAGGTGACGGCCGGCAGTGTATGGTACAAGATTGTTTATGACAACCAACCGCTATGGGTTTTGGGAACTTGCGTTAAGATTATGACGCAAGCGGAGTATGACGCTTGGCTGGCTTCCAATCCTGCCGTCACACCGCCCGCGGCCGACGTGATTACAGGCTATGTGAAGACGACGGTTTCAAGCTTGAACATTCGCAAGACAGCAGGCGGCGCGGTGACGGGAAACCGTGTGGAAACGAAGGGCACCATTCTCTCTTATGCCGGTGATCCGGTTGTTAAAAGCAAAGTATTGTATTACTACTGTAAAACCGCCTACGGCTACGGCTATATCAGCGGCAGTTATTTAGAAGTGTGCGACGCCTCCGGAAAACCGATAGCCACCCCCACTCCCACATCTTCCGGAAAAGAAGCGTCCTATACCGTCCTCTCTCTGGGCGCGACCGGTAACGCGGTAAAGGAAATGGTTACGGAACTGAAGGCGAAGGGATTCTTCTCCGGCACCATCACCTCCACGTATAACAGCGCCGTGGTAACCGCGGTCAAGGCGTTCCAGGCATCCCGTAAATTAACGGTAGACGGCATTGCGGGGCCGACGACGCTGCACGCCCTCTTCGGAACCGTGCCCGTAGGCAGCTCTTCCAACCCCAACTTCACCATGTATCCCTGTGAAAAGATTGACTGGTTCACAGGCGGCATTCAAACCATTTGGGCCAAGGGCACGAACGCCGTGATTAAGGACGTCGCGACAGGCACCGTCATTAACGTGTACCGTTGGTCCGGCGGCAATCACGCGGACGTAGAGCCGCTGACCGCCGCGGATACGGCGCGCATCTGCAAGATGTATAATGTTAAGAACGCCGACCAAATTACCGCCTCCACGCACTGGCATCGGCGTCCCATATGGGTAACCGTGGGAGGCAGGACCTTCGCCGCGTCTATGTACGGCGTGCCGCATAATTACCCGGAAGGCGACACGATTAAAAACAATGACTTCAAGGGCCAGTTCTGCGTACACTTTATCAATTCCAGAACCCACACTTCCAATGTGGTAGACGCGGATCACCAGGCCGCCATCAACACGGCGTACAACCAGGCTCCGGTGAAAAAGTAAAAAACAGTTTTCTTGCGCTTGCGGCACGTCATGATTGCAGGCAAGATATACGGTTTTCAAAGCGCGTTCGCTGAGGCGGACGCGCTTTATGCCGTTCCGGGCATTCCCTTCGGCGGGTTCGCTCTTTTATTCCGCTCCCTCGCCGCCAATGAAAGAAGGAAGATAAAAGACATTTGCGGAATATAATTTCAGGCGTTAAAAATGACTCCCGAGAGGGGGGCCTCAAACCCCGTCATGGCGTTTGCCCATTTACATGTACACAGCGAATACAGCCTTTTGGATGGCGCATGCCGCGTACAACCGCTTGTGCGGCGCATACGCGAGTTGGGCATGACCCATTGCGCCGTCACGGATCACGGCGTCATGTACGGCGCCGTCGATTTTTATCAGGCATGCCTGGATGAGGGCGTCACGCCCATCATCGGCTGTGAAATTTATGTTTGTCCGGACCGGTTTGATAAACAGGTCGTTTCACGCGAGTACAGCCATCTGATACTCCTGTGCGCCAATCAAACAGGTTATCAAAACCTGATGTCCATCACCTCGGAGGGCTTTATCAATGGCTTTTACTACCGCCCGCGCGTAGATTACGCCTTTTTACAGGGGCGCACCGAGGGCCTTATCGCCTTGACCGCCTGCCTTTCCGGAGACCTTGCCAAGTTATGCCTTCAAAACAACATGGAGGAGGCACGCGCGTATTTGGGCACCCTGCGCGGACTCTTCCCAAAGGACAGCCTGTATATAGAAATAATGGATCACGGCCTGGCAGAGCAGCGCGCCGTGCTTCCCCGGCTGATTCGTCTTTCGCAGGAAACGGGTATACCGCTGGCGGCGACAAACGACTGTCATTATGTATATGAAAAAGACGCGGCGGCGCAGGAAGCGCTGCTGTGCATCCAAACCCGTAAAACCCTGGCCGATGAGAGCCGCATGCGTATGGAATCCAACGAAATGTATGTTAAAAGCGAAGCGGAAATGAACGCGCTGTTCGGCGCGTATCCCGATGCCGTCAACAACACCATGAAAATCGCCGAACGCTGCCATGTCTCCTTCGATTTTGACAAGGTGCATTTGCCCGCCTTTGACATACCGCAGGGCAAAACGGCGCGTGCCCTGCTAACAGAGCTCTGTTTGGAAGGGCTTGGGCAGCGCTATCAGGATGTGTCCGCCGAGGGGGAACCCATGCGGCGTCTCCTGTACGAGATTGATGTCATCTCCAAGATGGGTTATGAGGATTATTTTTTAATCGCGTGGGATTTTATACGTTACGCAGCGGAAAAAGAGATCATGGTCGGGCCCGGCCGCGGCAGCGGCGCGGGTTCCATCGTCGCCTATACGCTGGGTATTACCATGCTGGACCCCCTGCGGTATCATCTGCTGTTTGAACGGTTTTTAAACCCCGAACGCGTCTCTATGCCGGATCTGGATATCGATTTTTGTTTTGAACGCCGCCAGGAAGTTATCGACTACGTCGTTAATAAATACGGCGCGAATCATGTCAGCCAAATCATTAACTTTAGCACCATGGCCGCGCGCGGCGTCTTGCGCGATGTGGGCCGCGTGCTGGGAATGAAGGTGGCGGAGGTTGACACCATCGTAAAGGCCGTTCCCTCCAGATTAGGCATTACACTGGAAGAAGCTCTCAAGGAGAGCCCGCAGCTGCGCGCCGCCTATCAGACGCGGCCTGAAATCGTTCGTTTAATTGACACGGCCATGACGCTGGAAGGCATGCCGCGCCATGCCTCGACACACGCGGCGGGCGTACTGATAACCAAACGCCCTTTGACGGAATACGTGCCGCTGCAAAAAAACGAGGATGTGGTAACCACACAATACGAGATGGGCACCATTGAAAAGCTGGGCCTGCTAAAAATGGACTTTTTGGGGTTACGCACGCTGACGGTGATTCGAGACACGCTGGAACTCATGCGCCTGTACGGAACCCCCATGACAGCCGAAGCGATACCCCTGGATGACCCGGGAATTTACGAAATGATTTCACGCGGGGATACGGACGGCGTCTTTCAACTGGAAGGCGGCGGCATGCGCTCCTTTTTAACAAACATGAAGCCGGAGAATTTTGAGGATATTATCGCGGCCATTTCCTTGTACCGGCCGGGCCCCATGGATTCGATACCGCGCTATATACGCGGCAAGCATAACCCGGATACGGTTCGGTACATCCATGAAAAGCTGCGCCCCATCCTGGAGGTAACATACGGGTGCATGGTATACCAAGAGCAGGTTATGCAAATTGTAAAGGATCTGGCGGGGTATTCCCTGGGCCGCAGCGATTTGATGCGCCGCGCGATGGCAAAAAAGAAGAAAGATGTCATGGATAAGGAGCGGGAGCATTTTATTAACGGCATGCAAGATAAAAACGGCACGCAGGTCATACCGGGATGCGTACGCAACGGCATCAGCCGTGAGCAGGCGGAACGCATATTCGATGAAATGAGCGGCTTTGCAGCTTACGCCTTTAACCGTTCCCACGCGGCCGCGTATGCCGTACTGGCCGCGCGTACGGCGTACTTGAAACTATATCATCCCGTCTCCTACATGGCGGCGCTCATGAACAGCGTCGGCGGGCAAGCGGACAGAGATAAAATTGCCGGTTACATCGGGTACTGCCGCGCCAAGGGTATCCCCATCCTCCCGCCGGATGTGAACCAATCCGCGTACCGCTTTACGGTTGACAAAGATGAAAGAGGCGTTTTGGGCATTCGTTTCGGCCTGGGCGTTGTTAAAAATGTCGGCGAGGGCGCCGTTATGGCTATTCTGGAGGAACGGACAGCAGGGCCTTATAAAGATATTTTCGATTTCTGCGACCGGATACATACGGACGCGCTGAATAAGCGGGCGGTAGAATCCCTTATTTTTTCCGGCGCCTTTGACAGGCTGGGCGCGAACCGCGCCCAGATGATTGCCCTGTATGAGGGGCTGTTGGAGAACAACGCGCAGGTACGCAAGCAAAACGTGGAAGGGCAAATATCCCTGTTTGATGCGGGCGGTGTGCAGGACGCGCCGCGTTTATACCGACGCCTGCCGGAATTGAGGGAGCATGATAAACGCAACTTGCTGCTGATGGAACGGGAGTATACGGGCGTTTACATCTCGGGGCATCCGCTGGACAGCCACCGCGATTTCTTAAGCACGCTGGCAGAAAACACCGCGTACATTATGAACCTTGCCGCGGAGCCCGATCATGGGCTTTCCCGCGACGGGATGAGCGTCATCCTCGCGGGCATGCTGGCGCAGCTGCGCGGAAAGGTTACTAAAAAAGGCGGCTACATGGGGCTGATGGTACTGGAAGATTTAACGGGGCAAATTGAGGGGCTCGTCTTCCCTAAGACCTATGAAAAGTACGACGGGCTGTTTCAAACGGACGATATCGTGGTGATAGAAGGGAAACTAAGCATACACGAGGAAGAAAAACCCAAGGTGATGGTAGACCGCATCACGCCGATAGAGGCATATAAGGAACGGGAGACGGCGCGGCAGAACACGGCGGACCGCAGGCTTTATGTGCGCGCGCCTCGCGGGGAAATGGAAGACATTCAAACCATACTCGCCCGGTATCCCGGCAAGGTGCCCGTCTATTTTCATCTGCCGGAGGAGGGGCGGACGCTTTTGGCGCCGCCCGGCTTGTCCGTTTCGGGCAGGGAAGACTGTTTAAGCGCATTGGCGGAGGCGGTCGGAGCGCAGAATATCAAGATGGTACAGGATACGGAACCGCGGGCGGGCGCGGCGAGTCAAATGAACGGGAGGCGCTGGGCATGAGAAAAACGAAGATTGTTTGCACCATGGGGCCCCAAACAATGAAGGACGGCATATTGGAGAAGATGATTCACGCGGGCATGAATGTGGCGCGGTTCAACTTTTCGCACGATACCCACGAAACGCATTTGAAATACTTTCATGAACTGAAGCGTATCCGCGAGAAACTGGGCGTGCCGGTCGCGGCGATGCTGGATACGCGCGGGCCGGAGGTGCGTACCGGGAAACTTGCCGGCGGCAGCATACCGGTTAAAAAGGGAGAGGAACTCATTCTTTCGGTGCTGCCCGGAGAGGGGGAACAGGGAAGCGTACCGGTTACCTTCAGTCAATTTTCACTGGAGATAAAGCCCGGCTCAAGGGTCCTTATCGACGACGGTCTGGTGGCACTGGAAGTCTTGGAAACCGGCTCGCAGGAAACGCGCTGCCGCGTGCTGAACGACGGGATCATCGCCCAAAACAAGAGCGTCAACGTGCCGGACACGCAGTTTAGTATGCCCTTTATTTCCCAAAGAGACCAGGAGGACATTCTGTTTGCCATTCAAAACGGCTTCGATTTTATCGCCGCCTCCTTCACGCGCCGCGCGAAGGACATTCTGGATATACGCGAAATATTCAGCCGCGAACACTGCACAACGGTGAACATCATCTCCAAAATTGAAAACAAAGAGGGCGTTGTGAACATCGACGAAATCATCCGCGTTTCTGACGGCATCATGGTCGCGCGCGGAGACATGGGTGTGGAAATACCGTTGGAAGACGTACCCGTTATGCAAAAAATGATTATCAAAAAGGTTTACAACGCAGGTAAGCAGGTTATCACCGCCACACAGATGCTGGAGTCCATGATGACCAACTCCAGGCCGACACGCGCGGAGGCGGCGGACATCGCCAACGCCATCTACGACGGCACCAGCGCCACCATGCTCTCCGGCGAAACCGCCGTCGGGCTGCATCCGGTTGAGGCGGTGGAGACCATGGCGCGTGTCATTACCCGCGCGGAAGCGGATATTGATTATGCCTCGCGGTTTGTCAAACGCGGGGGCGCGCCCAACAGCGACGTGACCAACGCGATTTCCCACGCCGCATGCGCCGCCGCGCTTAATTTAAACGCCGCCGCGATCATTCCGGTTACGAAATCCGGCGTGACCGCCCGCATGATTTCCAAATACCGCCCCCAGTGCCCCATCATCGCCTGTACGACCACCGAGGGCGTGCGCCGGCAGTTGAACCTTAGCTGGGGCATTACGCCGCTTGTCATCGACGAGGTGGAGAACACGGACGACCTGTTTGAACAGGCCATCACCGCGTGTGTGAAAACGGGGCTTATTGCCGACGGAGAACTCGTTGTGGTAACGGCAGGCGCGCCTTTGGGCATTTCCGGAACAACCAATTTAATGAAGGTGCATGTGGCGGGCCATATTCTGGTTACGGGCAACGGCATCACCCATAAAAAGACCTGCGCGGAACTGTGCGTCGCCATGAACGAAACGGAAGCCCTGCGCGATTTCCGCAGCGGTAACATATTGGTGATGCGCCAAACCACGAACGCCATGCTTCCCCTCATCCGAAAAGCATCCGGCCTGGTTATAGAGGACCCGGATCCCAACGGGCACGGGGCGATCGCCGCCATGAGCCTGGATATCCCCGTGATTATCGGCGCCGCCAACGCGACGCGGATTTTAAAAACCGGCGCGGTCGTCACGCTGGACGCGGACCGCGGGGCGGTGTCCACGTAATGACGGGTAACACGCAAATATATGGCTTATCATCTGCTCGGTTTTTTTAGCGGCTTTCCCGGCAGAAGCTTTCCATGCGACATAGCTGAACGTCTTTGTAAAGAATTGCCAAAACGTGACAGCATTGTCTTTATTAGCGCTTGGCCGGCGGATTATGAACGAAACGACATCGATTCGGATAATATGCATGGTCTTTTTAAAGATTGCCATATGCCTTTCAAACGGCATGATGTGATTGATAACCGCATGGAAACTTCCCGCGCCGCCCGATTAATTTATGAAGCATCCTGCGTGTTTCTGATGGGCGGCTACCCTAAATTACAATTAGAGTTAATACGAAACACAAACTTAGCTGTTCCAATCCGTCATACTGACGCGGCGGTGCTGGGTTTAAGCGCGGGTTCCATCAACATGGCAAAACGCTCGCTTGACACGAAGGAATCCCCTGTCCCCTATGATGGGTTGGGTTTGGCCGATATAACCGTCAAGCCGCACTTTGAGCTTGAAAACCAACAGGTATTATCTGCTTTATTGCACATTTCAACGGAGCTGCCCATTTGCGCTATGGAAGACGACAGCGCCATTTTTATGGCGGGCAGCCGCATCTCCCATACGGGACAAATTTACTGGATAAGTAATGGCAGAATAAGCCCCCTTTCACAAGAAAACCTGAGGTTCATCAAATGATTGATACGCAGCTCATCCTGTTAGAGGGGTTACCCTCAACAGGGATATCCGCCCAAACGGCGAATAAAACGAAACAAACGAACGCGGAACGGGAAGGGAGATGCAAAATAATGAAACGATGGATAGCGGCATGCTTGATTTTAATGGTTGTGGGCGGCTTTTTACCCGCGGGCTTAGCGGAGGGCACGGAGGCTGCCGGCGGTGAGGCAACCGTGGGGCTGCATGTAGGG
>Ga0123353_10019634_pt1 | contig 10054 bp, 3 predicted proteins | sample TergutLab28metaG_3_FD_92763 | JGI IMG/M metagenome (GOLD analysis project Ga0123353, IMG submission 92763) | Labiotermes labralis P3 segment gut microbial communities from Petit-Saut dam, French Guiana - Lab288 P3 | ecosystem: Host-associated > Arthropoda: Insects > Digestive system > Gut ...
AAACTGGTCGCGATAGAGCTGGGTAAGCTGATAAATAGCAGCGCTTATAACTATGGCGCTACTGTCGAAGAACGGGCTATGAACAGGGAGATAGGCTTGCGAGCCGCGGAGTATTTTGCACAGATCTATCTTGACGACACAAACAAGGCGCTGGGTTTTATGGAAGGCATCAAAGGATTTGCGCGGCTTGATGAAATGCGTGAAAAGGGCTACGAGTTCTGGGAAGGGCAGGCTTACGAATCCTACAAACCTCATCCGCTTTCAATAGTCTGGAAACGTTGGGAGCATGGCGGAGACCGCCCGTTCTGTCTGGAAGCGGTAAAGGTTTTTGAGGATCGCGAAAAGGCGGTTGCCGAAAAGATTGAAAACTCTGTAACCAAGGTCAAGGAAAGTGATGTATTGAGTACAATAGAGCAGATCAAGGGGAAGTATAAGGTCGTTGAGGACTACGATGATAATGCCGATGAGATCATAACCAACATTAAGTATTTTGGAGACCTGAACATGCTGTGGGTTTGGTACGGGCCGGACCTTTAAAGTCGATTTTTTTATGCCCTGAATCTTGCTTTTTTTCGTATAATATGTTACAATAGGAAGATGGCTGCTATCCGCGGGATAGTAGGCATCGTTGTAGGTTGTCGGAAAAAATTGGCGGTATAGACAAGGAGGCAGGATAGTTATAAGAAATAGGCAGTAATCAACACCTTTTGTCGACAGACACAGTAAAGCATTTTTTATTTAACCAAACAAACAGGAGGCAAATATGGAAGGAAAAACAAAGACAAGCGGGAGGAGTCGTTCTTCCCGCAAATTAGCGTTATTAATGGCGCTACTCATGGTAATCCAATTTTTACCGCTATCAGCCTTTACGGCGCTTGCGGCGCCGCCATACACAGGCGCACCCCTGAGGCCGATCGCAACAGTTGCAGAGAATCCAGGATATAACGATAACACCAAAACTTGGGACATCACGACAGCAACCGGGGAAAAAGTGCGTGTCGTCTTCTATAGGGACGACTTGTTCCGGATCTGGATGGCAAACAACGGGACCGGAGACTTTGTGGAGACTATGCCAAACATCACTGAAGCCCAGAAATGGGATATCGGAGGCGCCGAATTCGTAGAGTTCGACATCGTGGTAATGAAAGATTTTGGAGTGGCGCCGACGGTCACGCAAACGGAGATGGCTGGTTACTATAGCTTCTCAACAGCGACGCTGACGCTCAGGGCATACAAGGATCCATTCACATTTGAGCTGCGCAACACGGTTACTGACGAAATAATATGGAAAGAGAAAGAGCCGATATACTACAACAACACCCGGAACACCCAGATACTCGAGACCGACGTCAACGAGTACTTCTACGGCGGGGGCATGCAGGTCGGCCACTTTAACCACAAGGGACGAAACATGGTCATCCAGCGCGACGGCACGTGGGTAGTGGACGGCGTGCCGAACCCGTCGGCGTTTTATATGACGACCAAAGGGTACGGCGTATTCCGCAACACTATAGCCAATGGCCGCTACGACTTCAGGGAAAACGACGTGGTGGACACGTACCACCTCGACAACAGGTTCGACGCCTACTACATCTACGGCCCATCCTTCGGACACATCCTTGACGGGTTCACCCAGCTCACCGGGCGCCCGCGTATGCTGCCCCGCTGGGCTATCGGCCTGGGAGACGCCAGCGCCTACCGGCAGATCAGCGACACCAGGGACCAGGGCGGCAACCCGTCCAACGCCCAGAACGTAGGAAACAACGCCGGCGGCAACAGGTTCCCCGAGCAGACGCCGTTCGGCGGCTACTGGAAGGAAAGGGGCACCGTTGGCGTCGTTGACGACTACATCGAAGATTATCTGAACAAAGACATGCCCGTAAGCTGGTTCCTGCCAAACGACGGCTACGGCTGCGAATACAACAAATACACCCACCCAGCCGGCGGTCTGGACGTGCTTGGGCGCGAGCTGCGCAAGTACGGCATCCGGTTCGGCCTCTGGGTCGGCGAACCGGGCAACTACTCGGCGACCAACTACACCTACGGCATCCCCGCCGGTGTGACCGGCAACGCCAGGGCGCCTTATTTCACCAGGGAGCTCAACGAGCAGGTCAGGTCCGGCGCGCGCGTCTACAAGGTCGACGTGGCTTGGTCCAGCGGCAAGTCGGGCAACAAAGGGCCGATGGCCGTGTACCGCATGCTCCTTGAGAACATCGAGGAGAACTCAAAGACAGAAGAGAACCCAGACGGCGAGCGCGGGTTCATTGTCGGCGTCTATGGCTGGACAGGTATCCAGCGTTACGCCACGGTCTGGTCCGGCGACCAGATGGGGACCTACGACTACACGAACTACCACGTGCCCACGTTTGCGGGCGCAGGCATGTCGGGCATGCCCTATTCGTTCAACGACGCCGCGTCGATCTACAACGACTATCCCGGCGTGTACGTCCGCGACCTCCAGATGAAGACCCTCATGCCGCTGAACTACGCGATGAGCAACTGGGCTAACCGCGTCACCTACGCGGAGATAGAGGATGCCTGGGAAAAGGCTGGTAACAGGCAGGACGCAGGCCCCAACAACACGAATGAGTTCCCGCCGAACAGCGCGCAGCGCGCCTCATCTGACAAGCGCCCCGGCTCGGAATACCACTTCACCGACGGCGAGCTGGACATCAATCACAAGTATCTGATGCTCAAGCAGCAGTTAGTCCCGTATATCTACAGCTACATCCGTAACTCCGCAATGACCGGGGCCCCGCTGGTGCGCCCGATGGTTTACAACTTCCAGGACGACCCCTACACCTACGACAACAAGACGAAAGACCAATACATGTCCGGCGACTGGCTGCTTGCGGCGCCGGTAATCAGCGCGATCGACACCGTGCGCGACAACATCTACCTGCCGGCGGGCCGCTGGATAGACTACTGGACGGGCGAGAGCCACTTCGGCCCGAAGACCATCACCGTCAGCGCACCTTATGACACGATGCCGATGTTCGCGCGCGCCGGCGCCATTGTGCCAATGTCGCAGGAATTCCTGTATGACGGGCAAGAGTACTACACAAACAAAGCCGGTAAAACGATCGAAGTCAAGGATACGCTGATCATCGACCTATACCCGGAAGGCGAGACAACGTTCGAACTCTACGAAGACGACGGCTACACGCTCAAATACGAGACAAAAGACGAATATACGTACACGACCATCACCTCCGACGCGCCCGTCTCCGGTACAGGCCCGCTCGCGGTCACGATCGGCGCCGCCGAAGGCAAGGCTTTTGAGGGCCAGGTCGACGCGCGGAAAAACCTGCTTATGATCCATACGCAGACAGTCCCCGGCACGGTCAAGCTCGACGGCGATACCGGATCGGTATTGCCCCTGTACAACTCCAGGGCAGCGCTTGAGGACATGGACAGCGACCTGGGCGGCTGGTATTTCGATCCCGACGACCGGGGCGGCATCCTATACGTCAGGACCCCGTCCCTCCCCATCGACTCGCCCACAGTGGTCTGGGTCGACGCTTACACCGTGCCCGTACCGACCGGTGAACGCGTAGAGGGCCTTCTGCCTATCCCTCGCGGCGTCAAGGCCACGGCCCTGAGCGACGGCACAAAGGATTCCGGCAGAAGGATGAACACCGCTATAGAGATATCCTGGGAAAAGGTCTCCGGCGCATCGCTGTACATGATCGAAATCGATGACGGCGTCACGACCAGGGTCCTTGAGACTTCCTCGAACGTATACCGTCACAAAGGCCTCACGCCAAGCACCACGTTCACATACCGCGTATGCGCCCTGAACGCGTCCAGCATAGGCTTCTGGAGCGACCATGTGAGGGCCACTACCAAACCTGCCCGCGTTGAGGTGCCTAAAGGCGCGGTTGCCGGAGTGAAAACGGCGATGACCGCCAGCTTCTCGCAGACAAACGCGATCGGCAATACTATCGCGCTTGGAGCAGGTACCGGAAACGCCGGAATGGCGGTGGACACGACAGCTGTGACCGTGGCCAACAGTTCCCGCTTTGTCAGCGCCGTCGTATCCGGCGACCTCTTCGGCGGTTTCAAGCCCAACCTGGACATCAACATGGGCGGCGTCTTCCTGATAGATTCGCTCGACTACATGCCCAACCAGCAGAGGATCACCGGCACGGTGCAGAACTTCAAGATCTACACCAGCCTGGACGGCGTAACCTGGACACCGGCCACGATCCTGAACGAATATGGAGTTCCTACCGGAAGCGCGGACGGCTACGGCACATTCCGGGACGGCAACGAAGTGATCGAGACCACAAGCTTCGAGCCGGTCGTGGCGCGTTACGTGCGCCTGCAACAACAGACCAGCCCCGCCAACCGCTTTACCACGACGCTTTCGGGCCGGTACGTATGGATCTACCAGCCCGGGCCAATCAACGAAGGCGGAGGCGCGGTGACCGGCGTTACGCTCAATAATAGCGCCGCGACTTTGAACATAGGCGACACACTTGCGCTGGTTGTCACAGTCTCCCCAGTCGGCGCACTGAACCCGAACGTGGTTTTCACGTCGAGTAACGAGATGATAGCAATGGTCGACCCGAAGACAGGCCTGGTCACGGCAAAGGGCGGCGGCTCGGCAGTCATCACGGCGGTCTCATTGGCTGACCGGAGCATCGCCGCGGCCTGCAACGTCACGGTAACGGGCATCCCAATGACCTCTCTGACAATAGACGGCGCCGCGACGAGGTACGCGGTAGCCGGCGAGGCATTCCAGCTCGCTACGACAAGAGCGCCCGCCAACGCCACGGGTAAGGTCGTCTGGTCGTCAAGCAACGGCGGGGTCGTTTCGGTTTCGGACGACGGTTTCGTGACTGTCCTCGAATACTCCGCAACCCCGGTAGTCATTACGGCGTCTGTAGGTTCCCGCGTTGACACGGTCACGATACAGCCCGCAAGGGTGACATCGATCGCCGTAAATAACATAGCCGGGACTCTCACCGCAACATTTACCCATCTACCGTCTGCGCTCCGCGTTGAAGGGTTCCGCGCCACTTGTGATATCGGACTTGGGGCTGAGCCTCTGGAGCTGACCGGGACCACAGTACTGGGTTCAAGCGTCGTCTATGCGTACGCGCCGCTCACGCGAGCCGTTGACAAGACCACGGCGGCAATCGAGCTAAGGTACACGGACGGCGTTCCGGTAACCGCGACGGTAGCCGGTCTGACATCGGTCCACGCCGTGATTTTCGACGGAAACGGCGCCGACGCCGACGCCCTGCCGGTACTCGCGTTGGTTACGCCCGGACTGGTGGTCGCACAACCGCTGCCGCCCGCCAGGAACGGCTACAACTTTACCGGCTGGTATACGGCAAAGGGCGCTGCCGGCACGTTGTTCAACTTGTCCGCTCCCATCACGCGCAGCGTCACCTTATACGCGCGCTGGTCGGAAAAAGCCTATACCGTACACTTCGACTGGGGCCTTGGCGGCGCCCCGCTGGACGTCAGTTTCAATTTCGACTCGCTTCTGACGCCGCCCGTGCCTGTTGAACGGGAAGGCTATAGGCTGACAGGGTGGTATAAGAACGTGGAACTCACGATCCCGTGGAACTTTGAAACGGATATCCTAAAGGGCAACACCACGCTCTACGCGCACTGGACCGGGGTATACACCGTCTCCTTCGAATCGGACGGCGGCAGCCCGGTTGCGGCTTTGAAGAATGTACTCAACGACACACTGATACTCCAGCCCCAGAAGCCCACGAAAGCAGGCTGGGTCTTCACAGGCTGGTATAAGGACGCGGCGCTGACCGCGCCATGGAACTTCAGCACCGATAAGGTCAAGTCGGATATAACCCTGTACGCAAGCTGGGCCGGATCGGGCAGCGCTACGGTATTCTTCGACACGCAGGGGGGAGACCCTGTTGTGCCCGCAACCATTTCAGTAGGCAATACGATTGGGAGCATCCCGGAACCAGTCAAAGCCGGCGACCTGTTCATGGGTTGGTTTGCCGACAGCGCGTTCACAATACCCTGGGATTTGATGCGCTACCAGGTTCGCGGGGACACCACACTGTACGCCAAGTGGGCCGGCCTTGGAGACATGGCATTCTACTTCCCGTTTGACGAAGCCTCGGAACTGAGCATCACGGGAGAGCCGTATGCGGTCACAGTTCTCAAGGACGCGGCTCACGTTGTGACAGACGGTATCGGAGCCACCGGCGGCGCCCTGAGGCTCAACAGCAATGAATCCTTCATGCGCATTGACAGCAACGGCTTCCAGTATGGGACCGGCAGGACATTCTCGCTGTCGATGTGGATCAAGCCGGATGCCGTGAACGTCGAGCAAAGCCTGTTCTCTGTCCCGCCGAGCGGGACGTACAACAACGACTGGCTGGTCATGCGCCCGTTCCCGTTGCCGGGCAGCGGCGAACTTGCCGGGGTCCTGGGGCAAAACAACTTCGGCGACGGCATCACCGCGTCGGGGACCTTTGCTGTGTTCGGCGGTATAGCCGTCCAGCCGATCAAGGCGGGCGAGTGGGCCCACGTACTAGTAGTTGTGCGTGACGACGCCCTGGTGCAGTACTATGTAAACGGGCAACTGGTCGGGCGGCACAACACAGTCACATGGCGCGGAAACACCGCCTCATACTTCTCGTTCGGCGGTCGGAGCGGCGATGTGAACACGACCGGCTGTTTCAGCGGCTTGATTGACGAAGTGCGCTTCTACAGCAAGGCGCTTACCGACGAGCAGGTTAGCCTCCTGCACACCTCGTACCTCGATAAGGGCGAGGTAACCATAACGGGACCCATGCACAAGGGCGAACTCGGACAAGTCTATAACGAGGAACCGATCGAAATAGAGTACAGCACAGTCGGGGACGGCGAAGTCACTGTATCCTACTACTTGGACAGCCAGGGCACGCCCGGTGAGAGCTTGCCCGCCGCGCCCATAGGCATAGGCGTTTACTGGGTCAAGGTCACCATGGCGGAATCCGACACCCACACAGGCGCGCAAGCCTACGCGAAGTTCACCATCCATAAGCCGGAAGTCGCCAGCGCGAGAAATCCGAAGTTTGTCAGCATGAAAGAGACTGCAAACAGGATATGGACGCTGTCCTTCGACGTTTCGGTGACTTACAACAACGGCTTGACTAAGCTAGTCAGGTATACGATCGACCTGCCCGGCAACAATGCCAACCAGGACGGCAAATACAAGTTCCCTGCCGGCCACGACCTTGCCGGCTACACGCTCACGTACGACATCAAGGGCAACGGCTCGAACATCAAGGATTTCAAGCTGACGTAACCCACCGGACCAACCAGCGGTAAGGGCACTCGCCTTATCGCCAAAAAAGCCCGGGAGCCAATACGGCTTCCGGGCTTTCGGCCTATCTTTATATCTACAGTACTAAAATCGCGATGCAGTAACCGGGCAAGGTAAGCGAGTCGCCTTGCTGCTCCGGCTTTTCGCCGGTCGCCGAGAGGAAGTCCTGCAGTTCGCCCGGCAAGTTCAGCGTCGCGGGCTCCGGCGAGATGTTATACGCCACGACTATCTCGTTCCCCTGCCACGTCCTGAGCGTTGCCCCTGCCCTTCCGGCATCCAGAGGGATCACGTTGAACTCGCCGCGCCCTATATGCGGGTATTTTGCCCGCAGGCAGACGGCTTCCCTCACATAAGAGTAGATCGAGTCTGGGTCGCCAACCTGCCGCACCGCAGGCGGGAAACCGTGGCTCACTTCGTCCATTCCCGGCGGGCCGACCGTCATTCCCGCGGCGCCGGGTTCATCCGTCCAGAACATCGGCGCGCGCTTGTTTTCGTCCTTGCCCGAGCCCGACATGCCCAGTTCTTCGCCATAGTAGACAAACGCGTCGCCGGGCTGCATGAGCGAGAGGCCCCAGGCAGTCTTGATGAGGTCTGCGTCCCGCCGCAGGAAACCGGAAGCCCGGGCCATATCATGGTTGGTGAAGAAAGGAGCGTTTGTCGCAACTGGGTTGAGCGCTTTGACCGACGCTACTGCTGCTGCGACTTTGCCCAGATAATCATCGACAGAGGCATTGGCGTTAAGCAGCGTTTTAGCGATGGCGCCGTCAGACCCCGCAAAGGGGAAATCGAAAAAGCTGTCGACCCCGCTCTCGTAATACCTGTAAACAGAGCTCGTCGTGTCCCAGACCTCCCCCACCAGGTACCCGTCAGACCTGATCCCCTTGACGACGCCGCCTAGCCATGTGAGGATTTCAATGTTCCTGTCGATATTGCCGGTATAGTCCTTTATCGCATCGAGCCTGAAGCCGTCGACGCCGCGCTCCATCCAAAACGCGACTATCTTCTCCAGCTCCGCCCTCAACTCAATATTTTCGAGGTTCAGGTCTGGCATCTCCCCCCAGAACTGGCACTCATACCATCGACCGTCCGGAAGCTGCTCCCAGTTACCGTTGCCGGGCGTATCGGCGATGTTGTAGAAGTCGGGGCGCTGGGTGAACCAAGGGTGGTTCAAATCGGAATGATTGATCACAAGGTCGAGTATGACTTTTATTTCCCTCTCCTTGCAAGCTGCAATCAGGGCGTCAAAGTCATCCATTGTGCCATATACCGGGTCGATCCCGTAATAATCGCGCACATTGTATTTGTGGTAGGTGCTCGAAGGATGTACAGGCAGAAGCCAAATCCCTTCGAACCCCATACCGCGTATATAATCCAGTCGCTCCGTCACCCCGTTTATATCGCCGATTCCATCACCGTCGCTGTCACAGAAGGAGTATATAAAAACCTGGTACCATGTATGTCCGGGCCCCGGGACGGGCGGCGGAGGCGGTTCCTGCGCCGCGATCCTCTTTGCCAGGACCTCCGTCCAGGGTCCGCTGTCGTCAATAACCGGCTCCCCTGCAGATCCGCAAGCACACAGTATCAGCAGCAGCAACAGTACCGAAAGAATCGCTGCAACAAACTTGAACATACGACGAATGCTATTATTTTCAACTGAATTCAAACGCATTATTCGCCTCCTGTATTAAAAACCCTGCAACACGCAGGGGCGTCATTCTGCCGCCCGCAGGCTCGAGAATCGCGCCCCTACACGTATTCTTTTGATTGATCCGCGGTCTGCTCCGCGACCTCTGCGACGCAGAGCGCGCCAGCCCGGACGGGCACTGCCCGCCTAACCCTTCACGCTGCCTCCCGTTACCCCTTCCACGTAGTTCTTCTGCATTATAATAAACAGGATAGCTATGGGAATGGACACGAGCACAGCCCCGGCGCAGAAAGCTGTGTACCACTGATACAAGTTCTCTCGCTCCAGCATTCGGAAAAGCCCGAGGGCTATCGTATAGTTGTTGTAGTTGTCCTTCATGATGACGCTGGCGACGATGAAGTCCACCCATGGCCCGATGAAAGCAGTCAGGACCGTGTAGGTCATAACGGGCTTTGACAGGGGCAAGGTTATCTTGAAGAAGGTCTGCCATTTCGTGCAGCCGTCAAGATAGGCGGACTCATCGAGTGCCCCCGGTATGGTGTCGAAGAACCCCTTCATGATGTAATACCCCATACCCGCGCCGCCGGAGTATATCAGTACCAGGGCGACGCGCGACTGGTCGAGCCCAATGAGGCCTACAAGGTGGTAGACGGCGATTATGCTCATAAACCCAGGGAACATGCCCAGCACAAGGACGACGTTCATCATTTTCCGCCGCAGCCTGAAACGGAGGCGCGAAAAAGTGTACGCGGTAAAAAGGACGAAGAAAGTAGAAATCACGCAACTGAAAATGGCTATTACAAAAGTATTCATGAACCACCGGGGATAGTTGAATAACTGCGTGTCGGTGAACAGCTTCGTATAATTGGCGAACGTCCATTGCTTGGGGATGACGTATCCGTCAAGCCACGCGCCAAGCTCCCCCCGGAAGGACGTGATGACAAGGTAAATGATCGGGATCATCCAGCAAATAGAAAGTATCGCAAGGGCTGTGTACGTGACAGCATTGCCGATAGTCCTTCTCGTCTTCATGCTTTTTATCATCTGAACGTCTCCTCCTTTTTAGTCGAGGATGTGATGTTGAAGGTGACAAGGGCAATGACGGCGCTGAC
>Ga0123353_10019635_pt1 | contig 10054 bp, 9 predicted proteins | sample TergutLab28metaG_3_FD_92763 | JGI IMG/M metagenome (GOLD analysis project Ga0123353, IMG submission 92763) | Labiotermes labralis P3 segment gut microbial communities from Petit-Saut dam, French Guiana - Lab288 P3 | ecosystem: Host-associated > Arthropoda: Insects > Digestive system > Gut ...
AACCAGTATGGGCGTAAGCAGCATCATTAAATAAGCAAAATGAATAAACCCATAGGAAATCCATACGGATACGCTGTGAGAAAATCCGCCGGCAATGAAGAATACGGCGTTAAATATCGCGAGGAATATCAAATCCAGAATGAACCACAATAAATATTTCATTATTACATCGCGCCCCTTTACATTCTACTCATTATCTCTGCTTTTTTAGAGTCGTATTCCGCCTGTTCAATCAAACCGAGTTCGAGCATTTCTTTCAACTTTTTAAGTATTGTGACAGGATCTTCTGCATCGCTTTTCGGCGCTGGCCCTGTTTCTTCCGCCGATTTCTGAACAAATCTGCCGGACGGCTGCGGGGCGGCCTGTTGCGCCGGCGGCTGCGGCTGCATCGGAGAAAACATCTGCTGCGCCATCCCGGCAAATACGCCGCCTGCGGCCATTCCCATGCCGACGCCCGCCCCGGCGGCGGCAACGCCCCCGGCTCCGGGATTCGCGGCAACCGCGTTTAAGATGTTCGCCGCCTGCTGTCTGCCCCAGTCATTTCCAAGTACATCCATAACGCCTTTGTCCGCCTGCGCGATGCGCAGCTTTTCTATGGCGTCGATTCCGATTTCATCATAACGGCGGCGTAATTCATCGTCGTCGATATCAAGCGCGGCGATGGAGAATTTAATCATCTTCAAGCCGTAATCATTGAAAACTTCATTAAGGAACGGCTCTACCGCTTCAGCGAATTCCTCGATCCTTGCCTCAATTCCCAAAAGCTCCGTCTGTGTTTCGTTCAGGGCCCGCGTTATACCCGCCTTGATCTTGCTCTGAAACTCATTGGCAAAATAATTGTCCAACAGTTCCTGCTGCGCCTCAAACTGAATATTATTACCGAGGAGTTTTGTTAAAAATATCTGCGGATTATCGATCTGAATCTTATACGCGCCTCTTGCTTTAAGTTTTGTCGCAATACCGAGTAGCTTATCGCGCACCTGTATCGGCGATGAAGTTCCCCACAGAACTTCCATGCTATGCGCCTTTCGCACAAAGTAAACCGCGCAGCTAAACGTACTGACCCCGCCTGAAAAAGCATTTCTGATGCGGCTGATAAACGGATAGTTCTCGGTTGACAGCTTATATGTGCCGTTATCAAAGGCCTGCTCAACAACGCCGCCCCGGATGAAGATCGCCTCCTCGCCTGGCATTACGATAAGCGTCGAATTGGTATTAAAATCCTCCTCCGGCTGCCGCCATATGAGGAGTTCGCCCGGCCCGGAGTTTTTAATAACATCGGTCCAATGCTTTTTGCCGCCCACGTACGCGGCCTCGTTCGGATTTTTTCCAAAGAGCGCCATAATATAACCTCCTAGTCTTTACATCTTTTTTGTATTACCTTACTTCCTCGGAAATCCCGCGGCGATTATGCGCTTGGCATTATCGGGGCGCTCCCTGAGAGTGACCAGAAAATTGTATGCCCCGACGCCGTCCATAAACGGCGCAAGTTTGAAAATCATTTCGGCCGTATAGCCTTCAACTTCAAGAGGGCGGTCTTGCGGGTATTCTTTATTCTCTATCCATTTCTCCAGCTCCGCACGGATATCGCCGTGTTTTTCAAAAGGCGCTGCTATCTTAGCGGCCACCTCAGGCTTCTGGCTGTGCAGGTTTACTAAATAATCAATAATTTTGTTCATATTTAAGCGGCTCCTTTCATCGCGGAAAGTTTGTCTTTAAACCCTTGGGCATATTCCCTTGCCTCGGCTTCGATCGGCTGATTTTCATAGCCCTCGTAGTCGAATTCCGGACTTATATAATTGTCAAAGCCTTCCTGATATTCCCGCCCTTTTTCGCTTGTAGGATCCATGGCACACTGCTGCTGATGTGCGTGCCACATTTCATGAGCGACTGTATCAGCAGCCTCCGCCGAATCGTTAAGCATGTTTTCATTGATCTCAAGCGTGTTTGTATCGGGATAATATCCACCGTATTCGTCGTCGCCCATATCGCCGCGAAAAACAATCTCCGGCGGGTTCTCATTCCCCGTTTCATCGGCAATACATCCGGCAAGGCCTGTAATGGATTCCTTTTGTTCCTCATGCGACAAATCGTCCCATTTATCTTCTTGGAAGTTTTCCAGCGCTGCGTCCGACCGCCCGCTTCCGGTATCGTTCAAGTCTACCCCGTAGTCGCCCGAAAGGTCGCCGCCATAATCCGCCTGTGTCCCGTAACCGGCGCCCCCGCCTGTTTCAATATTTAAGTCTCCGCCTATATCGAGGGTTTCTGCCATCGTTTTTCCTCCTCCTATACCTGTGATAATGTCTTCTGAAATGTCGCGTCAGAAATTCTGATCTCAGTCCCGTAATTGATCCGCCGCATCAAGTGCAGTTCAACGCAGGCGAGCAGTTCATTATTATACGGTTCATCGTTAAGCTCATAATTTATCATATCTATGATCTTCCTGAATACGTCTTTGACTTTCTCTGAATCCGCACTGTCCGGTTTGAAATTTTTTACAAAAATCCGCCGCGCAATTTCACGTCCCAAAAGCCGTCTGTTGTAGTCACACCCGCCCCCGCAGTACCGGCAATAGCCGCATTCGGGATACGGGCGCAGCTTATCTTTGCGGCCCTCCCAATAAGTGGATAATGATTTTATGCCTTCATCCGAAAGCGTTATGCTGATATTGTTTGCCCATCTGTAATCTTCGGTCTTGATTTCCTCAGGTTCGTCAAGCTTCCCGAAAAACAGGAAAGCTTCTCCCGGCTTCAGTTTTGCAAGTCGTTCTTTTTGGATTTCGCTCATATTTGCACTGTCTGCGAGTATCTGCTTGTCGCCGGCTTCCACCAAACGAAAAGCCAATTTAATATCCGTAAGCGCAACGACGTCCGTAGTGACCTTGCGCGGCGACTGATCCGCTATGATGATCCCCACCCCATAGGAGCGTATCTCCGCCAGCATCCGCTTGACAAGCCCCTGGGCGATTGCGCTGGGGTTTGCTTCCCCTTCGCCCGCGTTTGTGTCCGCGTCCAAAAGGACGTGCGCTTCCTCTAAAAGGATCACATTACGCAAACTGCCCTCGCCGAGATAATTGCTGTTTACATACGCCAAAACAGAAAGCAGAAGCAGCGATATGATCAGAGCTTTTTGATCGCTGTTTTCTATTGCGGCAAGTTCAATGACAGTAGGTTTTGTCAAAAGGTCTTCGATGGGGATGGAGTAATAGTTGTCGAACAGGTTGACGAGGCCCTGCAGCCGCACCAGCCCCGCCCTTCCGATATTTTTTGCGTCGCCGGTGTAACCTATCGCTTCAAAGGTTTCTCCGAAACATTTGATAAAATCCGCTATATTAAATATCCGGCCTTTGTTATCGCTTGTATAAGTATCGAGCCAGCGGAAGTCGGAATAGCAGTTGTTTACGGCCTCTTCAAATATTTTATCCAGAGGCGCCGACATGGATACCGCCGCCGCGAAAGCCGTTTTCAGCGTCGACTTGTATGTTTCCAGCTTCACGTTTTTTGGCGGCATGAACGGGTTGAATACGAAAGGCGATATGAAGTTTTTACCCGGGGTAAACACTTGCAGATCGGGGATGCTCTGTACCAGCGCACGGTACTCGTTCTTTGCGGGCTCAATGACTAAAAACGGGATATTATGGTCTTTCCACAGCCTGTCGAGGAGACTGACCGAAAATGTTGTTTTTCCTGACCCCGGAGTCCCGACGATTAACATGTGCTTGGTAAGGTCCTTTAAAGAAATTCCTATCGTGTCGCCGCGAGATGACGACTTAAGCGTTCCGGCAACAATATCCCCGCCGCCGACGACATTATCCGCGTAAGTGCGGCTCGCTTTGCCCGATTCATTGACGGAAAGTCCCGCGTATACGGTATCGCTCCCGACAGGGAGCCGGAAACACTCGGATGCTTCCTCCGCCGTTATGATGTATGGCAAATTATAAAATGCGTTCAGATTCTGTTCAACATTCCAGACAGCGGGGTCCCTCTCCGTACCGAGGATAGTTTCATGCACCGCCCACGGAAGCGGATAAAAATTATCGTCTTTCCGCACATCATCCGGCGAAAGCGGCACTATGCGAAGCTCGCTGCTGTTGTCGAGCTGTGCGAGTATTCTCATCGCGATGGTGTTTGCGGCGCCCGGCGGCCCATAGATAAGTATATTAAACGCAAATTGCGCGGTGTTCTTATTCCGGGAATAGTATTTATATGTTTCAGCGTGTTTTTCAGCCAAAGCAAAGCTGACATTGCCGATTCCCTGATCCGCTATACCTTTTGAGAGCGTGTCGAGCATCTGGGCGTTCCCGTCGACAGCCCCGGCTTCCGCGGCGGAATACGTAACGGGTATGAGTTGGATAGAAACCGCACAGTCGGGATACTCAATAAGAGACCCGACAATACGGCTAAGATCGTTTTCGGTTTCAGGTATTTTATCAAACGCGAAGCAATACGGCATCAGGCTGTTTTGTAAAATCTCCAGCTGTTCACTCTTAACGACCGCTTTTATCGACTGATCGTCTATGGCCCTTACGCGTGTAATAAGATCGCCTGCCGAAATGTCCTTGTATTCATATTTTCCGAAGTCAAGCGTCGCCTTGCATATCCGCGATAGCGACCCGATGGATTCTACTATAGCGGAATCATCCGCGCCTATTACGCGAATAATCATATACATCGTGACAGAAGCCTTATACGGCTGATTCTTTACTTCCCGCGTAGCCCAAAGGAGTTCCAGCGACATGTCGCTGCATCCGTTGTCCGCGTTTTTATAATTTTGAAAAACTTCCGAAAGCAGGCGGGCCATATCATGCTTGTATTCCGTATCAATATTTGCTCCGCCTGTAATACGGCCCTGCAGTGTTGAAATATGAGGGATGGATACAATTTCAACCGCATAAAGGCCCACACGCTCGCCGTTTTGCAGTGCTGCTATTTCTACCGCCTGATTCTTTGACATGCCGGTGCCCTCCTCTGCTAATAGCGGGCTATTGGAAAACATATGGTAACTGGATATACACCGTATCATAGATATAATAGCCGACTTCAACATCCATTCTGAAGAAAAGCGGAAGCGAGTAGTCGGAGTAACCGTCATAAAAGTCATAAATAACGATGTATCCGTGTATCGTACAATACGTGCTTGCGTTACTTGAGTCATGTGAAGACGACTCCCAGAGAATAATTTGGGAAGCTTTGTCTTCATTCCAGCCGCTGGTAAAATAAATGTTATAGAACATATCCGGATTATAACCGTAGTCGCCCATTGCCGATAAAGTGATTTTCATTATTTCACTGCCATAACTGAAAAGTGAATTCGGCCCGTTTACATGCAACTCGGCTTCGATCGGGATCACCAGGTCTGTTTCATTTTTTATCGGCAGGTTGGCGGCGCCATAAGCGTCCGCTATAAATTCGAAAGGCGCTTTTGATATATCATTACCGCGGCGCGGGCCCCATACATAAAATGTGCCGTCTACGCCGGCTCCGCTGTTTGACAAATAAATAGGTGTTTGGACGGCTTTTGCCAGACGGTTTGAGAGTTCCTGTCTTTGTTTTTCGGCCTCTTCCCTCTCTCTCATCTCGGCTTCCGCACGTTCTTCCGCCGCGGCGCGCTCAGTTGCTGCTTCCTCTTCGATTCTCGCCGCTATCGATTCATATAGAGTTTTGTATTCCGACAAATATTTTTTATACGCGCTAACAGTCCGCGCTTTCTGCGCGTCTCTATAGATCGACTCGGCTTTTTCTATCTCCGGGCCGTTTGCAAAGTCATTAAAAAATTTACCGCTCATTTCGCTTATACTACCGTCATATGAATAGTAAATTTCGCCGTAAAAAGAATTATGGAAAGATGACCCCGGCCAATATGATTTGTCGTTAACATTATAATTGGCATCTTGTATAAAAGCCTGCGCCGTATCATCCCATTCCATTTTATACCAGCTACCATACATATACTGAACCCCCATGCGGTTCAAATCGAAAAAGCTTACAAGCCCGCTTGCGATAAGCGCTAAAGCCATACACGCGATAATGATGACCCTTGCGCGCGCGCCTGATTTTTCAGGGCTTTCCGATTTTTTGAAAAACATGAGTTTGTCAATGTAATTATCGTCGCCGAAGTGGGTTTTTAACACCGTCGACTTCAACCCGAAAACAAACCAAAAAACCGTCGTCACGGCTATAAACGCAAACGTTATACCAAAGCACGTTATCATATGATTGATATTATATGTTATATACCCTCCTCCGGGCGGATCGAACGCCAAAGCGATGATTATGACTTCCAATACCGTTAAAGCTATAATAGCAGATATACTTAAAAATATGCCTAATGAAGAACTCCTTTTCTTTGCCAGATGAAAACAAAAAATCGCAGCGTTTATGGTTTGACACAAACAGAGGATAATCAACAAGATAAAACAAGGCATGTAGAAAAAATATCCTTGTATAAAAGAAAATACAAAAACCCCAAACGATAAAAACAATGTGAGCGCCGAAAAACCGATCAAGCTTAATGAAAGCTTGCTGTAGTCCCGCGACGCGTTGGGCGATTTTACCGGCGACGCTGGCGGGGTGAATGCCGGCGGGGTAAAATTTGCCCCCGGCGGGGTGGATTCCGGTTCCGGCGGCGCCTTAGCTGAACCGGAAACATATTCATTGCTCGTCTTATTGCCGCATAACGGGCAAAATACGCAGGTATCCGCTATTTCTCTGCCGCATTTTTCACATAACATCAGTTTTCCTCCTACTTACTATGGTTCGTCTATTCCCCCGTTCGGCTCATGGCAACGCAGGAGCCTTCTGGCCCCTCTGGCTAAACCTGCCGCCAAGCCATATTTACAAATCGACTGATACATATACTCCGAGCAAGTCGGCGTAAACACACACGCCTTTCGCAGTTTATCTGAAGCAAACCGCTGATAAATCAATATCCCCCATAATACAATCTGTTTTAACCTTAATAATCCATATCCCGCAAAAGCGAATGAATAATAAATCCACGCCCGCTCTTCCGGGATGACGGCTATCCTGCATAAATACCATATACCAAATGCAATCAAAGCGGCGGGAAGAAAAAAATCAATGATTACGGCAATCAGTGAAAATCTCGGCCGCTCAATCATCTTTATCGCGTAAGGCAAAGCTACCGGTTTATCAGGCGGTTTCCAGTCTGTAAAGCTATGTTGAGTCACTGTTGTTTCTTATCGCGCAGCTTGGCGATCATGCCCAAAACATTAGGCTCATGCTCCTCGCGCATGGCGCAGGTAAAGGAGCTGCTCGGCACGACGATCTTCAGCGAAGGCGTTATAACGTTTACGCGAGTCAAATCCAGTCCCAAACAGCCGCTTGCGTATTTTTGCTCATCATTCTCTTTCGTCATCGAAACACTGGTAACATCCTTATAGAAATACTCCTCGGAATACTCCCAGGTGTCGCCGCTCGCAAGACTGAAAATGAACGTATAACGGTATAGCTGCGTTTCAGAAAAAAGCAGGCAAGTCAACGAATATTCCGCTGAACGCGCTACCAAATCCGTACCGATCCGCTGCAGCATCGAACTCCGGACATAACCGTCAAGGAAGATCGGGTTGATTTCACTAACCTGTTCCGGATCAAGCCCAAGTCGGCTCAATGCCATTTGGTAGATGTCATACTGCCTGACTCTCTGTGTGAGGATCTGGTCGAATTCATTGTCGCTGATGCGGAAAATAGCCGCCAGGCAACCTGTCGAGAGAAAATATTTGACCACTCTCTTCTGCTCCGGGCTCTTCCCCCGAAGGCTGAAATCTGAAACCTTACGGCTCTTCGTTCCGCCGCGCCGTATCGAGAAGAATTTCCACATAACGACTAAGGCGGCAATGATCGCTATGATAATTATAATTTGAATTATAACTCCGAAAACACCATAAAAAAAGTAACGCATTTTAAACCTCCAATTTTACTATATTTATAAGTCAAAGGCAATCCGGCCGGGCAACCGCCAGTATTCCATATAACTGTTCAATGTCAAAAGGCGAGACTCCGGATGTTTTTGCCATGTCAAGCGCTTCCTGATATGTGGGGGAAGTATTGAAAAATTTTCTCTTGAAATAATCATATTTTATATACGCCCAAAAGTAATAATATATTCCCTTTGGTTCGATCATGACCGCGGCATTGATATACTCCTCGATTTTATCGATTTCCGATCTCTGCGCCAGAAACGCTTTTTTACCTTTCAGCAGACATATAGCCGCGAAAAAAAATGTTTCTGAGTTGTCAAAATTATCTTCCGCGGCTTTCTCAAATGCGCTTAACGCCTTATCATATAGTTTAAGCTTGAGATAGCACATTGCGATCGAGTTATTGAGGCCCTTGTCCTCCGGCGATAGTGACAGCGCCTGCCGGTATGCGTTGGCGTACCGGTTTATCATCGGCGACGGCATATCGTAAACGCTGTTGAATGTCGATATGATAACCGGCTGCTTGCAGTATTTACAGCTACTTTGCCCCGTATCGACGGCGGCGCCGCAGTTCGGACATTTAATATCAATTATATTTGTCGCCATTCGCTCATTCTCCCTGATTGCGATACTTATAACTCCCTGTAAACTCACTAATATTTTACATTACATTGTACTTTGTGTAAATAATTTTTCATTGAAATAATTTTATCCCCGAAACACACGTATCCTCGCCGTCTGTGCCGCTGTATGTATCCAGAATGACAAATCTGATATAAGTTGTTACGCGCGGGGCGTCGAAAACTATCTTTTCACCTTCGCCCTGTATCATAGAGGAAAAATCGCGGATAGCCGGGTCGGCCAGATATGACTCCTCCGTCGATCCGTCGCTGAATTCCACAAGAATATGCTTTAATCTATGGTTTTGATTCAGTCTCGCTTCACTTTTCCAATAACCGTTCTTGATATAAGCGCCTGAAAGGCGGACCGGTTCGGTAAAATCTATGCGTATCCACTCGCCGGTCCCGTCTCCATCCGCGCCTTCAACCCAAGCCGTTTCATTTTTTCCGTCGATCACGTTGCTTGGACTGTATTCGGCCATTTGTGCCGTACCGGGGTCATACATGGAATTCAAATATGACGACGCTGTGACATTTGATATCAAATCATCGGGAGACAAACTTTGAATCCCGTCCTGAATGTATTCCTTTCCGGTGCTTCCCGCGCTTCCTTTCTGGGCGGTTTCAAAACCGACCTCATCTTCCTCTGCGGCCTGCCCTGTTTCGGCGGCTCCTGCAGACGCCGGCGGCGCTGCGGGCTGTACGTTATACGCTTCTGCCTCGGGAGGGGGTAACGCAAAGCACCCGCTCAGCGGGACTGTGATGAGGGCTGTGACAAACACTGCCGCTATAATAAGTTTTCCGTGTTGAATATTCATAATTAATAATTTTATATTTATTTGCGCCAATTGTAAATAAATATGGTAAAATAAAATCAGTATTTATAAAAGAGGTATCACTCATGGAGTTTCCGTATTTTGATATTCACGAATTAAATATATATACGACAATACTGCGGCTCGTGCTCGCGGTTATTTTAGGTGGGATCATCGGACTCGAAAGGGGCGCCAACAAACACCCGGCGGGGTTCCGTACGCATATTTTAGTATGCGTCGGGGCTGCACTCGCGATGCTGACAAATCAGTATATGTACGATTATTTCGGAACCATTGCAGACCCCGGCAGACTCGGGGCGCAGGTAATAACGGGCGTCGGCTTCCTCGGCGTAGGCACGATCCTCGTGACCGGGCGTTACAAGATAAAAGGGCTTACAACGGCTGCCGGACTCTGGGCGTCAGCGTGCATAGGCCTTGCCATCGGTATCGGATTTTACTCTGGCGCGATCATAGCCGCCTCGCTTGTTTTCATAAGCCTCGCATTGCTCCCCAAACTCGAAGCGTCGTTTTACGAGCATTCGCGCACCCTTGGGCTCTACGCCGAATTGGGTTCGATCAGGAATTATAAACTCTTTATCGGTAAAATAAAAGAGATGGGACTCACCATTATGGAGACCCATTTCGATAAATCGGGTATTAGTACCGACGGTTCCGCGATC
>Ga0123353_10019636_pt1 | contig 10054 bp, 6 predicted proteins | sample TergutLab28metaG_3_FD_92763 | JGI IMG/M metagenome (GOLD analysis project Ga0123353, IMG submission 92763) | Labiotermes labralis P3 segment gut microbial communities from Petit-Saut dam, French Guiana - Lab288 P3 | ecosystem: Host-associated > Arthropoda: Insects > Digestive system > Gut ...
ACTTGATCGAGCTGGCTCAGGATAGGGACAGGTGGCGGGCACTTGTGACTGCGGTAATGAACCTTCGGACTCCATACAATGCAGGGAATTTCTTGACTAGCTAAAAAACCTATTCGCTTCTCAAGAAGGACTCTGCTCCACCTAATAAGCATGTAAGCCTGTATGCATATTCCAGTTTCAACGTGAAACATTCCCATGCAAACCTGCGCTTAAAATTCTCGAATAATTTGTTACGGTAAGAAGTAGTGAATTTTGTAAGAAATAAATTACTTTAACGAAACTCAGTACAACAGTCCCTTCCCCAACATAAAAAATGAGTTTCAAATTTTCCGCCATTCGGCTGAGTGTGAATTTTGTTACTACATAAACAAAATTTCCTGTCTGATTATTCACTTCTCTACAGCGCTGTTTTCAATTTTAATTTCCCTTCCATAAAAGACCACTTAATGAGCCTCGTAATCTGAAGCTCTCTCAAAATGGCACGTGGCGCACACGGAAGAGGCAGGGTTTTGGTAGAAAGACCCAAAGGAAAGCGACCGTCTGCAAGGCCTGGAAGTAGAAGGCAAGACAACACTAAAATGGGTCTTAACGAAATAGGATGGGGAGGGTGGGATTGAACAGGATTTGTCTATGTTAGAAGAGGGAGGATTTGCGGGCTCTTGTGAACACTTTGGGTTCCATAAAAGGCGGGGATTGTTTTACTAGACAAGGAACCTTCATTTTCTCAAGAAGATTCTCCTCATTGTAGTTTGTCAGTCTCTTTCACGAAGCAAATAAAGCGATGTGGTTTTTGAACAAATCTGTGTTCTGCTTTAGCTCACTTCATGAACCAGAGCCTTTAGAAGCCAATGGTATAGCTTCAAGGCTATACGCTGGACGATACGGTTTTCGAATCTCACAGATGGGAAAGAGATTTTTCTCTTTTCCAAAACGTCCGGATCGGCTCTGGAGCCCACCCAGGTTCCTACTCAGTGGGTACCGGGGTTCTTTCCCGGGGGTGCATCCGGAAGGTGAAGCTGACCACCTACATCCATCTGGTGCCGAGGTTAGGAATGAGTGGAGCTATCCCTCCTACTCCCCCTGCAAGCCTTCATGGCACGGCACCTTAAGTCCCTCGGCTGGTCGAAGATGTCCCATTCCTTTATGGAAGCCCGCTTTTCATCACCCTATTACCTTCTGAGCCAGGATGCACTGTACATGTGTCGTCCACCTTCCCACACTGTTCCTGTCACACCCACCTTACCAACTACGCTTACATCTGAAACAGGTCTATTCTGGTAATATTTTCCGATCATGGTCTGCTACACGTGTCTCCTTGCCAATAACACGCTGTATGTCCCATTTGCCTTTATCGCGAAATTTCGTAACGTAATGTGCTAACAGTGACTACAGAAATTCTCAAGAATCTGCTGCTGATTGCCAAAAGTCATTGCTAATTTCACTGAAACTGATCGATAAAACTGTTGTATCGCCTTACTGGGGGTAATTACAGAAATTAATGTATCATTCTCATTACGACTACTGCTACTGCTAGCTACTATTGGTGGTGGTGGTGGTAGTAGTAGTAGTAGTACTAGTGGTTTTGGTGGTGGTAGTAGTAGTAGGAGGAGGAGGAGGAGTGTTATTATTATTATTAGTGGTGGTGGTGGTTTTGGTATTAGTCAGAGTATTAGTAGCAGCAGTAGTAGTAGTAGTAGTAGTAGTAGTAGTAGTACTTGTGGTGGTGGAACTAGTAATGGTGGTGGTAGTGGTAGTGGTGGTGGTGGTAGTAGTAGAAGTAGTAGTAGTAGCAGTAGTAGCAGCACTTGTGGTGGTGGTAGTAATAATGGTAGTGGTACTAGTAGTAGTAGTAGGAGGAGGAGGAGGAGAAGGAACAGTAGTAGTAGTAGTAGTAGTAGTAGTAGTAGGAGGAGGAGAAGGAGGAGGAGAAAGAGTAGTAGGAGTAGTAGTAGTATTAGTCACACGCTTCACTTGCAGCAGGTCTAGGATGTTGAAGTTCATCACAGATAGGCTAAAATATTTTTGTACAGTTTTTTTATTATTTTTACTTAATAAATATGCCGTTAATATATTCCAGTACCAATACACTGTTCATTATTATATTCCACAACTTATTTATGTTTAACTTGTTACAGTATCACATTGAAAATGGCAACATGTTACAAAATAATGTGTCGTGACGAGGCCAACTGCTGTTACAAAAATGAAGATTTTCTGATATACCAAACGTTTGACAATAACTTGTGTATGTTCAACCTTCTTATATTTTAAGATTTGAATTTCTGTAACAATCGCCTGGCTGATGATGACCGGTGTGGATGTGACTTGTTGCCACTTTCATGTGATACTGTAATTAGTTAACCCTAATAAAGTTGTGAGGACCCTAATAATTACCGTGATATTGTTAACAACTCACATCAGGATGCATAACGTAAAATTGATTCCAGTACCTCTGATAGTGACGTGGATTGGGAATATTTCACGGATCCTTAGCCTGTGTCCGCCACTTTCATACAGTAATAGGCGAAACTAATATATACACTTCCAGTAATATTGTCGGCAGTAAATATAATAGTTTTCGTAATCAATATATACCTCCCTCCCCTCCATTTGCATGTATTAGTGCGTGTCTCTTCTGGTTAGTGACAGTGTCACAATACGAGTAACGTGGCTAGTGGACGAGAGATATACCATCGCATATTTGTTACTACAGGGTCTACTACTTTTAAGATGTGAGAAGGGGATTTCAGCATACCGACAAGGGCATGAAATTGGGGAAAGTATCCAAAAGGGTGGCAATATTGAAAGAACGGCGAACGAGTATTGTGAATGCGAGTTAAAACGGGCGGCAGGAATAATGCGATTAAAGCTTCTTTGACAGCCGAAGAAGAAATGGCTTTTGACATGAGCACGAGAAAGTGAAATGGGCTTGTTGGAAAGGCTTAAGACTTAAACGAAAGCATTTCACTTTTGTAGAATCGGAGAAGTTTTTTTTTTAATCTAAGCAACTACGTTGGAAAGCATGACACACATCCGTTAGACACAGGTCAGCACTAATTACTATTTTATTATCTTGTCTGAAAATGTAATAAAATTCGTTTTACTCTGTAAACTATTTTCCAATATTATTAACTTTTCACCAGCAAATTTGACTTGATTTTAAAGAAGAAATTAGTAAATTGCTACGTTCGGAGCAAAGCTTCTTGTAGTGCTGAAACTATGGCTTTTCACAAAGTAGATGGGAAATGCTTGCGAAGTTGTGAAATGTGGTGCTGGATAAGGATGGAGATTAGTTGGACTGATCGTGTGAAATGTGAGTTAGTATTACATGGATTGAAGGGGGAAAGGTACACCCTACATACAGTAAAAGGAAGGAATGCTAACTGGATTGGTCTCAATTGGTCGCATCTCACGTAGAAACTGCCTTCTGAAACACGTTTTTGAAGGAAAGATAGAAGGAATGATAGAAAATACGGACAGACGAGGAAGAAGACGTAAGTAGCTACTGCATGACCTTAAGGAAATGAGAGGAGACTGATACTTGAATGAGGAAAAACTAGATAGCACTGCGTGGAGAACTCTGTTTGGAAGAGACTATGGACCTGTCAGAAGACAGACTGTGGAATGATGAATATGAGTAATGGGCTATATTCGAGTTCCTGAAATCGGATAACGAAAGCCACAGTCCTTTACTCCGAAAAATTCTATATTAAACACATTCACTGCCTTCAAATAAATATATACAGAGCCTCTATTTATCATAAATTTCCGATTATTAATTAAAATCTTTCCACATCCACTTCCGTATGTAGAGCTGGATTAGGTTTCTAATGAGCCCTGGGAATGTCTTTATTTTTTTTTAGGGCTGAGGGAAATGTAAAGAGACGTGTACTGTGAGACAAAATTACACATTTATAAGGAAAAAGGAATACAGAATTACAGTCCAAACGCAACTTTATCTGTGTATAAATCAGCTACATGTTTCGGCTGTTATAGCCATCATCAGGCTGAAGAGAGAACCATAAATAAGAAAAAACTATACTGTAATATAATAAAATTTTATGGGCGAATCTCTTCTTATCCATTTCTAACAGGTCATATATAAAATCACGTAAGTAAAAATGGCCCAATTTTTTCTGTATAACAATAAGTGATTGATTATTGTAACCGTGATGAAAAGTTTTTACTGCGCGATAGGAATTGGGTCTTTAAATAAAACAGTTTGGGCCTCGTCTTTTGAAGGGTTAAATATAAAGTCTTGAATGACTGGCTGCTGTAACGTGGCACCGTACAGCCTGGTAGGAATTTACAGCAGTTTTAGGGGAACGGCCTGCCCCTTTCTTCACGGGAAATTTCTGCCGGGCAACTCGGCAACGAATCACAATTCCTCGTAGCTGCCAATACGAGAAACTAAAATACTGCACTTTATAATGGTCTTGAGAAAATAAGTTTAAGCCATTCTACAGGCCGCAGTATCACAGTTGGTATGTTACACTTTCTTCCTTTGAAATGTTTAGTTAGTCGAATGTCAAGGATGTTTATAGATTATGTTTCAGCTTCATCGTCTGTATAACTTACCCGTATACGGAGAGGCGATCAGAATTTTTGAGGAAGTAGTGACTTTGAATAAAACGAGTACTTAAAGTAGAAATGATGTAAGTGTAGCACTTAAGGCGGGACACTGAGCATGTGCAGCAGCAGTCCCTTTACGTTCTATTTCAGACGCAGTTTGTTTTAAATAGACAATAGTGTCAAAATCATTTTTAGAAAGCATGATAGCTTAAAATCTGAAGCAGGTCTATCTCCTGAACTCTGCTTCGGTTCGCTTTGTGCCCCCGAATCGATAATGGATTTGTTTAATTCAGTGTTTACTGTAGTCCTTATCATTCAGAGCCTTACATGCAAAGTGTATTTATGGGTTTCATACAATTTTCAAAATAAGCACTTAATTTTATCTGAATTTCAACTTTATTTTCGATAATACAATGAATATATTCCCACTGTGATGTCTGAAAGAATTTGGGCTATAATCAGTGTAATTTCCTCGAATATACACATGTGTGTGTGTGTTTGTGTATATATATATATATACACACACATACATACATAGATACATACATACATACATACACACATACATACATGCATACATAAATACATACATACATACACGCATACATACATACATACATACACACATACATACATGCATACATAAATACATACATACATACACGCATACATACATACATACATAGATAGATACATACATACATACACACATACATGCATGCATACATAAATACATACATACATACATACATGCATATATATATATATATATATATACACACACACACACACGACGAAATTACACTGATTTTTAGCTTCTCAGGTGTTTAATATGTAAGCCACTTAGCTCATTTAAGCCTTAGCCTAAGTTTCCTTGTACAGAGTCTTCAAACATACGCATGAAATCCAACTAAAATATTTTCCCAAATCTTCTTCCCTTGCGGATCGAACACTCTCGTCCACAGTGCGCAGCGACATTTCTAACGTTTCTCCTTATCCTACAAGTCCCTGATAACAATCCCAAGGTGACAATAACTCCGTGGTGTGAAGTATTTATACAAAAGCAGTGAATATGTTCCCTTAACTTTACAGAGCCTGCAGTTTACCTTTCAGTGTTCCCAGACGGCCTCTACTCCATTCTATCCAGCCCACACCCTCACGCGGCTGTTCCTTTAATATAAATGTCCCTTTCATCTTTACCTGTGTCTCCCACTAACAAACTTTTGTTAACAACCTACGCATATCTTATCTCCTCCCACGAAAGCTTCTTGTCCCAACCATCACAAAGACCTTAAGATGGCGACCCTAACTTTACCTGGCGCCGATCCCGGCGGTCGCGCCGTCTAAGGGGTGGATCTGCGGCATCTCGCTTGCTGGGATTTCTGGTTCGAATCCCGTCGGGGCGTGAGTGTCTGTCTCTTTTGAGTGTTGCTTGTTGTCAGGTAGAGCTTTTCTGCATCGGGCTAATCACTCTCCCAGACGAGTCCTGCCGAGTGTGGAGTGTCTGAGTGTAACCTCGAACTTTCAACAACGAGGAGGCCTAAGCCCACTGGGACTATCGAGCCATGGAAAAGAAACATAAATATATTACCTAGTAACACATTATAAATACTGTGGTCTTCACTAAGAAAAGACTTTGTTGTGGAATCGATGAATTTTGGACCCTTATTGCAGCCATTCGTTTTAGGAAGTTGTGCTTAAATAATGGTGGAAGTGTACTTCAGCCGGAAATGTGTGTAGTCTCTCTAATGCGCTGAAGGTAAAATTGCCTGTGTGCAAGCAATGAAGACATATGGGGGAGTGGAGGCGTTCTTAAACTCGGAAGTAAATGGAAGAGAGTGGCCAGCCGTAACTCTCGGTTGCTCTACCCCCGGAGAAAGACCCCACCCTTTGCCCGATACCCGTTGAATAGCAGGCGGGTAGGAACCCAGAACCTATTTCACCCTGTGGAGAAAGGAAAAATTTCTAGCTCCTGCCGGGATTGGGAATTTCTCCGTTGTCCAGCTCATATTCTAGTCCCTTATTACTTTACCTGCACCTGTGGTTTTGATCGTTAGTAATTGCAGATTTTAATGTCAGTTTCAGTACTAACAGTACACTGCTTACTGTCAAATGTAATTACGAGTTCAGATGTCGCTATATAGTCGTAAATTAATTCTCAAACTTTAAGCCGTCAAGAAAAATATTTGACCGTATGAGTTAACAGGGAATTAGCGAGTACATTGGTGTGGTCTGTTGAGCAGTGATATCTCAATTTTCATTTTAGTGTTTGGGTTCTCTCAGAGTTGTTGATGAAGATTTAAGTACTTTGAGATCGTACGCCGTGTTCATTGGTAAACAGTTACTAGCTGACACGCATAACATTAAAAAAACTTGAATTTTCAGTTCTTTTCAATTTGTTTTATCGGAAGGAAAGTTGTGTTACAATAACAGAGTGTCAGGACATTCTAATAATTTCAGAACAGTTATAATAAAGGAGCTCGGGCAGCGTGCTTGGTACATGAATGTACTATTGCCTGGACGACTGAGAAATTTTGGTTCGATTCCCGGCATGGGCAAGGGTTTCCGGTATTCTATAAAACTTTCAAACTGACTCTGGAGCCTAACCAGCTTCCTACTTGATGAATATTAGGGGCTCTTTCCCACGGAGAAAGGCGGAAAACCACGCACCTTCCTATGGTGTCTATTTCTGGATTGGGTGGAGCTATAACTCCAGCCCCCATGCATCTTTAAGGCGTGGACAGGTACCACCTTACCATTATTTTACAGCCTCTTTAATTTTCATAAAATCACAAAAATCATGCCTCCTACGTAGCGCCATAAGAATCTGCGAGTTGCAAACGCTAGTTTTGCCCTTCAATGTGAGGTCGTTAAATCAGTTTAACAGAAGTGAACAAATTTTTTTGAAGGCATAAAGAATGTGAAACATTTTAATTTCGGGCAAGGGAAATCTAAAGGGTGTTTTCACTTTGACAGTTTCAGCCATTAATCTTCTTAACTAGATGGTATATATGAATTACAAACATTCCTAAGAATTCCCCATGATATGGTGTTCATAAACGCATCAGTGGTACATATCTTTGATGTCATATCCGAAAAAATTAACTTAGATGTCTCTCTTTTCGCCTGTAGGTGTGGTGCAGCGTCGTTGTGTTACAGTCCTCTAAGATAAGACCAATAAGCTGTCTCGAAGCGACATGCAGTAGTCACCCAGAGCCGCGGTGCCACAAAAACCGTTGGGAAAACGTAAAAACTCGTACATGTAAAGCAGCTGGATACTGTAAAAGTTGAAATTATACACGAAAGTGGTCCACTAAGCGGTCTAATTATTAACAGATAGCTGTTTGTAGCCTCATCATGCTGACATAAATGTAAGGCTAAAGCAGTCAGTATCCGTTCTTCCCAGAATTTCTAAGTTGTGTATTGAATCGATTTTCAGGTATGTCATTTCATAATTTTGCTTTAAGCTGAATGCAAAATTGGTTTGTTGACAGAAGGACACAACCAAAATTAAATTATCCACACAGTTTCCTCATACAAAATTTATTTTAGGCCCAGTTTCTCTCGAGATGTGAAATATGTAGATAGGGTGACAAATATTTCCTCCACGGTGCCTTGGCTTTATTAGCTTGGTGCAAAAGAACAGGTTAAAATTTGTACTGGGACGTTGATATCGCGATGTATTTTTGATAGTTGAGCCTGGAAATATAATTTATATCACGGACGAAAAATCGAACGAAAATAATGAAGGCTTTGTAATTACGTTGCTCTGAAAGGGATATCTGCATTCGTAACATTTAGGTCTGTCATTCATCCGAAAAGAAAAAGAATATAGGCTTAAATATTTGTAAGAAAAATGTAATTGTTTTGGGAGTGCGAAGGGTGTGGGAATGTAATGAAAGGGACATCGAGCACAGTTAGCTAAACATATAAATGTTATAAATCGCGGTTTGGAGACGTCTGTTTCGAATCTTTGCCAGTACGTCGATTATCTTGAGGTTTCCCATGGTTTTTTTCTGTTTCTCCAGTCATGCTTAGACAGCAGATTAGGCTAGCCAACGCCAATTTCCTGCCACATCTCTTTTGATTCATTTATTACTATCATCGAATCATTCACCGCCATATTTTACGAGTTACTGACAAATGTTTAAACAAAGTACAAATTAAAAAATAACAAGTTCAGACTTTTGACTCTACCACAAAAAGTTGTGTTTGGAAAACAAATGATAATACCGGAAGGTTACGGAATTTTGGTAGAAGCTTGCCTGCAATCCTAAAGATAAAACTGAATAAACAACTTGATTAGTTGAACTTCATTTTTTCGATATCCAAGGATAGTACAAAAATGACGTAAGTTTGCGGTAACAAATGGAACGAACGCAATTGGGGCTATTTTCGTTCGGAATTCCTCGCGTAAGGGAGGAAACATTTCTGAGGAGAGGAAATGACAAACAACGGCCTGCACATAACTATAAATCTTGTAACCGTTTAACTTTTTTCCTTTCTCTTACGCTGCCTGATTTATGGGTTTTGGTTTGGACTGGTCACATGTACGTATTTAGTTGAGTTAGTGTTTTAGTAACGTAGTTTACCGTCACTTCTTAAAGTTACACTCCAGAAGTGATACACAAGTCGATCGATATCGTCGTATTCTAATTTGTGTTTCTTAGACTTTAAGTGTATTTTATAAAATTTACTAATAAATTATGTACGACATAATATCGAACTGAATTTTATGTAACACTCCAAAGCCTGTACAAAGTACTGACACACCTTGTGGCAGAATTTGCTTTAAACGAAGCCGTTACACCTTTTAATCTTTTGGGTTTTTCCAACAAATCCCAGCGTTCAAACAGAGTACACCTGCTGTGTTATTTAAACACCAATCACAAGCAAGCGAAGCAGGTATTTTTGCAATACACTCGCGTGCTGGAACTAGATTATTCCCAGCTCTCCCTCTTTTTGTATCGTTCATTTTATGAACAAGTTAAAGATAACTTTATTTTACTGTTGTCAGTATCAACGGGTTGAATTAAACTCGGCAGGGGACAGCAGTTCCGTGACTTTAGTTTAGGTTTTTTATACACATTAAACATAATTTCTTCGATTAACCCAGTAAATAAATAAGAGCCCTGTCGGAGAAGGGACTAACAACAGTTAAATTTTCTAAGATTTATCTTCCTTTTTCATGTATTTTAAACGCAGTTTTCATGCAGTTTGGGGCTTTGGAACTATTTGACGATTCCCACGCCCGATTAATTGAAGAGGTTTGTAATTACATTATCATCTGACTCTGATATTACCTGTGGGGTGTAAACATTCCTGTCCCCTGTATCGTATCATGCTTATACATTTCCGTAAGTGATTGATGGAGGAAGTTTCTACGTAATGTAACCCAGTGGCGTACCGAAGGGGGGGAAGTTTTGAGGGGTTTCAACCACCCCCCCCCCCCCCAAATTCCCAAGGCCCCCCAAAAACGGCC
>Ga0123353_10019637_pt1 | contig 10054 bp, 5 predicted proteins | sample TergutLab28metaG_3_FD_92763 | JGI IMG/M metagenome (GOLD analysis project Ga0123353, IMG submission 92763) | Labiotermes labralis P3 segment gut microbial communities from Petit-Saut dam, French Guiana - Lab288 P3 | ecosystem: Host-associated > Arthropoda: Insects > Digestive system > Gut ...
ATTCTCATTGAGTTTGGTATCCCTAAGAAACTTGTAAGGTTAATAAAGATGAGTCTGACTGAAACATATAGCAGAGTCCGGGTAGGCAAGAATGTATCTGACAGGTTCCCTATTAGCAACGGTGGATGTCTTGCATTCAAACTGCAGATTACTATGCCGATCTCAGTGCAGTATTAAGGCAGTTTGGCTTGTAGCTTCTCAGGTACTCAAACCAGACAGCTGTTTAAACCCTCCCCCCAATAATTAGTGACATCACTCCCGCATCTCATAATATGGTTCCACAATATAAGCATTGAAGTTTTCGCAGTGACATAATTCAGTAAAATCGTCTAGGGCTGAAGGCTACATCTTGTAATTTAAATATTAGCCATGTGAAGCGTTACTGACTCTTATAGGCTTGTATCCAGTTTTGAGCCATTTCTTGTTTGTAAGCAGAGCAGATTGAATTCGTGGTTGTATGTCATTAGCGTTAGTGTGGAGACAAAGTCAGTCCCTGAAACATCACAGTTTATTTAAATTACCTGACACAACTATCAACCCAAGAGGATTTTATCGAATGAGTCCAGAATATTGCCTTCTGTCAGAAGAATGAAATCCAGTCTGAAAGAACCCTGAACAGATATTAGTATCTGTATGTTTTGGAGCCCCCCATGCTGCAGGGTCTGGGGGGACCTTATCGACACTACCGTTCATAAATTTTGATCAAAACTGGACACCTCACTTGTCTGATCCTAGCTCATAGTTGTTCAGTAAGTCAGGAATGCTCCGCATTTTGTGGAGTCCAAACGTTAGCTACAGTTACTGTGTTCACAAGGGCCAGTGATGCTGTTGTAACTCTTGTATACCATATGTTCATTAGAATGGCATTGAACAGTGAAAAAATTATAAGTGAAACTGATGATTCCTGTCTTTCAGACCAAACGTCACTTGGAGACACTGGTAGATGAGTTGAATGCTGGCCAACCGCATTGTCCAGTGGAACTGAACACACTTGTGATTCCACGCAAGTTGACGTCTAGCATGAGCAATGAAACTGTAAATAAAAAGCAGCAGCCATATGTGTACCTGAACTGTGGCCATGTCCAGGGCCAATATGACTGGGGACAGGATAAAGGATGCTGTCCTGTGTGTCACAAGGTACCCATTTGTAATCTAGTACCAGAATACTTTTATGAACTGTTAATAAAGTCTTGTATTGGTTTACTGTACAAACAAAATGGTCAACTGTTCAGCAACAGGATTAACCAAAATAATATTAAGAAGGCCATAAGAGTGTATGTCTTGTGAAGAAAATACGTGTTGTTCTTAGTGACTATACTTTTGTCTGAATTGTTTGACATGTGTATATTCGGTGCTGTTAAAACATACAGTTTTATTTGTTGTATAAAATGGTTGTGTGTGCTGTACGCTTATTTCTATGCATGCTTGGCCTTTAACTTTACCTTTTAAGGCATTTACCTCGTTTGTGTATTTATAACTGGACTGCTTTCACCCCATATTTCAGCAGTGGAGCAGTAAGTGACAAAGTCATGGATCCTATAATTAAAAACTGATGGGCTGGGAAAATTATTATTTCCTCGTATAATAAACAGAATTTTACTAGTAAACAAGGACATGTATTTTTGGCAGATATATTTTTATTTCATGAATTGTAAATGTTGGATGCTGTGTTATAAAGCATATGAGGCTGAGGTTCAGTCTTTATTTAGCTTTGTGTGTGTGTGTGTGCGCGCGCATGCGTGAGAGAGAGAGAGAGAGAGAGCGCGAGCGTTACCCTATAATGTATGACGTTTGACAGATTTGTGCGGGGATCCCAAATACACAGTTCAAATTCAGTTTTCACATTGTGGGTTGGCAGCTCAAAAATCCCTATAATTATCATTAAAACTGTGAGACTTATGTAATAGTCCCTTGGGCATAAGAATGCGGGTTTCCTTTCTCTTTGCAACGTTTTTTTCAGAAAATGTTCGTACAGGTCAGGCCCAGTGTGCTGACAGAAGCCCACGCAGATATTCGTGTACTGTCTCTTAAGTACTCTCCATTTTTAACTGTAACTGGAATATCTCGAATGGCAGTAACACCCAACACCATTTTCATGGAAATCAGTCCAGAGGTGCTTTAGTTATTAAATGTGGATCATGAACACACAGGCATTGTACTGGTAATAGGTGGTGCGTTTTTACAATTTTGTTGCATATACACCAGAAAGATTTCCCTAAACGGTAATTTACGTTTTGGGAAGCTATCTTCATGTTTTCTGAGCCATTCTAGGCACATTCTAATGGCCACTCTCTAACCCTGTTTGTACAACTCATTATGCAGTAGTAATCTTATGAAGTTGGGTTAGCATTAATTAGTAGTGCTTCATTCCATTCAAATTGTTGCTGTCTTGTGTGCATTTTCTGAAATTGGAAACATAGGACAGGACTTTGCTCTTCTGGGATGTTATGCAGCTTAGGTTGTTAGTTTGTTACCGTTGTTGCAGTGCAGCGTATTTGTCCCGTCTCCTTGACCCTTGACAGTGGGACTGATAGGTTATCCTGAAACACTGATAACTAACTACAAACCTTTGCCACATAACATTTCAGATGAGTGAATGCCCCCAAATTTGCCACATTGGAAGTCTGAAATGTCACACTAAACTGTAGGAACTTCAATTCAGAGAAATTGTATTACTTCCCTCTTACAGAGTACTCTCACAGATGTGCATCAGCTGTCTACCTTATTATTACAGTGAATTTATTACATGTAGAAATGCAGATCAGCCAGAAAACAAGTTTATATGGCATATATTTTATAACTAAACATCCTGCACTTATTGTTATTGTATCTGGTTACTCTGTTGCCAAACAGTAATCTGTTTCCATTGCTGAACCCTACTCATTTTGGCCACAGATGACTGTAAGGTGAAAACAGCTGTGACTGATAACTCAGGAAATTGGCATCTATCAACAAGAAATAGAAAAAAGGTGGCCCCTTGCATGATAAATACTTTGGTTGTGGTGGAGAAATTTATATTTTGAAATTTGTTCATTTTACTGATGTTGGCTGTGCACCTTTACAGAGGAATACTCTGGGAGTTTATTCTGACTACTGTCTAACTTAGTAAATTTCAGTGTAGGGCACTGCTGTTAGCATGACAATATCCTGGTGGTATTTGACCTCTTTCCACATGTTTTGAAGCTTTTTGTGGTTACTGTCCCAACAACGTTCCTTAGGTTGGCTTTCAGCTGCTGAAGGTAGTAGTTTGTGAACTGTTAGATGAGGTTCTTCACACAACCCCAGCAGATAGAATCCAGTGCGGCTAGGTTTGCTGCCCGAGGAGGCCAGGCAGCGGTGCTCCTCTGACGATCGTCAACCAAGCATCGTGTGATTAAAGGGATTCCTCACAATGTGGCTGTAGTGAGATGGTACCCTGTCTTTTTGGAAGACAGTTGCATGTGGTAACTGGGGAAGCACCTACAGTTCAAGCATATCCAGGAACAAGTCCTTGGTCACAGTCAGTTCCTAACAGAAGAAGGGTCCTTTCACCATACAGTGCACGAAGATGCACAACACATTCACTCTAATGCTGTCCTTCAGTTAACGTATGACATGTGGATTTCACACAGAGCATTGAATTTGCAGTCAAGAGCTTGCAGCACACATTTATTCACATGGACTCCACTTGAAGGCTTCTCCAGCATGACCCGTCTTCTTCAGAGATCCATGGTTTTCGAGGAGGTTTTTCACTTAATAGACACCCTGTAGTCCTGTGTCTGTTGTCCCAAAATCGGATGATTTTCATGTTGGGGGTTCGTGTTCATGTTCAGTTCTGAAATGACACTGAACAGCTGTGACAGACTGCAGCTTAGCAAGCCACAAAACACTGGCAGCCATCTCGCATGGTGTCACAATTGCTACCGACCCTGTGCAAGAACATCAGCTAGTGTGTGTATGTGTGTGTGCGTGCATGGAGTCTTCCTTTTTAGTGCTCAGATGGGGCAAGCTTGTAAGGAACCTATTTCTTGATAGAAATTTTTTTTTGATACCTGTCATCCAGACATCTTGGGTACATGTACTGTAAATTTATTTTCTTGCTGATCCTTGTATGTTGTTCAGATTTTCCTTTCCAGTTGATGAATGCTCTGTATGTTAATTCTCTCTCTCTCTCTCTCTGTTAAGAAATGCAGGCTAGTAAACTATATGATTACCTAACATACAAGAAAATGTAAGACTTAAATGTTTATCTGTGTAGACAATTTATCTTTGTCCTCTGTAATTTATTTCTTTATACATCTGGCTTCAGCTTTTGTTTTGTACTTTGTTTTGCAGGTGGGGCCTATGGCAAAATTGTGCATGGGAATGGAACCAGCATTTTATGTAGATGCTGGACCTCCAACATTTGCTTTCAACCCTTGTGGTCACATGGCCACAGAAAAAACTGTGAAGTAAGTCATAATTTATTATGTTTCCCAAAGTGTAGTTTATTAATTAATATATAACAATTATGGTAATATTTGCTTACCAGGTACTGGGCGAGCATTGGAATTCCTCGCGGCATCACCAGCTATGAAGCAGTATGTCCTTTCTGTGCTACACCATTAGTTGGTTGTCCAGGCTATGTCTGCCTCATCTTCTCAGATAATGTAAATTGACCGTCATACCAGGGTCCATCTCACATTTGATTCTGGACTACTATTTGGTGCATGAGCAGTTTTAATTTATTGCCTGATAGGGCATCACCAGCCCAGAAGAAGATGCACTGGAGTGCCTAAGAAGACAGCCTATAATAAAAACTGGTGGAACATCACGTGTCTGCCTTGTTAGACTGATTTGAAATGGAAAGCAGGGTTTGAAGGGATAGTGTCTTATGTTTGTTAACCACAAAAGTTCATGTCATTTTAAGCTGTACGTTAAGTTCTCTAGAAGCAGCTATTCAAAATAGTATTTCAGTTACTGTGTTCGGAAGTTTCGCTTCAATTAATGATGGTTGATTGTAATTGAGTCATGATTGTTCCTAAGACTGCTCAGATGTTACGAAAGAATAACAGTATGAAGTGAACTTGTTAGAACAGAATTAAAAAAGTGTTTAAATAAAAATGTGGATATTCTGTAGCAGGAATGAGGGATGATTTGTTGGTATAGCAAAGTGCATTCTGGTGGTTGCATACTTCATACTGTGCTCCACCAGCCATGATGTAGAGGAAATCCTACAGTCGTGTTCAGCCAGTTCCCCTTGCAAATGTATCCAATTTTTTTCCAGTTTTCAAGTGAGACATCCCCGTTGTGTTGAAACGCTAAAACTATAATACACAATATATGTAAAATATAGTCATACACAACTTTATATTTTGTTAGATTATATCAGGTTATAATTCAGCTACATGTTTCAGCCAAACTGCAGGGCCATCTTCAGGGTGATATTTGAGTAGGTGGGGTGTACAATTGATAATGCTTTCAATCCACGAGATCTTGTATTACAAGAATTGGTTAAAATAATTGTGTTATACCATATAAAAACCTTAGGACTAAAATTCAAATGAGATAATTTTTTATACAATAGGCATCAAAAAGTATTAAAAACAGATTGTAAAACTGACAGGGTGGTTTATAAGTGTATACATTGATGGGGTTCTTTCATACGAAATATGGCGGTGAGGTTTTGCTTGACGAATTCTCTTCTGTATGGTTCTTATTAAGAGACTGTGGAGAAGTTTCTCTTGAAATACAAAGTGTCTTCGGTATGGTCGGTATTAGTTTGCTGTAGAATTAGTTGTACTCACTCAGAATTAATATGTAGTTATATATGTCTGTGCCTTTATAATAGATATTTAAAGTTAATGAAACTGGTAAATAAAGTTCATGATGTTTTTGTTTTTATGAGTGAATTATGTTCTTGTATGAAGAGAAAGGTAGTGGATTATGTTCATATGGAACGTCAGTTTGCGTCTAAGTGAAGGTAGAATTCCTTTTGTAGGATATGGAGTATGCCTGTGGATAAGAGTATTCTGAACGTAGTGGGCAGCATCTGTTTTGGAGATATCTTATTGTTAAATGAAGTTTGCCTACCTATATAAGATTTATTTAGTGTGTAATAAATGAAATTTTCTACTTACATTTCAGATTGTTGCTTGGTCATTGTGTATTATTGTAGTATGGGTGATCATGCTAGGATGCTTCTTATGGTAATTTCTGTGTTAACTATTTCGCTTGGTATTTGTACGGGAGTAACATTGTGAATATCTCGCGATGTGGTCACGTTGATAGTGATCGTGTATACTGGAATGCGTGTCGGTCTCTTCTCATGTGTTGTGTTACGTAATCTGGCAGTGTACTGATCAGTTCAAGGATCGGAAAAAGGAAGGGGATTAGGGAGGGGAGGGGTGTTGGTGTATCACAAGCTGTAAGGTGATTATGAATGCTGGATTTTTAGAATGGTATCAAAGATTCTATTAGGGAATATATTTTTGTTATTATTAAGGTGATTACCACAAGCAGCTCCTTTGTGGGTGTCAGACTGTTCTGTTGTATTTAAGTGTGGACCTTTCTTCTGATGATGTAGTATTTGCATAATGTTGTCAACGGAGCCAAAGGAGTGTGCATGTCCATTTTTAAGTGTTGTGCAAATCAGGAAGTGTGACTATTATTCCAGAAGGCACGTTTGTGTTCATTGTACCTTTCAATTAAGTTTTACCTGTTTGTCCAATGTATGCTTTATTACAGTCCAGACAAGTCTCCTGTGGATGAGAATTTGTTGTGGTTATGGTTATTGTATGTTAGGTGGTTGTGAGTGGTATTGTTTGTGCGGTAAGCTATTTTTATATCTGAATGTTTGAATATGTAGTTCCTCTGCCTATGTAAGTAAATGTGGCCCATTTGTCGGTAGGTTTTGGTGGAATGTGTATGTGGTTTTGTACACGATTTGTAGGTTTTTGTGGGTGGATTGGGAAAGAGTTATTGTAAAGGATATTGTGTATAGTGTTCTCTTCGTGGCTATATTCCTCATTATGTAGTTGATATGTGTTCAGTCTGCTATACAAGAACCTAATTGCAGTGTATTTCCATTGTGTGGAATGGTTTGAAGAGTAAGGGATGATAGTGTCAGTGAAGGTGGGTTTCCTGTATATGGAAATTCTTACATCATTTTGGGACTTGTGTGTGGCAATATCTACCTTTCTCTTCATACACGAACATTAATGTAAGTACCATAGTTCACTCATACAAACAAAAACATATTACCTTATTTACCAATTTTGTTAAATTTTAATATAAGATCTATTACACAGGCACAGACACATATAATTACAAACTAATTCTGAGTTAGTGCAATCAATTCTACAGCAAACTAATGCTGACCATACAGAAGATACTTCGTCTTTCAAGAGAAACTTCTCCACAATCTCTTAATAAGAAACATACAGAAGAGAATTTGTCAATAAAACCTCAATGCCAAATTTAATAAGAAAGAACCCCACCACTGTATACCCCCATAAACCACACTGTCAATTTTACTATCTGTTTTTAATACATTTTTAAAATACTTTTTGATGCCTAGTGTATAAAAAATTATCTCATTTGAATTTTAATCCTAAGTTTTTTATACGGTATAACACAATTATTTTAACCAGTTCTTGTAATACAAGATCTCATGGATTGAAAGCATTATCAATTGTACACCCCACCTACTCAAAGATCAGCCTGAAGATGGCCCTGCAGTTTGGCTGAAACATGTAGCTGAATTATAACTTGATATAATCTAACAAAATATAAAGTTGTGTATGACTGTATTATATATATAGTCATACACACACACACATATATTATAATTTTAGTGTATCCAGTTTTTTAAATCTTCATTGAGTTTTTGTCAGTTTTCAAGAGACTGTCGTGAAAATCTTATTGTAAATCCATACAATTTCACTGTTATCTTCATTTCCTCATCTCATTTGATGTTCTGTATTTTCTGTAATAGAAACATCTTCATTAAATGAATAGATAATAAATCAGGTGCAGTGAGGTGATCTGTCATTATAAAGGAAAATGGTTTATAAGTTTTTATTTCAGCAAGATACACAAATTATTACCTTTTACAATCTACAAGCCCAACTAATAACTAAATCTTGAGGAATTTGGTGAATCATATTTATAATAAGAATGGAATCTAATTTCATGCATTTGTATATATTTCAGATCGCAACATGAATACTAACTTACATACATCCGAAATTGTGTAGTATGTAGTACCTAAAGACACGTAGCGATGTGCAGAAATCGCATTTTGAGCTCGCCAGAATGCAGAAAATGAACATTAGCGAAGACATAAGAAACAAATACAGAACTTACGTTTCCTTAGACTTTGAGTTTTAGAATAGGCATCTTATTGCTTGTCATTAGGGAGTAAGCACATGTAAGTGGAAAAGAAATCTTAAACTGCAAAAACACAGGAACAGAATATGGAAACTGAGAATCAGATTTCACTCTGACCCCTGCGTTTAAATATAAATCCTGATGTTACCAATAAGCATGTTTGTACTAATTACCCTGGGAAAAGTGGGCTTTTTATATTTTTCAGATCCCAACACAAATACTAGCCTCCAAACATCCGAAATTGTTTATCTACTTCCTATAGACAAATGGAGCAATGTGCAGAAATCTCATTTTCAGCTTGCCGAAATGCAGAAAATGTACGTCAGCGAACGTATAAGATACATGTAGTTCAGGAAATGAGCCTAACCTAACAGAACTGAACTTAGACGTATGGAACAGGAATGTTTGAAGTTCTCAATAGTTGTTAAAGTTTAATATGTGAAATAGAAATGTCTCAAGAGGACAGGACTATACCATTAAGTTAAGAAAGATGAGAACAACACCTCACTGAGAACTAGTACATAGAAAAAATATAAATTTTGGGATTTCCAATAATCATGTTCAAACTGATGAGCCAGTTATAATGCGGTCTCTGTGTCTCGGATTACAAAGAATACAGAAGAAATTTCGAATACTGAACTCAAAAGTCCAAATTTCTTGAGTACATACTTCTGAAAGAGAGAGGGATCGAAATGAAGAGATTAAATATTTAGGATGATAAAATGAAAATCACATTAGGCTTCGGTAATGGGTGTCTTGTTCCAGAGAGGCACCGCTTCTGAGTAACATGATGGGATGCTCATTTCCTAGGGCAGTAGTAAAGCTGCCACCTTGACACTGGAAGTAAACAAAGAATGTGACCATGTCATCATCGTATTTAAATAAAGATGGCAGCTGTGTTCAGTGAACTCTGCCAGAAGTGAGAGCTATAATTTTTCCACTTGTTTCATATGGATGTGAAACTTGGTCACTGACATTGAGGGAGGAATGTAGGCTGAGGGTGTTTGAGAATAGGGTGTTGAGGAGAATATTTGGGCCTAAGAGGGATGAAGTAACAGGAGAGTGGAGAAAAATACATAATGAGGAACTTAATGATCTGTACTGCTCACCCGATATTGTATGAGTGATAAAATCAAGAAGAATGCGATGGGTGGGGCATGTGGCACATATGGGGGTGGGGAGAGGCATGTACAGGGTTTAGGTGGGGAAACCTGAAGGAAATAGACCACTGGGGAGACTCAGGCACAGATGGGAGCATAATATTAAGAAGGATATTTGAATAAAGGTAGACCAACTTGATGACACTTGCTTTATTATGTCAATTTACTGCGCAACATGTTTTGGATGTTAATACATCCATCTTCAGGAGCTTGCGACTACTTGGTGCGTTATTGTGTAGGCTGTATTGTGCTGACTTCAGGCGTGTTGGTGTTATGTAGCGGGATTGACTGTTGGTGCTGTGGTATCCGAGTGCAGGCTGAACCACTACTGTGCTGACTTCAGGCGTGTTGGTGTTATGTAGCGGGATTGGCTGTTGGTGATGTGGTATCCGAGTGCAGGCTGAACCACTACTGCAGTCAGTACAATACAGCCTACACAATAACGCACCAAGTAGTCGCAAGCTCCTGAAGATGGATGTATTAACATCCGAAACATGTTGAGCAGTAAATTGACATAATAAAGCAAGTGTCATCAAGTTGGTCTA
>Ga0123353_10019639_pt1 | contig 10053 bp, 8 predicted proteins | sample TergutLab28metaG_3_FD_92763 | JGI IMG/M metagenome (GOLD analysis project Ga0123353, IMG submission 92763) | Labiotermes labralis P3 segment gut microbial communities from Petit-Saut dam, French Guiana - Lab288 P3 | ecosystem: Host-associated > Arthropoda: Insects > Digestive system > Gut ...
ACCAGGTAATGATCTGTATCACACTCAGCTCCCCTGAAACTTCGCACATCCAGTACACTAGATTGCCACCTCCTATCTATCAATACGTGGTCAATCTGGTTGTGAGTCTTACTATCAGGGGAGGTCCAGGTGTATTTATGAATGTTCCGGTGAGGGAACATCGAGCTCTTAACCACCAGATTTTTCGATGTGGCAAAGTTTACTATTCTAACCCCATTATCGTTACTATCCTGATGGAAACTGTCCTGTCCAATTATTGACTTGAAAATATCCTCTCTACCTACTTTTGCATTAAAAACACAACACAGATATGAATACTCAACATCAGACTGTGCCAAGTTTCCTTGCACTAAGCTCTGCAACGAACTGCACTGCGTGAAGTACCCTTTTGGAGGTAAGTGTAATTCTAGTGTGCCGGGTGTCAGTGTAAGACGTGCAAGTTTATCACAAGCCGAGTCATGGTGTGTGCACAATAGGAGTGCAGTGCCTGCTCTGGTATGCAGACACAAAGTCTGCTGTAAGTGTGCAGCAGAAGTTCCGCCACCGATATCTAGTTCAGTTGATAAAAAGTTGTGGCATGTGGCACAGCAATCATTCGAAACTGCCACATCTCAAACGGTAAATCAGCCGAAAAACGAACATAGCAGCAGCCAGGGTTCAATGCAACACACGAGTCTTTTTTTCTGGAAGCTCCAAAATACCCGACAACTACCGCGGCTAACCGGGTTGGCGATGGCCTAGAATGTAAACCTCACATTTGCAGGAACGTTGCTGGACACCTACAGTCCTTTCACAATCATTCCCCCCTCCCAACCAGTCTATTGTGTCCTCACTATTGCTCTATACTCCTTTACTGTTCTCATGGCTCTGCATAAACAATTATCTACGGATCGCTCGGTTGTCCTGCATCATGCATTTTATTTATTTTTATGTGAAGTGAAAAGCTTATAATGTGTTATGAGAATATCATCTCGTACTTCCCCATCTCACTAAGGAACTGATAGTTTATAATCTATTTTTATCCGGAAGAAACATTATTTCTACTGATAGTCGTATAGCCGAACAAAAAACCTCTCATTCTTACGCCATGGCAACAATGAGACAGGATTTATTTTAAACTTTTTTTTTCAGCACTGAGAAGGTCAGGGACCGCGGTGGCACAGTGGTTAAGGTGCTGTGATGCAAATCCGAAGGTCGATGGTTCTCCCAGCTGTTGTCATTGGAATTTTTCATTGACACAAAAACCTTCCGATAGCACTATGGCCTCTAACAGATATGAGTACCAAGAACATTTCCTTGGGGTAAAGGTGGCAGGTGCATAAGGCTGACAACCTTACCACCATCTTGTGTCGTCATGAAATCTGGGAAATTTAACTTACTGGAACCCTCTGGACCACTCGAGGCCTGTAACGGGACTGCTTTTACTGAGCAGGTCGCTTCATGTGGATTCTTATTTGACCAGAAATTGTGCTGGGTGTAGGAACAATGTCTCAGAAATCAGCACATACTGGGGTCATGAATTACAGGAAGGAACGTGGATTGTGGATAGCAAGTGAAAGACAAATATAAGAAGATATGAGCCTTTTCATTAATCACACGGAGGTTGTACACAGTACCTAGGAATACGGACATGTACAAACACAGATTAAAGCTAGACTCAAAATTTTCTTGCAACATAATTTATAATACACACCATAACACGCCAATACTGGAACAGAAGAGAGGCAGAGGTGTAGCTCTACCCATTTTCAAGCTCAACGCTAGAAGGGGACAGTTAGACAACGCCATGCCTCGGACGCATCAACCACAAGGAATACGCCCAGGTACCCAAAGTAGAGAAGGCTTGGTTGGTTCCAGAGCCTGTCTGGACGGGTCTGGAGAAGAGAAATTATCTTGCCTCACCATGGTTTGAACCCCAACCGTCCAGGACGCAGACGTCGCTGTACTTACTGCTCCATCGCAGCCAAAACTGCAGTTTACACTTTTTAAAATGTTATTAATATAACACTTGATGAATGCTGTCTCCGAGAAATGCTGTCGTGTTACACTGCGTCACACACCGAAACACAGTATTGCTCCAATCATCGTCTTGCAAAACTCACAATTATTACACTGGATTTTGCGGGCTTCCTTTAACACAACTGGTTATCAAACTGAGGACCGCGGTATTGGACACTTGCCCTTGAAGACACAAGAAGTACAATCCAAATGTAACATTAAAAAACAGTCTTACGCAACACATATACAAGTTTTCCAGTTTGCTGGTTTCGGCTTTGTTAACAAGTCATTATTAGACGTTTTTCTTTATCAGGAACCGTCTAATGAAACTTAGACTTGCATATCAGATTGACATGACATTCCTTCACAACTTGTGCCTTAAAATATAATGAAATAAATTTATAAAATGTGGACAAATTTACAGAGTATAGAAAGGTTTTAAATATAAACAAAAATAAATATGAATAAAATATTAATAAAAATGGCAGCCATTATATCTGATGTGTTGAATCACACGTCTATCTTCTTCTTCCAAGGCACTGTGAATTTCCCATTTTACGGCAGTAAATTACTCCCGTTTAACAATAATTCCATTTTAATGTGTGGGTATTCCTTAAAGGTAGAGTAATTTGGAAATCGTCTTATTCGTATTGGTAATTATGAACCTTGATTTGTATTTATATTGCAAAGGGATTCGGTTTTGTGGCATTCTTTGCAAGTGTTGAAAACAGTTCCGTCTGTATTCATCTGTCTTGTCTAGTATGCCTGTAATCTGTAGTTCGCGGCATATGTAGTCGTTTGCCTTGCGGTCATAAAGGTCATAAAGTAACCGAGTCCTCTTGCAATCATACTACTAGAGACCACAAGGAAGGAGAACAATTGGAAGACCGAAGAAACATTGGAGAGAGCAGTTGTAACTTTGGAGACGGAACGGATCAAAGGGTCCAATCCTTGATGTTTATGATGATCTGTGTTTATGCAGTGCTGGTGTTTACAGTTTGTGCGATGTGCCTATGGAAGGTCAATGTTCCGTAAACGTTCAGAGACAGATGTACTGTGCCTGAAGGCTTTTGACAAAGGAAAAATTCTGGTGATGGCTTGTTAACAAACCCGAAACTAGTAACCTACAAAACTTGTATATGTTCTGTATAAGACTGTTTTTTTTAATAAAAACACAACAGGGAATAATCGCCTTAAGACAGTAGGATCGTACAACGACAGTAACCACTTTACCAGCGATATGGCATCAGATCTCACAGACTGTAACCTTCAGGAACACCGCAGTGAGAAACTTAAATCTCGCGAGAACAGACTTTCAGCCATACCCAGCTCTTCCCCCTCAGCTAAGAGCTTAGTACGCAGCATTGGTTTAATGTAACAGAGCTGACTGTTAACATTTTGGTCAACATCACTTCCGCGATCATGAAGATGGAGACGGTTGGTTCCTCCGTTAAAGTCTGCATCCACCGCTAATAATCCAAAGCGTCACAATAAGTCGCAGTGTATGACTCACAACAAATTCAACCACAAAGATCACAAAACACTCGTTTTCCATGCCCGATGTATGGAGTATGTTTAAATATAAAATGTAGGAAGTGCGAAACGGAACTTCGATAATCCTGTGAGCAAGCTCCATCTTTATTTCTGAGTCAGAATCACTCCTTAGGATTCAAGTCACCATACCGAGTGCGACGAATGCAGCTCCTCTCGCCTCTTGACAGAAATATAACACTATAAAGGAAGTCCGGCACACCGCTTATATCATCCTGTCATACTGTTCTGATGTCCAGCACTTCATATCTCGTGCTGCAAGTGCAGTCCATGTCCACTATATGAAGCCATACAGGGGAGTGGATGTATAAAGGGTGTTTCAGGAGAAATAGTAAACATTTTTTAGAAGGTGGTAGTATGGACTATTCCGAGTAAATAATTTCATATAAACATGTGTTCAATTTTCAATGGGTGTGAAGATACAGCTGTTTGAAGTTCGCGCGTACAGGTCAAATTTTTGTCTGCGGGGATGGATGAAAAGCGAAGTCTACAAAGAAAAAGTAAACGCAGGAAACGAATTGGTCGCTCGCTTTGTGAATAGTGCTGCCCTCATAAAGCAAGAACATCAAGACGACCTCAGAAGAGCTACACGTACTATTGCCAAGAGGGTTGAAAAGTGCATTGAAATCGAAGGTGGGATTTTTGAGTACTTACTTTGAATTGTTGCAATTTATTGAGATCATTTACACAACCAATAAATGCAATCAATACGTAATTTATCTTTCCTTCATACTTTTTGTAAGGCTTTTTATGCGTAACATTCAAACAGCTGTTTCTCCACACCCACTGAAAACTGGACACACGTTTATATGAACTTATTTACTCGAATAGTCCATACTACCACCTCCTCGAATATTCACTATTCCTCCTGAAACACCCTGTAAATCTACTCATTCTTACCTTCGGCACTACATGGAGGATAGCTTATATTCCTCTATATGTTTCGAGCACTGTTGTGCTCGAAACATGTACAGAAATATAATAAGCTTATTATAAAACAAGAATTTGTGTATTCAGTTGGTCAATTACTAAGATTATACTGAGATGCATGGTCAGCAAAACATAAAAAAAATGGAGGAGAGCTATCGAAATTACGCCCAAGTCCCTTCACACCCGGAAAAGAATCCCGCTATCCATTGAAGGAATATTTCTAATTCAGCTATACAATTCAATTTACCGTACGGGCTGCATAGGACGCTTGTGCGAATATGGTTATACGATCGAATTTTCGTATCGTCATTTTTTTTTTCTTCTCCTACTAAGTACCGTAGTGACGAACTTAATATTGCAGTAGATATTTCGAGACATCCTACCTCAAAATTGTATGATCTAACCTCAGAGTTTACATCGACCACACTTGTGTAGTTGTTGACACTAATACATATTATGTAGGCCTATGTACATAATGTGTATGTATGCTAAAGATCTAGGCTACTTCTGTGGTAACTTTAATGCAAAAAGCTGCAATAGATCGTTCGGTGTCGTCATCAGACAAATGAAACATCTTCGTGTAGAAGTAATTCTGGTTTTCCACAGTTTAAGAAACAACTAATGTGTCAATACAGGTTTGGAGTGACCCCTAAAGGCACAACGTCCATTCCGACGACGGTGAAGCACTATGAACTCCTGCAGACTATCAGATGAGTGGCACACGGGCAAATGCTCAAGGTGACAGCAAGGAAATCTCTTAAGAATATGTTTCCTCCTTGTGTCAATTAGCCACGAAACAAAATGTTTATAGCTGACACCAAAACATGATTAGTACTGGACATAACTTACTGGCTGACAACGCTACTTACATCAGAATCTGCGCGAGTTCAAGGCTCACCATGGCACAGCTTTGTTTAAGAACTTACGACAAATAATCTTCAAGTTCTAAACAGATACACTGAAAACCCCCATCTTCTGATAAAGCACGCACTACACAATGAGTTGGATCGTGATCCTGCCTCATTGAGCGTGTAAGAGATGGTGTCACTATCTCTTATCAGTTACCGCTTCCTCCGCACAGTATGCCGGCAGGAATTTCCTTATCCAGTGCCTCGCAAACACAACAGCTAGCACGTTTTCAATGCTGTCGTATTTCAAGAAGGCTACTGGCTGCAAGTTAGCGGAATGGGTCCTAATTGCATTTAATAACACGAGAATAACTCCCTTCTTTACCCCTCGCCTTTAAAGTATTATTTTTGGCTGTCGGACTTCGGAAACAGTTTGTACCACACCTTCCGTCTATATAACCTTTCCACTGCACCACAGTATCTTATCAATGTTTATTTAAATCTAACAGCTAATACTTTCGCGTAACACACATCAGGCATGTTTCATATTCAACGTCACTTCAACCAGTTATTTTAAAACTAGATTTCCGCCCCTAACTACCTTTCCTACCAAAATTTTAGTGCCCTAGCTTACTTCAAAGTGAAGACATTTAAACGGTGTACGGATTTTATATAATTTCAGACATTCTGCCGGAACGCGTATCAGCCAGCAATACAGGAATGAAAATGCATACCCACCAATACCATAAAGAAATGAAGAATAGAAAGCACGTTTGACAAAAAAGAATCAAAAACTGAATTATACAAAATTCAGCACAACATGTCCTACAACCGTGCGTTTTTTTAAAGTCTGTTATTCCGACAGGGAAACACTCCTGTTATTTTTGAAACTGGGATTTCAATGTTAGGATTTAGATGGCAGCCATGTTCTGATGTTGCGGCTGTAACATATCATGTTGTGTTACAATTCAGTTGTGCAGTAACACGCTACCGGCGTCAACAGAAGAGTGGACAGATAGGAAAAATTACTGTCTACAAACTGACTTGTTGATGTGACATAAATAAGAAAAGGGGCCACGAAATGAATGTACGTGTGCAAGACAGGACACACATTCAAGTATCGGTGTCTTTCGGTCTGTGTAGTTGAATTCGCCGATGATGGTAGTGGCCGCAACTGAAACGTGTCGGAATGTAGCTTGACTCTACGCGTATCACTATTTTCTGCCGGTATATGTGCGTAGTGTTGGACCGATAAGTAGACAGTTACCTTGACAGACATGCACGGTACTAGCAACATTGTAAGAAAGGCGACATGAAGTTAATGTGACATGGCGATCCGTCCGATACGCGACTGGGAAGGACCGACGCTAGCTAAGCTGACGTAATGTTCAACGTAGTAGCTATATATGTAGTGGTACATATTAGTAACTGTTCATTATGAATAATAATAATAATAATAATACATAATTACTAACAAGCAGTAAACATAATAAATCTCTTGAAAGCAATCACTTTTGCAGGTATTACGAGAAAATCCATCATCCATTTGTAAATGTAAAAACGCACATTTCCCTGTACTTGCTCTGTGCAGCCGTCCCTATCACTCATGTATTAAACAAATGTCGCATCCAACTGTTTGTTGCCGTGCCTCATCAATTGCAGTTAGTGACTTATTTCCAGTTTCCGTTGCAATTCTGGTGACAATATCTAATCTGAAGTGTAGTGTACAGGATGAACCACAAGTTCCTGTGCGCCTGTGCAAGAAGGGCGACACACAGTGCTGGAATTGGGAAGTCCCATACACAAAACACTTCAGGTGGCCACATGTCTGTCGGAGTCACATCCAACACTGATGTTGTCAGCAAGTGGGCCTATTGTACATTCACCGTGAGTTCACTTTAACCTAATCCTACTTCCGACAGTTGCAGAGAGAATTTTCGGTGATTCTGTAGTTCCCTGTTTTCAGTTTGGATGGTGGTGAGTTGTGGTACTTCGTTCGCTGTGATGCAGGGTGCAACATACCAGACATATACGAAAAAACCAAGACATCTCACCACAACGCGTATGGTTGTTGCAAGGACGGCTAACATAACACATGAGAATCTACATATGATCTTATGTTTTTAAAAACTTTTTTTCGAAAAATATGTTTTAAATAAAATTATATGTTACATAATACACATTTTAAAACCTGAGATTTCAGTGTAGAATAACCATTACATGTTATATTTATTGTTGACTCTGTCCTTATCTAATGATGGCTGTATAGGGTCGAAACGTGTAGTTGGTTGACAGGTTTTAAACTAAACCGCACACGTTTGTCGAGTGGGAATCAACTGCGTTATATATATATATACTTGCGATCAAGTAACGGCCGTCATAACTGAATGTCTCTTATCAGTTATTACGAATTTCCTTAATCTAACCTTTCGCAAACATAACATCCAACAATTCACCGTTGCCTTCCTTCAAGAAAACTGCTGATAGCAACTTAAGGAGACAGGCCTTAAGAATTCTAACACTCTCCGAGCAAAATGTGCCATTACTTTAACACTGGCTTACAGCAGAGGTTAGTAAAGTAAAAGCAATCCGTGTACAGGCCAGTACAGACCCTGAGGGTTCCAGGAGATTGAGGCTCCCAGATTTCAAGACAATCGGCAAATGAAGGTTTTAAGTTTGTCAGCCTTACGCATCGGCCGCCTTTACCCGCAGGAAATATTTGTGATAATCATATATGTTAGAGGCTGAGTCGACTCCAGGGCCAAAAGGCTGGCCGGAAGGATTATGTCGAAGAAAAATCCCAAAAATGCCATCAGCATTCGAACCCACGACATTCCGGCTTGTAGCGCAGTGCCTCAACCAACTGCGCCACCGCATGGCTAGTATACTGCAATATCTCTCATTTCTTGGCAAAACGTGTACACGAAATTAAAATCGGCCGTCGCCCTCTAATTTTCCGATTTAAGCGCCCACTCCATGCCTCACGTCATTATCTGTATAACTACAATGTCTCTCATAAAACTTCAACTACTTCCAGTACAACTGCACACCCCTCGCGCTCGTGTTCCTCCAAAAATGATACTTCTCTTTTATAAAACCAACATACGCACATCTAACATACACAACAATGAAGTGCTTAGTTTGCCCCTACATGTATGTGCCCTGTGTAGGAGGTTACTGTACAGAGTTTTAAATATTGGCGTACAGACACCCTGAAGATGGCGGAGTTTCCGCCGAAGCATGTAGGAGTAAACAAAGAAATTTATGTTTGTGTATGTTAGATATGCACATGTTGGTTTAATAAATGAGAAATTTAGTCACAATGCACGGAAGGAATAGCGTTAAAAAACTGAAAATGACAATCTGTTATGACTGCCAGAATCCTCCATTAATCGCAATTTATTGTCGCAATTCTTCTGCTTCAACTCTCGTTTCTTCATTTCGTGCTTTCTTTCAACAATCAAATTGACATTCCACAGTTTTCGTTTTTCTTGTCCGTTTCATAATTCATTGAGATGATGTCCGAAGATTACCTTACTATCATTAGTTTCAGTCCCGAGGTCCTTTACATAAACCAAACCGTCTTCAAGTTTCATCGTGTCCACTTCGGAGCCCGGATACACTTCATTTCCCAGACTTGCCAAGAACAATAATTTCAAACTTGCCTACTCTGTCTTTATTTCTTCAGCTTTAACTTCTCACTCAACCACGGATAACACGTATAGACATTTTCTTTTATCGAAAATGCACCGATTATTGCACCGCAGGCCTCAGTAATGACATCTATTGTTCGCCTCTGGGACAATCGCCAACAACTCTGCCAACCACGTCACTTCTCTGCTGACTACGATATTTTGATGCGATAGTAATGTGGCATACCGAGTTACAATTCAGAGTTGTGGTATTCTAAAAAGCTACGGGCGCAATATACAGAATGTATTGAAAGCCCGATGTCTGGGCAGAACCGGCGTAATCTAACATAACGTCTGAACGTGTAGACTAGATTTTTTTAAATTTATTTTTATTTTACTATTCACCTTCCATAGATCCATTGCAAGGTACAAGACCAACTGGATGTGGAAGTAGTCAAGATAAATTAAGTAGTTACAATAAAATATTACTTATTTCTTATTCTAAATACTGAAAAATATCATAATTGTATATTGCAATGAGTTAAGACTTAAGTACACTGTCGTAATTCTAATAATTCAGTGCATAACTATCTAAGCTTATAAATGGACAAGTACTAGTTTAAAATCTCTTAGGTTTAAATTTATTGTAGAACTCATCCATCGAGTAGAGTGTAGTCTCTTAATAGGAAGTTTTTCAGGAGTGGCCTGAATCTGACGGGATTGTGAGATTCATTTTTTAAGGTGGGAGGAAGAGTATTAAACAGCTTTATTCCCATATTGTAGGGTCCTAATTGGTACTTCTTTAGGTGAGCTGAGGGTTGATGTAAGTTTAACAACTGTCTAGTATTAATTGAGTGCAAATCCATGTTTTGGGAAAATAGTTTTCCATTCTTTACCACGAACAGTAGGAGACAGAAAATGTATTGAGAGGGCAATGTTAAGATGCCTAATTCTGAAAACAGTCCTCTACATGAGTCTCTTCCCCCACAACCCATCATAGTTCTTATCACCCTCTTCTGCAATAAAAATACCTTTGAGCTAGAGGGCGATTGTCCCCAAAATATTACCCCATACGACATTATAGCGTGAAAATA
>Ga0123353_10019641_pt1 | contig 10052 bp, 5 predicted proteins | sample TergutLab28metaG_3_FD_92763 | JGI IMG/M metagenome (GOLD analysis project Ga0123353, IMG submission 92763) | Labiotermes labralis P3 segment gut microbial communities from Petit-Saut dam, French Guiana - Lab288 P3 | ecosystem: Host-associated > Arthropoda: Insects > Digestive system > Gut ...
ACGGGTTGTCACGCTGTCAGGTACAGACTATGATCTTACGGGTTGTCACGCCATGTCAGGTGCAGACTATGATCTTAAGGGTTTTCACGCCATGTCAGGTACAGACTGTGATCCTGCGGGTTGTCACGCTGTCAGGTACAGACTGTGATCTTACGGGTTGTCACGCAGTCAGGTACAGACTATGATTTTACGGGTTGTCACGCCATGTCAGGTACAGACTGTGATCTTACGGGTTGTCACGCCATGTTAGGTACATATTGTGACATTCTGAGCTGTGCCGCCATGTCAGGAACAGACTGTGATCTGTGTCGGAAATAAATAGATTTTGTGAAGGGGACACTATATTGAGCAATTGTGGTTCATTTCCATCTTTTTACACTTCATAGAACGCTCGGTAACCCAGCAGGCTGCACACAAATAGACAAATGAGCCCAAACACGTGACATCTGTTTGGGTGCGGCAGATTTGAAGCGCACGGATGGGTCGTCCTTTCAACAAATGGAACGAAGTTTTTGAGCAATTGCCACGCTCGATACATAGATGTCTGGATAAAGCACATTCAGAAAACAAGAATGCCTGCGTCGCCATATTGGTCCTTGAGACTTATGTATGTGTTATGTTCTTATTATCATCAGTTTTGGGATGATTTATGGTGATCTGGCAGCCCACCTTGGAATATTACTTTGTGACAACGCGACCTCCTTTTCCAGGGCTTTGGCGAGGCCTTTGGAACCATACGGGGACAGTGCTAGAGCCGAATTCTTTTACCAATGTTCGAGCCGTCTAAATTCGGAACCCACATCCAGTACGGACGTCTGAAATGTGTGAAGCTGTACCTCCACGTTCTTTTTACGTCTTTGTGGCGTAGCATTTACACGTAGCTAGAGAATCAAATGCTTCATCAACTGAACTATAAATCCACGTATTTTGTGGAAACCGAAGGTTCATTGCCATATTAATACGCGCTCTCCACTGGTCCCTGTTTTGAGTCAAGTTAAACCAGTCCGTACCTTCCCCTCCTATTTCTCATAACTCTCATCCGTGCTACGTGCCAAGGCCATCTTATCCTTCTTGATTTGATTCTTCTAGTAATAATTGGCAAGGGGTGTAACCTACGTAGCTTCATACTTGCAATTTTCTGCATCCTCCAGTTACTCCCCTTTGGGCTCACATTGTCCAATAATTCTTATAAATTTAGATATATCCTGCCGGTATGTGCATGCGTGTCCGCGTGTGTTGTCGGCAGCACACAGTTACGCGTTTCCCACCGTTTGATATATACACATTTTATATACGTGGCGCTTGGGATTTGGCACAGCAGATTACTTGTCATTTATTGATAGAGCTTGTTTTGATTTTATTTCATGTGATTTGGTGTGCACTGTACAACATGTTGCCACTGGATGCATGGGCGGGGCTAGTATTTTTCCCCGGGCGGGAGAGGGGGAGGGGGGACGCAGCGAAATGGCTAGAAAGGTATTCCTCGCTTTTGTGTTCAGCGTAGAAAAATGTTTCTTAAAAATTAGTCCACGTTCGGGTGTTAGTGTTTGGCATACTTTTTTAAATTTTAATTTCCTATAAACATTATTAGGATGGGCGCAGCACCTGTCTGCTGCTGGCCTCCCCGTCACTCGTTTTCCTATTTCTAATATGAGGCCATGCTAACTGTCGAGTTAGCTTCAATACAAGGCCCTCAGGTCTTCTGGCGGAAAGGCTTTTGTGAGGTCGGTGGTTCATTGCAAGGTGAGGGGATTGCTAGCAACCAGCAAAACCATTGTCACCTTCTCAGGAGAGTCTGTGCTGAATTGAAGTAGTTTTGCTAATGGCGTGTGATGGTGCGTTCCTCCAGCTGTGTGTGTGAAATTTGGCAGTGAGGTCATAAACGTGTAGTCAAGGAGAGGTGACGGCGCAAATCTGTAACGTCATGTCTTGAAACGTTTCAGACAGTGGAGATGTATGCGCATAAATAGAAGGCTAAATTCTGTGATTTATAATTTTAGCAAACCTGTTTAAAGGGACGTGGAAGCTTAAAGAGAAGTTGACAACAGCCGAGGGTGGCCATTCTGATGGCGGCAAGTGCGGGGCTTTGGGACTTGACACCGTGTAGTCTGGTTGATATTGGCGGTTTCAGAGTAACCTGCTGCATCCGTACTGCAGTATATTTTTCCGAAACGCTGATACACATATACCAGGCTACACGATGCTACAATCCGGAAAATCACAGAGTTTGTATTTTCAACAATTTGAAAACCTCGAATCCCATAAATTTATTTTCTAGATTACTTTTCTGTTATAAAATGTAATTTCTCGTGTAATTGCGATTTGAAGCGAGGAGCTAGGCATGGCCTTGCATTCAGCTGTACACTGAATGAAATACCTGTCCCAGCAAACCCAGAAAATCAGGTGCGCGCCCAGAATTTTTTTTTCGGGGGCTGACCCGAAGACTACATATAATTTATGTTTGATTTTTAAAATTATGTCATAAAAACCATAAAAATTCTGGGAGCACGCGTTGACTCAGTTGGTTGAGGAATTGCGCTACAAGCCGTAAGGTCGCGGCTTCGATTTCCGATGGTGTCATTGGAATTTTTCATTGAAATAATCATACCGGCCGCACTTTGGCCCTGGGGTCGACTCAGTCTTTAACAGAAATGAGTACCAGGAATATTTCGTGGTGGTGACAAGCTTACCACCCTCATGTGCCGACTGTCATGGAACCACCTGCGCCGGTCCAGGCCTGTCCAGGGATTATTTTAAATCATGTCTGAAGTCAAACATTTTTATATGTACAGATTTAACTAGATGTCCCATGACTCACTTACCTAATTCAGTTCACAAAGTTCGATCTTCTTGGTTTTTTTTAGTTCCATCATAGATGTTTTAATTATATTTTTAAAAATTCTAATGTACTGGTAATTAGCCGATATCAGTAGCTGCTTTCGGATGAAGGGTAAATCGCGTAAAGCTTTTGATATTATCGTGTCTGCAAAATCCGTGTTTTTTTTTTAATTTTTATTTAATGGGGAGGGACTGCACTCTGGCAGCCCCCACCATCTCGGGTGAGCCCTGCAGAAAACTACACCTTACACTTGCATAATCCTATGAAGCAGTCTTTGTTGAGAACTCCCTTAGTGTGTGTGTGTGTGTGTACATGTGTGTGTATGTGTGTGTGCATATATGTATATATATATATATATGTGTGTGTGTGTGTGTATAGTTTATATATGTGTGTGTGTGTACATGTGTGTGTGTGTGTGCATATATGTATATATATATGTGTGTGTGTATATAGTGTATATATGTGTGTGTGTGTATGTGTACATGTGTGTGTGTGTATATGTGTGTGTGCATATATATATATATATATGTGTGTGTGTGTATATATGTATATATGTGTGTGTGAATATGTGTGTATGTATGTATATGTGTGTGTGTGTGTGTGTATGTGTAATGTTATGTCAGTACTGTATTAAGCAGTACACTATGAAGACTTGCGGGAGTGGGTGTGTAGCTCTATGTATTCTTTATCTCACTACTAAATGCAATGTAGGTGGTCAGCCTCACGCTTCAGTCGTCTTATCCTGGAGGAAAGTCATCACTGTGCACTGTTCAGGAGGCCAGGTGGGCCTTAGAGCCGGTCTGGACCAGTTTTTACACATGTACTTTCCTCCTCTTGGCCTAACCCGTGCTCTGTGAACACATATTGTAAGACATGGCGAGCATAAGAACTAAAATAGTAGCTTGCAGGCCAACGCAGCGCAATTAATTTTTTTGTATTTACAGCACTTCCACGTTGCCTGTCACTCCCGACTATTCACTCATATGCTCCAGTGGTTCTGATTGTTGAAACAAGCAACAAGAAAGGCGGTCACCTTCACTGATCACGTTTATTGCATTGAATTGTCTTCAGACAACACGAATATTCAGACACGCTGTACAGACAGGTAAAATATGCGTGCGCCAACACATTGTTCCTGCATAAAACCGTCTGTATTGGTGTAAAAACACAAAATGTACATAAAGTTGTCCCTGTGCTTGATTATCACGCCGTGGAGGCGTAGGAAAGGCGGAGTTCTTGCAGCGTTCTTTCTTAACCTTGGCACTAGATGGAGGTGATTGGTCAGCTTAATACTCCGGCCGATGTAACCCGGGGAGAACACTGGTAATAATTGAGACAGGAAGTTAAGTAGGCTTCAGAGCCAGCCGCGATATTGTGAGGAAAAGAAAATCTGCCTTCTGCCGGGAATCGAATCCCGATACCCCAGTCTTCCAGCTAACGGTTTTCTAATCCCAAATGAGGCGCTGCAAGTTGGTTGGTCTATCGCAAGTACGAGGCAGATGGCCGACTTAGGGTGGTGTAACGATGCTATCAGTAGTTCATACTGCGGTCACCGTGTAATGGTAGGCTGGTAGTGAGCAGTGAATTGTAAAGTCCATTGTCAAATTTTTGTACTGCCACATAACTTATCGTAAGTCGTCTGAAACGTTTAACGATGTTGAACGCAGTCAAGGTGCCCGCTTTGAATCTCAGCGGAGGTATCCGTACTAAATATGTCCGCAGAATTCCTCAGTCCCCCTGGGCGAATGCCGATTTAGTAATTTAAGGTGCTCCACACTTGTTCTTGTAGCAGTTTTGATGAATATGCAACTTCTGTGGTGTGTTGCGCTGCGTCGAATAGCAGATAGTTCCGGACGAGATTGCCGCTCCCTCTGCAGGGCCGGACAGTTAAGGAAGTATGAGCTGCTCGTGAGTTCAAAGTACAATACGAGACAATAATATAAACAGCCAACTAGATACATCAATAATAATTTTATTATTAATAATTTCAATCAGCTCAACATGTTTCGGTCGATAATTTCGGCCATCCTCAGGAGCACTAGACTGTGTTCACAGCTTGTGGTATAAAGCACCGACGATGGTGCCTGCTGGTGACCAGGATGAGGTGGCACTCAGTTCCACCTCGTCCTGGTCACCAGCAGGCAGCATCGTCGGTGCTTTATACCACAAGCTGTAAACATAGTCTAGTGCTCCTGAGGATGGGCGAAATTATCGACCGAAACATGTTGAACTGATTGAAATTATTATTAATAAAATTATTATTGTTGCATCTAGTTGGCTGTTTATATTATTGTATCAATGATGCGTGGTCACACAAACATCAAATACAATACGAGAGTCCTCCAGTGGGCCCTGTCGTGAGCCAGTCGAATGTTCTCAAAACTTTATCCCGAGTTTTGAATACGTTTTAATAAAATCCATGTACGTGTGCGTCTCTCAAGCGGTGTGTTCTCACAATATTCGATATTCGTATTTGATCACAGCAGTAACTCGACAGGGAGTTATCAACACCCGGTATTCGCCGTGACGTTACGTGTGTGTTGGAGAAATTGAGTGAAACCAGGAAGATGGCGGGCAGCGCAGCGAGCGGTGTGATGCCGGCCGGCCGGCCGGCCGGCTGTAGACCCGCTGTCTCTGTCTTCCTATCGTGACCTACCTTCCGCTCAGTTGTTGCTGGGCAGCCGTTGCGAACAGCTGAGCGCCAAGATCAGACCATCTGGTAACTACTGTCGTTGTCTACGTGAGTACATAAGTTATGTCATTTCTAAACTTACGCTTTACAGCAAACTGGTGACTATACGTGCCGCCTGCTTAAATATGAAAGAAATTTCCGCATTGTTCCCGCGCAGTGTCTTTGTGTTTCGTATTATTCTGGCTAGAAATACGGATTATTTCCCTTACACAGCATTAACCGCGTAGTTTATGCGATAGTGACGGACTATTTTCTGTATGAGGTAGGAACTGAATCTTTAACCTTTTAAAGCCTACTGGTTACTATACGTACCACCATGTTTAACAATAAAAAATTTTGCATGCCAGTTACATTGCATTTATGTGTTTTGTGTGGCTGTCCGAAGAAACAATCCCCTTTGCCTTATACGTCATTAAGAGATTTGTTTTTATAACCGAAGTGGTGAGTGTTTACTGCGCGGTACGAGCTGAGTCCTTTTATAACACAGATACGTTTCGTCCTTAAAGGGTTACATTTTGGTTCTGTGAATCGTGAATCTGCTCGTTCATTATGTTCCTTCTTGCTGTATTTCAAGACCCAGTCAGTTCAAAATACATTAATCGCTTGATCCGCATTTTACACTTCATACTATCCTTGACATATTTGTTCCCATAAACGTCGGTGTAAGCAGAGTGCCAGTGCTTGTTACAGTCAACTGTATCAATTTTCCAGTTCCGTTCCCTACGATATTTTACACCCAGCCGGCGCTGATGTTTGTTTGTTCCAGGTACCGGGATTTTCAAACTTGCTGCCAAACTCATTTCACCACATTCAGAAATTGGTTTTGTTTCTGTTTCCTGAACTGCTCAATATATCGTAACGTGCTCCAAATAAAATTTGCGGATCGTAGGAATAGTATGTCGGGTTTTGTAAGGTTAACGTAGATTAAGAAATGTATTGTTTTAATAGACCTTTAAGTAACTTTAGAATATAGCGTCGATGTTTAGGATTGGAAAGGATATGGAAGGAAGCGATCGGGGCCTAGTGATATTATCGCGATATTTGGCTGGAGGGACCGGGTAAAATCACGAATATCAGGATAGCCGTTAACCCACCCGAGGGTCGACTTAAGTATGTCCCTAATACTGAAAAATTCATATGAAGTTAGATTATTTGACCTACACGAATACAAATTACGTACTTTAAATAACCTTCATTGTAAAGAAAGGGGCAATCAGCGGCCAGTGGACCAGGTGGGTAAAATTTTAAGGCAAGACTTTTCATTATTATGTTTTGTTTCATAACACAGGATCCCTTCTGCTATCGTCACACCGAGCACGATAGTTTATCGCATGGAAAGCCACCTCCGCCGGTATATCCGTCGATTGTCGTGTTTATGACAGCGATAAAAGAAACGCACCGTATGTTTAATGCTCACGTACACGAATGTCATAAAATGATTTTTTTTTGCCGTCACGTGTTATACTGGTGTTAGGGTACGATGCTGGCTGTACCAGAAAACAAATCTTGCCATGTCGGCACTCTCAGCACGCAAATTGAATAGCCCTAGTGTCAACGTAAGTGCTAATTTCTAAACTAAATGCGTTGCATTTTTAAAAGAAGAAGCGAACAGACACGCGCTTCATGCAGAGAACGTATAAAAACTGTAGAAGTGAGACTTTGAAGGTGAACATTTCGCTTCGGTTGATGACTAAAACTAAACTAAACTCCGTGGCCTTAGTCCGCACGCGAACTATACCGACAGAGCGGCCGCCGCCGGTCGGCGAAGTTAGTGCCAACTTTTGCGGATAGATGGGGTGTCACGTGGTCAGCGCAACGGATCCCCACAGCCGTTAATCTCTGTTTTCTAGACCTGGAGCTGCTACTTTTTTCATTCAAGTAGCTCCTCATTTGTCCTCACGAGGAGTGGACCCCGTTCCAGACCCACTACTACTCAGAAAATCTGGTAGCGCCGGGGATCGAACCCGGGACCTCTGTATCTGTAGCCAGAAACTCTGACCAGTGAAGTAAATTAACGGCAGTGTTCAACTGATTTGTTCTCAGTTCAGCAGTGACACAGGCTGACAGTCCCCCCCCTCCCCCGGGGGGGGGGCTCGGAAGTCAGAATGTTTGCTTGAAAGCTTAACGTTTCGGTCGAATGTTGTTTAGGGCCACCCTGTAGCTGTGATTCAGACACATGCCGAATCACATTATATTTAATGGTATTATTATTTGGTACGTTTTCCTCATCTTCAATTCTCCCCCCCTCCCAAATTTGGTTTTGTTTCTAAAGCACCAGGATCCCCTGATACCTGGCTCTCTTTCTGTTTTCGTTAAGTTTCATTCATGTTCCGATGTGCTTGACTGTAATGTCGCATGCTCCGGATTAGGGACAGGATAATTGATGGTCAAACCCGCCCCTCGTTGAGGCGTGCTCAGAATAAACAGCAGTGGAAAGTTAAACTCGAATGCAGCCCGTATTTTCCGGACGGGTTCTTTATGCTTTTCCGTACTCCATTGACCTTGGGTTCATTTGTAATGGATAAAAGTTATTGTTGCACAGAGTCAGAATGTGTAGTACAAATCTGTCTGTCAACCAGGATTGTTGTCGGTGTAGTCCCTAGGCTGTAGGTTGGACAACCGTTGAATCGGAATTCGTTTTCCGACAGAAGCAAGAAATTTTTCTGATCTAAAAATCGTGTAGTGAAGCTGAGTCCACCCAGCCCCCTGTCCAGTGGGAACGGGCGGGTGTTTCTTGCGGGGAAAAGTGGCTAGATCTTGAGGCTGTCCATCATCGTATCGGCGTGTGTACAGGGACAACTTAACCTTTACAAGTCTGTTAGAAATCCGAAGCACATTACGCAGAGTAGCTAGGCACTGAAACACCCTGTAAGGTCCATATTCTTTGCTGTTACGTTTGACATTGCGGGAGAGGTAATTCCACTCGGGAACATGTTTATCCTCGAATTGAGTTTCGTGTAATACAGCGGTTGTACTGGGGCAGTACCCGCGAAAATTAACGCAGATTTTGTTGGGAACCCAATACCAGATTAAATCGTAATTCTTAGAATTTTAACATATTGAAATGAGGACAGGCACGGATTGGCCCGAGATCGAGCCCGGGTCTTTGCACTGAAAGGCGGGCGACTACCCGCCCGAGCCATGGTATGGCTTGACATGAGCCTGAAGTTCATGTTCGTAATCAATAACATCCAGTTCTTGGCTCACAGAAAACACTGCGTTTCCATTACAGACCGGTGACTCGATGCACTGTAGGACTGAGAATTATACGACACGTAAAATAGTAAGGGAGCCAAATGCGGAGTCTGAAACTGTTAAGGCGAATGATGTATACATATATTTAGGGTTAAATCAACACATCAAGTTGTTTGGCTGAAAATCATATGGACCTTCAAAAGAAGTCCGTCCGACCTTCAGACTCTTAACATAACGTTGTGTCAACACGAATTCCATGGCTCTGGTCCAACCGTTTCGAAATACAGGAGTGTTTCTTCAGTGATAAAAATAAAGAGCAAGTGCAAATACCACTTTCTCTACTCTCTAATCTAATTTTGGCATTTTTTCCGTATCTTTCTTGCGTACAAAAACATTTCATACGCAACGTAACATACAACTTCAATATGATTTTCATCTGAAAGCAATTTACATTTTTATGTTTATTTAACCGAATGCAACAAAATCTATTCATTAATTAGTTCTGTTTGCGAAGAATGAAGACATACACAGGTCGAATACGATTTTTCTTGACAGATACCGTTTCTTAGCTGTACCGTACACTTTCTAATGGTGTTCGTACGCGCGTTAACAAAAGTGCTAGAAGAAACTTATTAGCTCCGTCATTCTTGACTGTCTATTTCTGCCTGTCTCTGCCTGTCTGTCGGTCCATCCGTCCGTCTGTCCGTCCACATGGGACAACGCGGCTCCCACTGGACTGTTTTTCATGAAATTTTATATTTGAGAATGTTTCGAAAACCTGTCAAGAAAATTCAAGTTTCATTTAAAGTCCGAGAAGAATAACGGGTACTTTACGTGACGACATATGTAGATTTATGATGCCTCCCTAATTTCTTCTTAGAATGAGAACATTTTATGTTCAGTACTTTCTTTCCTAAAATCGTGCCGTTTATGAGGTAATGTGTAAAAATATGGGAAAGCCAGGCAGCCCACAGATGAACATACGGTGAATGCGCATTGCAAGCTAGATAACTAACGATACTTACACACACTCAGAATATGCAATGCTTCTTCCTCTTCCACTACAACAGCGGTTACGCGAAAGCTCTGCAGTGTTAAACGTTATACTTAGTACATTGAGTGTCTTGCTATCCTTTTGTAATGTTTTGTAACCTAGTGAGTCGTGTTTCTGAACAGTAAGTTATTTTGTACTTCGTCTTACCTGAATTCGACCGCCTCTGTGGTCTAGTGGTCAGAGTTTCTGGCTACAGATACAGAGGTCCCGGGTTCGATCCCCGGCGCTACCAGATTTTCTGAGTAGTAGTGGGTCTGGAACGGGGTCCACTC
>Ga0123353_10019642_pt1 | contig 10052 bp, 12 predicted proteins | sample TergutLab28metaG_3_FD_92763 | JGI IMG/M metagenome (GOLD analysis project Ga0123353, IMG submission 92763) | Labiotermes labralis P3 segment gut microbial communities from Petit-Saut dam, French Guiana - Lab288 P3 | ecosystem: Host-associated > Arthropoda: Insects > Digestive system > Gut ...
CAGATTTAAAAGCTCAACTTGAAAAAGAAGCATATTCAAATGTTTTATATAGACTAATGTTAGAAGAAATCATGAACTTAGAAAAAATTGAAGTTTCAATGGAAGAAGCAGAAAAAGAAGCAGAAGAATTAGCAAGTAAATACCAAATGGAAAAAGAGGAATTCTTAACAAACTTTGGTGGAATTGAAATGATCCAGTATGATTTAGAAATGAGAAAAGTAATTGATTTATTAAAAGAATTAAATAAATAATAAATAAAGAAACTTAAAGAAATTTACTTTAAGTTTTTTCTTTGATATTTAAATATAAAATAGAGAAATTTAGGTGTAAAGATATGTATCAAGTCTTGTATTTTTTTTTAATTAGTATATAATAAATAACTATAAGTTTTTGGAGGTGAATCATGAAAAAAAGTTTAGACGTGTTAATAATTAACGATATGGTTCTCTTTCCAAATAGTGAAATTCGTGTAGAATTTGATAATACAACACCAACTCCTTTTGATAAATTTCATGACGCAGAAAATAAATTACTTGTTGTTGTGAATCCTATTGATAATAATATGTCATCAGATGTTACTAACTTGCCAAATGTAGGTGTATTATCAGAAATAAAATTAATAATGGATGTACCAAATGGTAAGACTAGAATGGTTCTAGAGGGAATTGAAAGAGTCATGATTACTTCTTTTCATGAAGAAGAAGAAACTTTTAAAGCAGATATTGATGGTTTACCACTATTATATATAAAAGAAGAAAATGAATATATGAAACTATTAATAAAATCATTAGAAAAATATATTCATGTTGTTCCCGATATTTCAAATGCAGTCATGGCATCTATAAAAGAAATACCTTCATTAGAAGAACTAACAGATGTTATCGCAGGTTTCTTACCACTTTCATATGACTATAGGAAAAATCATATTAGAGAATTAGATTTATCTGTTCGTAGTGAAAACTTAATAGAAGAAATGAAAAGAGAAATCGGACATATTCATTTAGAACAAAGAATAGAAGAAAAGATAGAAAAGAATTTAAGTGATACACAAAGAGAATACTTTTTAAGAGAAAAATTAAAAGTAATTCGTGAAGAGCTTGGAGATACAAATAGTAAAGAAGATGAAATTGCTAGATTAAATAAAAAACTAACATCATTAAAATGCTCTTCTAAAATAAAGACAAGAATTAAAGATGAACTTAATCGTTATGAAAGTACACCAACGTCATCTCCTGAAGTACGTATCATTATGGATTACTTAGATTGGATGCTTAACTTACCTTGGAACAAATATACAAAAGATATTAATGACTTAAATAAAGTAAAGAATACATTAGATTCATCTCATTATGCTCTTGATGAAGTAAAGACAAGAGTTCTAGAGTATTTAGCAGTAAAACAAAATACTAATAATTTAAGAAGTCCAATCCTTTGTTTAGTTGGACCTCCTGGAGTAGGTAAGACATCACTTGCAATATCAATTGCCAAAAGTTTAGGTCGTAATAGCACAAAGATTTCAGTAGGTGGTATTAATGATGAAGCTGAAATTATAGGACATAGAAGAACCTATGTAGGGGCTCAACCAGGTAGAATAATTCAAGGAATTAGAAAATCTCGTTCTGCAAATCCAGTATTTATTATTGATGAAATCGATAAAATGAGAAAAGATATGAGAGGAGATCCAGCCAGTAGTTTATTAGAGGTATTGGATCCAGAACAAAACTATAAATTTTCAGATCATTATATAGAAGAAGATTTTGATCTTTCAAAAGTAATGTTTATTGCAACTGCAAATTATGTGGATCAAATTCCTTATGAATTACAAGATCGTCTAGAAATTATAGATATTTCAAGTTATACAGAATATGAAAAACTAGATATCGCAAAAAAACATTTAATACCAAAACAACTAGAAGAACATGGTTTAACAGAAATACAAGTACAATTTACGGATGAAGCAATTATCTCTTTAATAAGACATTATACAAAAGAAGCAGGTGTCAGAGAATTAGAAAGAGCAATTGCGACTCTTCTAAGAAAAATTGTTACAACATTCCTAACGGATAAAAATGTTGCATCTTATCTTATTGATGAAAACTTAGTTGGTGAATTACTTGGTAAGAAAAAATATCGTTACAAGGAAAATACCAATGAAACTAGAATAGGTGTAGTAAATGGTATGGCCTACACTGTATTTGGAGGGGACATTCTACCAATTGAAGTAACGTATTATAAAGGAAAAGGAAATCTAATTTTAACAGGGTCTTTAGGAGAAGTAATGCAAGAATCTGCTCATATAGCTTTTAGTTATATTAAAAGTAATGCAGAGAAGTTTAATGTTTCTCCTGATATGTTAGAAGAAAACGATATTCATATTCACTTACCAGAAGGTGCAGTAAGTAAAGATGGTCCAAGTGCTGGTATCGCTTTAACAACAGCATTAATTAGTGTTCTTTCAAACAGATCAGTTTCAAGTGACATTTCTATGACAGGAGAAATTACTCTAAGAGGAAAAGTATTAGAAATTGGTGGACTAAAAGAAAAAGTAATTGGAGCTCATAGAGCAGGTATGAAAAAAATATTCTTACCAAAAGACAATGAAAAAGACTTAGATGAAATACCAGAAGAAGTAAAAAAAGACATTAAATTTTACTTTATAACAAACTATAAAGAAATTTATAAAACAATATTTAAGAGTAGTATAGAGAAAGAATTAGTGACACTTTAAAAAATATAAATAATATAACAAATGAAAAGTTATATTATTTTTTTGCAATTTCCGATGGAACTTTTAAATTTTCCTTTAATAATTAAGTAGGAGGTATAAACTTCCGAACATATAAAAGGAGGAAATAAGATGAACAACGAATTGCAAAAAGAAAAAATATATGAGAAAGGATTATTTGAAGATATCAAGCATATCGATGAATTTGGTATCGAATATTGGGAAGCACGTGAGTTGCAGAAAGTTTTAGAATATAAGGAATGGCGAAAATTTGAAAATGTAATTGACAAAGCAAAAGATGCTTGTATTAATAGTGCTATCAAGGTTTCCGATCAATTTGTCGGCGCCGACAAATTGATAAAACATGGAAAAGGTGGTACTAGAATTATTGATGACTATCATTTGTCTCGTTATGCATGTTATCTCATCATACAAAATAGTGATCCTAGAAAAGAGATAATCGCATTAGGGCAAAGTTATTTCGCGATTCAAACAAGAAAAAAGATCTTAAAAGAATAAACTTAACATTCTCCTCATATACTTAACTGAATTTAGAAAGGAGAAAAATATGAAAAAAATACTAAATTTTGATAAAGAAATTAATTTTCCAACCATGATAGGTGAAATTACATCTATCGCATTAGATCACAGTTTAAAATTTACAAGTAGCAGTGATATAGAAGGAAGTTTCTTTATAAAAGGAACATACAAGATGACAGAAGCAAGTCATTTAGAAGAAGAGTTTGACTATAATATACCAGTAGATATTACCCTTACAGAAAATTTAGATTTCCCTACTTGTAAAGTAGAAATAGAAGACTTTTATTATGAAATAATAAATGATGATACTTTAAAATGTTCAATAGATGTATTAGTAGAAGGATTAGAAGAAATTATATTAGATGAAAAAGAAGAAATATTGGAGGTTTTAGAAACACCTGTGGAAACTAAAAAAGTGGAGGTAGAAGAAATAGAGACTTTAACAAGAGAATGTGATGATGATATCATTCCAGAAGAAGAAAAAGAAATCCCTATACGAGAAGAAGATTTGTCAAAAGGTATACAGATTGAAAAAGATATTCTACAAAGTATAGAATATGAAAAACCAAGAGAAGAAATGCCTGAGGAAGAACTTTTACCTAAAGATGAAAAGAAAACAGAAAATATAGAAACCATCTTTTCAGCATTTAAAGATACGGAAGAAACATTTAAATCCTATTCTGTTTACATCTTAAGAAAAAATGACACCTTAGAAAAAATATACAGCCTTTATAATGTAACACAAGAAGAATTATGTAATTATAATAATTTAGATGACATAAGTATTGGAATGAAAATAATTATTCCAAACCAAAAAGAAATGGCGATGGAGTAATATAAAAGAAATTATTCGTAAATATAACCTTTTTTCTACAAATTATAGCTATATAAAAAATGCTCGAGTATTAGATACCAAGCAAGGAAAAATAGTATTAAAAAAAAGAGTAAAAGAAGATAAAAATGAAATGTATGAATATTTAAAAGTAAGAGGATTCAGACATTTCTTACCAAATAAATGGCATGATGACGAATATGAGGTTTATCCATATATTGAAGAAATTAATATTCCGAGTGGTCAAAAAGCAATTGATTTAATGTATATTATGAGTTTGCTTCACAATAAAACAACCTTTTATAGAGAAATTGTTTTGGATGAAGTAAAAGAACTTTATGAAAAATACCATGATGAAATCATAGGATTAATGAATTATTATCATGAATTACAAAATGCAATCGAAACGAAAATATATTATTCTCCAAGTGAATACTTATTAATAAGAAATATATCACAGATTTACTATTCATTGGATTTCTCTTTACAGAGTCTAAGCAAATGGTATGATGAAAAGAATCTTCAAGACAAAGAAAGAGTAGTTCTTCTTCATAATAAATTAGAAATTAGTCATATGTTAGTAGGTGAAGAAGAAAACTTAATTAGTTGGGATGAAGCTAGATATGGTATTCCTATCTATGACTTTTTAAACTTCTATAAAAAAGAATATTTAAACTTAGAAATGGGTAGTTTATTTGATGTTTATCAATCAAAGTATGCTTTTACAACAGAAGAAAGATATCTTTTCTATGCACTTATTACCATACCACCTAAAGTCAGTATAAAAAAAGAACATTATAAAAACACTTATGAAATAATGAAATTGATAAAATATATGGGATTAACAAGAGATTTCATATTAAAAGAACAAAAGAAATATCCAGAAACTAATCAACAAGAACTGTATGAACAGAATAATAGCGTGTAATTTTGTTGTGAAGAAAATTAATAATAGTGACTGGTAAAAAATAACAACAATTAAAATAAGTAAGAACGATATAAAGAAGATACTACTTCTTCTTTTTGCTTTACAAGTAGCACATCTACAATAAAAAGGATGTTTTGGAGAATTAAAATTCATGACTCTCACCTCTAATTATAGTGTATGCAGGAAATTAATAGTTGTTATAACCCGAAAAATAAATTATACTTATAGTAGTAATATATGGAGGATCATAATGAAGAAGGTAGATAAAGTAGGAGCCATTATTTTAAAAGATAAGAAAATATTAGCAGTAAGAAAAAGGACGAATGATAATAGACCAGAATATATTATACCTGGAGGAAGAAGAGAACCACATGAATCCGATGTTGAAACATTAGTAAGAGAAATTAAAGAAGAAATAAAAGTAGATATTGTATCAATGAAGTATTTTGGTTCGTTTGAAGATATTGCTATATTCGAACAACTTCCAATGCATATAGAAGTTTATTATACAGAAGTACTAGGAGAACCTAGTTGTGATCATGAGATTAAAGAATATATTTGGGTAGATCGTAACTTTAAGGAAAAAGGAATTCTTCTTTCTAGTACACTAAAAGATAATGTAATACCTAAATTAGTAAAACTAGGAAAGATGTAGGAGAAATATTATGAAGAAACTAAATAATAAAGGATTTACTTTAGTAGAATTAATTGTAACATTTGCGATTATGATTGTATTAATGTTGATTGCTTATCCTGCGATCGAAGGTTTACAAAAAAACAGTCAAAATAAAGTATATGAAGAATATGGTAAAAGTATGATAGAAAGTGCAAAATACTATGTAACTAGAAATGAAAGAGATCTTTTTTCAGATACAAATTGTGTTAATATTCAGCTTTCTTTCTTGTTAGATGAAGATACTATTAAACTATTTGACTATAAAGATAATACATGTTCTATTGCTTTTGTTCAAGTAAAGAAAACTGGAAATAAAATAGAATATGATTATGCATTTACTTGTAATAAAGGCGGAAAAGAAACTTTTAAAAACGAAATAAAAACACCAGGAAGCAGTTGTAAAAATATCGCTTAAAATATTATAAATAACGAGACGAGAAGTAAATAAAAAAGCTTTTCTTTTTTTATCGAATGAATAAACTTTTCTTTTGAAACATATTGTATATTATGTGATAAAATGTGATTTTATAAAAATAATTGACAGTACCTATGATTCATCATATAATGATAATCTACCAAAAAAGGAAAGGAGAAAACATGAAAAAAACAAATGAAGTAAAGACAAATTTAACACCTGCTGATATGATATTGATCGAAAATAGTAATAGATTATACAAAAACATAGAAAAGAAACTTAGTTTAAAATGTATTGATCCAAATGCATGCCCAGGTTTTGAAAACTATCAAAGATTTTTAGTTGGATCTACGTTAACGGATATTTATTGTGCTTCCTTAGAAATAGAAGGAGAAGATTATATGGTTCCGATTTCTTTATCTGAAATAGAAAAAAATGAAGGAGTACAAATATTAAAATTAGACATGGGTACAGGATTATATGGTGTTTCAATATCTAAACAAGAAGTAAATGAAAATAGAAAAGTAAAAGCACTTTCTATTTAATATCAAAAAAACAAAATAAGGGAGAACAAATGAAAATAACAACAGAAGTAAAACCAGAAGAAGTAAAGCCAGAATTAACATCGATGGATATAGTAGTGATCGAAAATAGTAATGAATTATATAATCAATTATTAGAGAAACTTGAGACTCATGAAAAACCCATACAAATAAATTGTATTGATCTAAATCTTCACACTATGTTAAAAAACCATTTTGGATTAGAAGATGTTACATTGGACGAAGTATATTTAGCATATACAAAAATAGAGGGAGCAGATCAACTAATGCCTTTCTCTTTAAATATAATTAAAGAAAAAGAAGATACTCGTGTAAAACGAATGAATAATGGAATAGGTCAATATAGTATCTATATATCAAAAAAACAAAAAACAAAAAGTAAGAGCTTGTGATTGTCATAAAGCTTTTTTTGATGTAAAATATAACCTGGAGTTGAAAGTATGAAAGAATCAATGTTAAGACACGGAGAAATAGAACGAAGTATTATTACGAAATATCGTAAACCAATTTGGAGAAAATTTATAAAAGCAGTGAAAGACTATAACCTTGTAAAAGAAGGAGATCATATTGCGATATGTATTTCCGGAGGGAAAGACTCTATGTTACTTGCAAAATGTATGGAAGAATTAAAAAAACATGGAGGTATTAATTTTGATCTAACATACTTAGTAATGGATCCAGGATATAAAGATGTATCAATTGAAAAGATAAAAGAAAATGCAGAAATATTAAATATTGATATTACAATGTTTAAAACAGATATTTTTTCCATCGTACAAGAACAAACTTCAGGTTCTCCTTGTTACTTATGTGCTCGTATGAGAAGAGGATGTCTTTATAAAAGAGCTCAGGAATTAGGTTGTAATAAAATAGCTCTTGGACATCACTTTAATGATGTAGTAGAAACTATTCTCTTAAGTATGTTTTATGGAGGAGAATATAAAAGTATGAGACCTATTCTTAATAGTACAAACTTTGAGGGAATGGAGTTAATCAGACCACTTTACTTAGTAAAAGAAGAAGACATTATTTCTTGGACTAAAGCAAGTGACTTAACATTTATTAACTGTGCTTGTATGCTTACAGAAAAAGAAAACGAAGGAAAAAGATTAGAAATAAAGAATTTAATAAAAACATTAAAAGAAGTCAATCCAAACATTGAATATAATATCTTTGCATCCACAGAAAATGTGAACCTAGATACAATTCTTACATACAAAACAAATGATAAAAAACATAACTTTTTAGATGGTCGTGAATAAAAAAGTTCCTTAATTACCAATATAGGTATGAAAGGAGCTTTTATTTTGGCAAAACATAAAGTAGAAATTAGTGGAGTGAATACAACTGAAATTAAAGTATTAACCGCAGAAGAAATGAAAATACTATTTCAAAAAATGCAGGCAGGAGATCCCTTCGCAAGAGAAGATCTAGTAAGTGGTAATTTAAAATTAGTACTTAGTATCTTAAAGAGATTTTCATCACGTGGAGAAAACTTAGATGATTTATTTCAAGTCGGATGTGTTGGTTTATTAAAAGCAATTGATAATTTTAGTTTAGAACATGAAGTTCGTTTTTCTACATATGCAGTTCCGATGATATTAGGAGAAGTAAGAAGATATCTAAGAGATAACAGTAGTAGTATTAGAGTAAGTAGATCTTTAAAAGATATCGCATATAAAAGTTTAAAACTAAAAGAAGAAAAAATGTTAGTAACTGGATCAGAACCAACAATAGAAGAAATTGCGATTACATTAGAAGTAACACCATTTGAAGTTATCAATGCTTTAGACTCATTAAGAGAACCAATCAGTATGTTTGAAGAGATTTATAATGATGGAGGAGATACCATTTACTTATATGATCAAATCGAAGATAAGAAAACAAGTAGTGAAGAGTTTCAAATAAAATTAGCTATAGAAGATGCTACTTCAAAACTAAATGAAAGAGAACAATTTATATTAGATGAAAGATTTGTTGTAGGTAAAACTCAAATGGAAATTGCAGAAGACTTAAATATTTCTCAAGCTCAAGTATCTAGATTAGAAAAAGGAGCAATCAAAGAGTTAAAGAAAACTTTGAAATAATATCGCATATACTTAGGTAGGGTGGTAATATGCGTCTTTCAGATTTACAATCAAAAGATATTGTAAGTATAAATACTGGTAAAAATATTGGTAATATTATAGATGTAAATATTAATTTTGAAACAGGAACAATCGAATCCTTAGTAATTGAAGCCTCTAAAGGATTCTTCTCAGGATTTAATCGAGAGTCTGATACGTTAATATCTTGGTCAAACATAGAAAAAATAGGAGAAGATGTTATTTTAGTACATATTAGAAACTAACATCTTTTTTTGTTTTTTACATAAAATTTAATATGAGAAAAATGAGACTGAAAAGAAATATAAAATATAAAAGAACCAAGAGAATCTTTTGGATTTTTGTGTTTGTATTTCTTTTTGTTATTCTTTTTCTAATCTTAGTTACTAAAAAACTAAATCCAATTCTTTTAAGATATTCACAATTAGAAGCGAGACGTTTTACAACGGTTTTTATTCGTCACGCTATCAACGAAGTAGTACAAGATGAAGAAAAGTTAGAAGATATTTACATTACAAATAAAACTACCGAAGGACAAATTCAAACGATTGATTTTGATCAGATAAAAGTAAATCGTTTATTAAAAGATGTTAGTGCGAGTGTTCAACAAGTTTTAGTAAATGCGGAGGTAGGAAATACAGATGATTTAAATATTTCAAATGATTTCAGAGGAGAACGTTATAAGAAAGTAAAAAACGGTATTGTTTGTGAAATACCTGCGGGAGCATTACTTGGTAGTGGAATATTTGCTAATCTTGGACCTAAGATTCCATTCAAGTGGTATTTTGTTGGACAAGTAATCACAAACTTAGAGACCAATATAAAAGAGTATGGCATTAATAATGTGTATCTAGAATTAAATATTCATGTCGAAGTCATTCAAAAAATTCTATTACCAGTAAGAACAGAAGAAGAAGTTGTTGCACTTGATATACCAATTGGTATTAAAGTAATTCAAGGAAGTATTCCTAACTATTATGGGGGATTCATGAATAAAAACTCCGCCTCGTTTTCTCTACCAATGACAGAGTAATTATGATATAATTTTTATTAGAAAGGTATGAGTGTATGAAGAAAGTAACAATAGGAACCGTAGAATATGAAATTGTAGAAGATAAAGAAAATTGTTTTAATTTAGCAGAAACATCTGAAAAAGTAACAGACTATTTTGATGAATTCGATTATATTTTTGGAGACTATGCCTATGATAAGTTGAGATTAAAAGGATTTAACGATAAGACAAATAAAAATAGAAAAGAAATCAATGA
>Ga0123353_10019644_pt1 | contig 10052 bp, 9 predicted proteins | sample TergutLab28metaG_3_FD_92763 | JGI IMG/M metagenome (GOLD analysis project Ga0123353, IMG submission 92763) | Labiotermes labralis P3 segment gut microbial communities from Petit-Saut dam, French Guiana - Lab288 P3 | ecosystem: Host-associated > Arthropoda: Insects > Digestive system > Gut ...
CGAAGCTGTAGCTGCAGCTATAGCCAGTGGCGAGCATCCGGTGGTTATCAACGAAGCTTCAGATAATCCCGGTGGCGGAGCTCCGGCTGACGGCACTCACTTGCTGCGAGAGCTGATACGTGTCAACCATCCCCGCACCATTTTCGGCTTCCTCTTCGACCCCGAAACTGTGGAGCAAGCTCATAAAGCTGGAGTAGGAGCGGTAATTAACACCCGCATTGGAGGGAAAACCGATACCATACATGGCGAAACTCTGGAGCTGGAAGGAGTGCTAGTTTGCGCTCTCAGCAACGGTGAGGTCAATCGCCGTACAGCCGTAGGTGACGGTGTACCTTTCCGCATGGGGAGAGCTGCCAGGCTTAAGTACCGTAATGTGGAAATTATTATAGGTTCTCTGGCTATACAAACTCGCGACGACCGCCCTTTCCTGGCAGTGGGAGCCGATTACCGCCAATATGACCTTGTCGCCATGAAATCTACCAACCACTTCCGGGCTTTCTACGAAAAGAATGCTAAAGGTATCTTTACAGCGGATCCTCCCGGTATTCACACTGCCAATTTCTCTATTTTACCCTACAAGAATCTACCCCGCCCTATTTACCCCATCGACGATATGCCATCTCGTAAGTAATTTGTCAAAAGTTGTTTGAAGCACCCCCCAACCACTCAGCTAGAGTGCTTGGGAGGTGCTTCTCTTTAATTGTAAGAGATTTGTTATTTTATGAAGGATAAATGTTAATCAAACAGAATATATTATACTATACAAACAAAATCAAACAGTATATATTTTGTTACAACAGTCCTACAAGCACCAGGGTTCGACCTTGACAACCAGAACCTCCAGTGTTACCATACACAAGATATTTTAGCGTAAGCCCACGGTACGCACCACCTCCTAGTTTTAGGGTCATCTCGTTTAGTATAAAACCTTTTCCAGGTGGCGAAAGGAGCAATTGAAGCATTGGCCAAAGATAGAACTGCCACCGAGCTGGAGCAAGTGGTAAGTATAATTAGGAGTCTTAAGTCTATAGACCAACAAGGACAGGAGTTATTGGCTCGGGAAGAAGAAAAAATGGTCGCTCTCCTACAGGAAGTAAACGACCATATAAAAAACCTGGAAGCCGAAGCTCGGCAACAACTGGAAGTATCTCTGGAGCAAGCCAGAGAGCAGCTTGCTGCCGTCAACCAGGCTGCCATACAAGCTGCCCAGGAAGAGTATGCCACCCAAAGTAGCCACCTGGAGACCGTAGCCGCTACCAGGCACGCCTCTTGGGTGGCTGAGTTAGTTAGCCGCTGCCTGACGATAAATTATCCCTAATGAGTAAAAATTATACCAGCAAGGCCATCATGACTAAAACCAGAGCTAGGTATAGCTACCGCTTGGGATCTACCCACTATGCTGAACTAATGCGTCAGGAAACAGTGAGCGATATTGCCTCTTACCTACGTAAGAGTACAAGATACCGCTCGGCTCTCGCAGCTCTGCCGGAGCAAGGTTTTCCGCGCCAAGAGTTGGAGGAGTGTTTACACTACAGCATATGGGACTATGTCCGAGGGGTGCTGCACTACGATCGTTCCCCCGACAGCTTTTACCACTATATCTTTCGGGAAATGGAAGTCGGCTTTCTCATCCATTGTTTAGACACCCTGAACCACCACTCGGGACAATCTATATCCCTGACAGTACCGGCACAGGTTGCTCCTTATATAAAAATAAATATGGCTCAACTGGCTAAAGCCTCGAGCTTTCGTGAATTGCTGCTCAACCTACGAGGTACTGCCTACCACACCGTGCTAAGCCCTTGGTCGGGTGAAGATGATACCCCCTTTGACCATCTCGCTTGCGAAGCTGCTTTGCGCAGCCACAATATCAGCACAACCCTGCAAAGCATTGCAGCTCTCCCTTCGGCAGCGGAGCGCCAAACCCTCCGGCAATATTACAGTCGCCTAACCGAGCTGGATAACCTCCAGGTTATCTTTCGCCTTAAGGCGCTGCCTACCGTTACCGTTGCCAAATTGCAGGCCATGCTTTCCTACTTACCCGATGGCTATTTCCAAAACAGTGAATGGCACAATTTGCTCCAGTCTCCCACCCAGAATTCTTTTCTGGAAACCTTACAACCCACCGCTTTGGGTAAGCGTTTAGGTGATTTAAAGAGTACCACCCTGTTAGGTAGTAGCTATTTTGGCCTGCTAACTGCCGGACTACAGCATAAGCTTAGCCAAAACCTGCTGCGTTTTGCCAGGGAAGGCGCTTCGGCATATATGGCTTTGGTCATGATGAACCGCTTGGAAGTTAAAAACCTCATTGCTCTTGTTGAAGGCGCCCACTACCGCCTCCCCTCCGAAGAGTTGGCGGTTCTCTTGGTCTTTTAGCTTAGAAGTCTGCAAACTTAACTTACCTGAACAGACCTTAATTCGCCGCATAGCGCACTCCTAAAGCGAGAGGAGGAGAGGATACGATATGCCCATTGTTAAAATGAAGTCTGTGCTCATCTTCGGCCAACTGCAACAGGTAGACCAAGCAGTCATGGCTTGTTTTAAGCAGGGATGCTTTCATCCTGAAGATGCTGCAGTCCTGGTGGGACACGACAGACATTTTCAAAGACTGGCGGAAAACAACCCCTACCAAGACACCTTGGCAGAAATTCAAGCTATCAGCAAAGATATTAATCATGACCTACAAATAGTAGCCGACCCGGTAGCTTGCGATGCGGAAGAAGCCAAAGCTATTCTTAAAGATTTTCGGCAAAACATCGAAGCCTCGCACCACCAATTAGCCGAGTGTCTCAGTCGGATCCACTTTTGCGAAAACGCTCTCAGCCGTCTGGAACATATGGGCAATTTAGATATGGAGTTGGACGACCTTTTCGCTTCCCAGTTCCTGCAAGTGCGCTTTGGTCGCTTTACTCTCGAAAACTATCGCAAACTTTCTCTGTACCAGGATCGGTTGTTCTTTTTTGTAGCTTTAGATCAAGACGACTCCTACTGTTGGGGGGTCTGTTTTACCGTCCGTCAACTTCATATTTTAGATGAGACCGATGCCATTTTTTCCTCTCTTTCTTTTGAGCGTCTCTGGGTGGATGAAGAGTTGCAGGGAACCCCCCGGGAAGCGATGATCAGTGTCCGTAACGAACTGGTTAAATTGCAAACCCAATATGAGATTTTGCAACAACGGGAGCAGCGGAACTCCCTTCGTCAGGGGGAGATACTCAACCAATTGCATTCCCGTATGAAAGTGCTGTTTGAAACATACGAACTCAGACGCAGTATCTTCGCCGGCAAAGATGGCTTTGTCGCTGCAGGTTTTATCCCAGCTAAGGAAGCGGCAGCTTTTGCCGAAGCCTTGCTAGCAGTGGAAAGCGTCACTCTGGAAGTTGGTGAAGCCGATAATTTTCAAAGTTTGGTACCTCCTACTCTGCTACGGAACCATGCTTTTATACGCCCTATGGAATTTTTCGTCGATCTGTATGGTCTCCCCGGATATCATGATCTAGACCCCACTCTCTTTTTAGGGATTACCTATTTATTGCTTTTTGGACTGATGTTCGGAGATGTGGGACAAGGTATAACCATATCCGTTATTGGCTGGTTCATGCTGCGTCGCCAAATAACCGGTTTAGGTGGGGTTTTAACCCGCCTAGGGCTCTCCTCTACCCTTTTTGGTTTCCTATACGGTTCTGTTTTTGGCTACGAACATGCTTTAGATTTTCTCTATATAGATATTTTGGGGTTGCCTGCCAAACCTCTGGAGGTTATGCACCCCACCACTATTACCCAAATACTGTTAGCAGCAGTCTCCTTGGGAGCTGCCTTGGTGCTCCTAGCCATGGTCATAAATATAGTTGCCGCTTGGCACAAAAGGGATTATCATCGTGCTTTCCTTCATCCCAATGGTCTTCCCGGCATATGGTTTTACTGCTCCGTCTTGGCTGCTGTCCTTGCCCCCTTTTTAGGGGGGACTAACCTTTTAGCCAATCGGCTCTTTATCAGCCTTGGTTTAGTCCTTCCTCTTATTGTCGTTTACTTTCGAGAAATTATCATCCAACGCACTGCTAAAAACCATTCTTCCGAAGATACGGCAGTTCATTCCGGCTTTTCGCCAGTTGAAGCCTTTTTCGAGCTCTTCGAAATGCTGTTGTCTCTCACCACCAATACCGTCTCCTTCCTGCGAGTAGGTGGCTTCATCCTCTCCCATGCTGGTATGATGGCCGTAGTGATGATTCTGGCTAATATGCTGGGTGGTGTCGGCAGTATCGTCATGGTGGTCATCGGCAACCTGTTTGTCATGGCTTTGGAAGGCATGGTCTGTGGTATCCAAGTGTTGCGTCTACAGTTTTATGAACTGTTCAGCCGTTACTACGAGGGAGGCGGTAAGCCTTTTACTCCTGTCGGTGTTAAAACATACACTTCATAACCGGATTTGAAAGGAAGTTAGGATTATGAAAAGAAAGCGCATCTTTCTGATGGCGCACCTGGTTATCGTCGTAGTTGCTGTTGTTACCATGATGGCTTTCGCCATGCACAACTATGCTCAAGCTGCCGAAGCTACCGGTAACGAAGTCGGACAGGTAGGCAATAACAGTTATAGCTGGGCTTTCATTGCCGCAGCTTTAGCAACAGGCATTGGCTCCATCGGTGCTGGGATTGCCGTGGCTGCAGCTGCTCCTGCTGCTATCGGTGCTTTGGCTGAAGATAGCTCCACCTTTGGTAAAGCTATGATCTTTGTCGGTTTAGGCGAAGGTTTAGCCATTTTCGGGTTGCTGGTATCTATACTCATCTTACAAAAAATCCCTTAGGTTTATTAAAATGCGTTTCTACCTTCTCAGCGACAACGCCGATACCTGCTTAGGTATGCGCATGGCAGGTATGGCAGGCGAGCTAATTACCGATGTAGATACCTTGCATTCGGCCCTGCAGCGCTTAGGTACCAACCCCGATATTGCCGTTATCGCCTTAACTGCCGGCTTGATCCGCCTGGATCCTGCGCTCATTACTACCTGGAAGCTTAAGCGCTCTCAACCCCTCCTGGTGGAAGTTCCCGACCACTTAGATAGCCACGATGTTTCCCGCAACATTGCCGACTATATCATGAACACCATCGGCGTAAAACTGTAAGAGGTGCAAGTATGACCAGGTTAACAGAGCTCCACAACTCTCCTAAAATTGCCCAAATTTCTTCTGCTATCACGGCGCTAACCGCAGAGCGTGTCCAAGAACTACAGCAGCAAGCCCAGCAGCTTCGGGATCAACGTCTACAGCAAGCCGAAGCCCATTTAACCTATAATATGGAACAGTTATATAAAGAGCGTTTCGAAGACTTGCAAGTTAGCTTGGCAGAGGAAAGGGTGCGCTCTCTACAGCAGCTGCGCCAGGCACTTTTTGCCACCAGAGAAAGCTATGCCGAAAACGCTTTTGCTGCTGCTGAGGCTGAAATTAAGTCCTTTGTAGCCTCCCAGGCATACCCACCCTTTTTAGAGCTGCTGTGCGAGATGTTTTGTCGTAGGTATAGCTGCGAAGAAGGCGAAGTGCGCCTCAGGGTGGATGATATGGCATTAGTCGATAATCTGGTTCCCCTATTTCCCAAATCCTGCCGCTTAGTAGCCAGCCCCGAAATCCGTTTGGGTGGGTTAATGATGTGGTTACCTCAACAGCGTTTACTGGTAGATGAGCGCCTGGAGCGTCGCTTGGCCTACCAGCGCCAGTGGTTCTATGAACATAGCGGACTAGTATTGTCCTGATAGGGGGTTCCTATGGCAGATATGGTGGTCTACTCTATCAATGGTCCCGTAGTAAAAGTGCGCGTGGCTCAGGGGGGAACTGTGACCTTAGCTCTACTGGACATGGTTTATGTAGGCAGCAACCGCCTCATTGGCGAAGTCATTGCCGTTAACGACACGGAGGCAACCATCCAGGTTTACGAAGCCACTACAGGTTTAAGCCCTGGTGAAGCTGTGACCTCCAGTGGCGGGCCACAAAAAGCCATGTTGGGTCCAGGTTTACTGAGTAATATTTTCGACGGCATCCAGCGCCCTTTGCGTGATATGATCTCCACCCACGGACTTTTTGTCGCCGTGGGCGGTCACTTTTCTCCTCTCTCCCCTACTGCCCTGTGGCAGGTGACACCTCTAGTATCACCTGGAGACCAAGTTACCCCTGGGATGGTCTTTGCTACCTGCCCGGAAACAGCACTTATCGAACACCGATCTTTGGTGCCACCAGGTATCAGCGGCACCGTCTTGCAAGTGGCAGCAGCCGGTAGATATACCATCAATGACCCTATCGTGATAGTTCGTGATACTCGCCAGGTAGAGCATCAGCTCTCCCTGGCACAGCAGTGGCCTATTCGCCAAAGCCGCCCGGTGCGTAAACGGCTTCCCTTGTCACGTCCGCTAATTACCGGATTACGTGTCATCGACACCCTCTTTCCCCTCGCCAAGGGAGGCACCGCCGCCATACCGGGAGGGTTTGGTACGGGTAAGACTATGACACAGCATCAGTTGGCTAAATATTGCGATGCCGATGTCATTATCTACATTGGTTGTGGTGAACGCGGTAACGAGATGACCCAAGTGCTCCAGGAGTTTGCCGAACTTATCGACCCCCACACCCAGAGACCGTTAACCGATCGCACTCTCCTTATCGCCAATACCTCAAATATGCCGGTAGCTGCCAGAGAAGCTTCCATCTACACCGGTATTACCCTGGCGGAATACTACCGGGATATGGGCTACCATGTAGCCATGCTGGCAGATTCTACCTCACGCTGGGCTGAAGCTTTACGAGAGATATCTGGTCGTTTAGAGGAAATGCCCGCCGAAGAAGGCTTCCCAGCTTATCTACCTTCCCGTATCGCCCAATTTTACGAGCGAGCCGGTGAAGTAACTACCTTAGGGGGAAGTACTGGCTCTATCTCTATTGTGGGAGCGGTTTCTCCTCAGGGTGCCGATTTTTCCGAACCGGTAACCCAAAACACCAAGCGCTATGTGCGTTGCTTCTGGGCGCTGGATAAAGAGCTGGCGTATGCCCGTCATTATCCGGCCATAAATTGGACAGACAGCTACAGCGAATACCTAGAAGATTTACAGCGCTACTACAGCCGCCAGGTAGACCGTTCCTTTACCGAGTGCCGTAACCGCCTCGCCTCAATTTTGCAGGAAGAGTCTCGTCTCATGGAAACCGTTAAGCTGGTGGGCGCCGATGTCCTCCCCGATGACCAGCGGTTGGTTATCGAAGTGGCAAGGATTATCCGAGTAGGTTTTCTCCAGCAGAATGCTTTTCATCCCCAGGACAGTTTCGTCCCTCTGACCAAGCAATTGAAGATGATGGAAGTAATTTTGCTGTTCGACGCTCTAGCACGCAACGCCGTGCGGCAGCGCATCCCTTTGAGCCAAATTATGAAAAGCGGTTTACCGGAGCAAATTATCCGTATGAAATATGAAATAGCCAACGATGAACCGGAAAGGTTTGACACTTACCTGGAGGATATACGCACCTTCTTTACCAAGCTAACCCTTGATTCGCTACCTTAGTTCTGGAGGAAAGAGCATGTTGCAATATGTCGGCTTAAAAGCTATCAACGGACCGTTAGTCGTCCTGGATAGAGTCCAGAACGCCTCCTATGAGGAAATGGTGGAATTTATCTTGGAAGATGGCACCCGTCGCAGCGGACGCATTGTGCTATTGGAAGGAGACCGAGCTCTCATTCAGGTATTTGAAGGAGCCCAAGGGCTATCCCTGGACAATACCCGCACCCAGCTTTTGGGACATCCCGTAGAAATGCCCCTGGCGCCAGAGCTCCTCGGTCGCACCTTCGATGGAGCAGGTCACCCTATCGATGGCTTAGGAGAGGTTTATGCGGTAAAACGTACCGATATCAACGGGAAACCTTTAAACCCCGTGGCTCGGGTCTATCCCCGAAATTTTATCCAAACCGGTATATCCAGTATAGATGGCTTAGCCACCTTAATCCGTGGTCAAAAACTACCTATCTTTTCCGGTGCCGGTTTGCAACATAACCGTATTGCCGCGCAAATTGTGCGCCAGGCACGTCTGGTAAATCCTAGCGCCGGACAGGAAGAGCCTTCTGCTCCTTTTGGCATTGTCTTTGCCGCCATGGGGGTTAAAAACGATGTCGCCGATTATTTTCAGCGCGCCTTTGAAGCCACGGGTGTTATCCAGCGCACGGTGATGTTCCTAAACCTCTCTAACGATCCCATCATCGAGCGTATTCTCACCCCTCGCGCTGCTCTCACCGTAGCCGAATACTTAGCCTACGAGTTGGAGATGCACATTTTAGTCATCATGACCGATCTCACCTCTTACTGCGAGGCTCTGCGTGAGTTTAGCTCATCAAAAGGGGAAATTCCCGGCAGAAAAGGATTTCCCGGCTATCTCTATTCCGACCTCGCTTCCCTTTACGAGCGTGCTGGGATCATTAAAGGCAAAAACGGTTCCATCACTCAGCTCCCTATTCTCACCATGCCCAACGATGACATAACCCATCCCATCCCCGACCTAACCGGCTATATCACCGAAGGGCAAATTGTCTTAGATCGCTATTTGGATTCCACCGGTATCTATCCCCCGTTAGCGGTTTTAGATTCTTTGTCTCGTCTGATGAAAGATGGCATTGGTGAAGGCTACACTCGTATCGACCATGCGCCTTTAGCCAACCAACTTTTTGCCAGCTATGCTAAGGTGCAGGAGATTCGCGCCTTAGCTTCAGTTATCGGGGAAGAAGAGTTGGCGGAGCGGGAGCAGTTGTATATAACCTTTGGCAGAGCCTTTGAGCGTCTCTTTTTAGGGCAAGACTTCCAGGAAAACCGCGATATTATCCAAACCCTCAACTTAGGTTGGCAGCTTATATCCTTATTACCCAAAGAAGAGTTAGACCGTGTGGATAGTCACTTGCTGGAAGAGTACTATCTCCCTGATACCACCACCCTCTTGAAGTTACCTTAACACCCCAAGGAGCTACACAACATGCTACGCTTAACCCCGACTAAAGGTAATTTAATCGCCCTCAAACGCTCTCTGGTCATGGCGAATATGGGTTACGAACTCCTCGACCGCAAACGTACTATTCTGATTAACGAGCTTATGCTACAGTTAGATGGCGTCAAGCATTTGCGCTCGGAGCTAAGTAGTAGTTTTAATGCGGCTTATATAGCTTTACAGCGAGCGAATCTCACCTTAGGCTTCGTGGATGATCTTGCTGAGGCAGTCCCTCTGGAAGAAGGTTTAACCATTACCTACCGCAGTGTCATGGGGGTTGAACTTCCCCAAGTTCATCTGGCGGAAAAAGCTACCCCGGATTTACCTTACGGTTTCAGCCGCAGCAACCTTTTTGTCGATGATGCTTACCGCACCTTTCAGCAAGTTAAAAGGCTTACAGTTATGCTGGCTCAGGTGGAAAACAGTGTCTACCGCTTAACCGAGGAGATACGTAAAACGCATAAGAGAGCCAATGCCTTAAAGAATGTTATTATCCCTGAGTATCATGAAACGCTCAAGTGGGTTAGCAATATTTTGGAGGAACGAGAACGGGAAGAGTTTACCCGTATGAAGATGATCAAAAGCTCAGGCGGTATAAAACTATAAAGTAGCTAAAATAAATGACACAACATATAACCCGCACCCCTTGGGGGAGTGCGGGTGTTTTTATTTATCTTCGCCCGCTGGATAACCCATGGGCGAGTATACCCGAACGGGGATGCTTGAAGACCCCTTTTTCCAGGGCAACTCTGCCATTGACGATGACATAATCTATACCATCTGGCATATGTTGCGGCTCCAGGAAGTCTTCGTTACTACGCAAATTAGCTTCATCCAGAACTAGAATATCCGCATACATACCCTCCCTAATAAAACCGCGGTCAGTTACCCCTAAAGCTAAAGCGGCATTGCCGGTGAGCTTCTGAATGGTATCTTCAAAAGGATATTCCCGTCGCTTCTCGATGAAGGTAATCATGCCACAATAGCTGGTGGGGGTGGAAAAATCTACGGGCATGTCGGGTGCAGCCCCCTGCCAATTATAGTTATAACCAGCG
>Ga0123353_10019645_pt1 | contig 10052 bp, 5 predicted proteins | sample TergutLab28metaG_3_FD_92763 | JGI IMG/M metagenome (GOLD analysis project Ga0123353, IMG submission 92763) | Labiotermes labralis P3 segment gut microbial communities from Petit-Saut dam, French Guiana - Lab288 P3 | ecosystem: Host-associated > Arthropoda: Insects > Digestive system > Gut ...
CTGTAATGTTAATATCTGTACTTAACATCAAACTAACTTGTGAGTGACATAAAGCCATTAAATTGAACTACAAAAACACTCGCACTCGTGTCATAGTTGTCCTTAGGGTTACAAGCACCATACATGAGAAAGCCCAGCGGTGACTAACATGGCTGACTGTGCAAAGCGTCACGCAGGCACAGTGAACAATGCATTCCACTGTCAAGAACGTTCGCATTGTCACGTGACGTATCAGCTGTGCAGATTGCTGTATTTGGAACCGCAAGAAGCCCCCACTGTTCTCTGGCCATTATCTCCGTAACCGTTCAACTTTGGATATAGGTGTTTTGGGTTATATCGGTATACTTTAACATAAGGAACACTCTCCCGAAGTCTGGCACATTCTTCCTGGGACACCTTGTATACACACACACATATATATATATATGTACACATGCATATAATTGTAACTGCAAAGAAATAGCAGTGCTGACAGTGTCACTGCTGGCAGTAAAGGATATGTAAACAAACCAGTCCACTTCCTAAGTTCTGATGTGAGAGTATTTCCAACATATACTATTAAATGCTGGGATCAGAACAAAAAAAAAATTGTTTGGTGCCCTGATGCTATAATGTTCTCTAACAACTTATGGGGGTGGGTAGGGTGTGGATCTGATGGTTGTACAAACTGCACTGCACAGAACAAGAGTCAGGTCCATATATGGCACCATCATGTCTCTCCATTTTATTCATATGGTGCTTGTAAATTTATCTTCTCTACAGAGAATATTGTACATTATGTGACATAAGGAAGGATTAGTTGCTTCTTTTTGAAGCAAAGTTGTGACACTTTCCTGTTAGGAAAACATAAGGGATGTCAACAGCAGAGGAAGACCTGTGTTCATCGTCCTGGGAAAGTAAAACTGAACTCAAGAAAGGGGTCTAATTCCACTCCACTCCCATTCAAAGGTTTCAGTATCTAATCATGTTTTGTTAAATATATCATAAATAAAACAACTCAATCCATATCACCTCTCAAACACAGAGGCCTTATTCTTCAAAGTAATTGGATGTGCATCATGGGGTCAATGTCATAGTGTGTACTGGTGATTACATTGAGAGATAGTCATTTTCCCATGAAGCAGTTAGATATTCAACATGCCAAACACCAGTATATGCACTGTCACACAGTGCCAAAGATAGTTCACAACCCACCTTTCAGGTATATGAAATGATACAGTAAACTCTTTAATTATCCACATTCAGATTACCCATACACACTTACTTCATAATGGCATACAAAGGCCTTCCTTATGCAGATCTCATTTAAATTCCTGTCTCCTGCACCTCACACAAGACATTTTGCCAAAGGGTTAATCTTGGAACTATAATGGAATATACAGCTACATTTAACATATCCTGAGCTTATATTACTATGAACCAAATTTAGCTGTGCCCCTACACAAGTGCCAGAATAAAATAAAGGTTAACAATCACAGAAAGTTAACACTTGTTTTTGGTATAATGTCTAAACACAATGGATGGAATCGGTTAATGCAGCTTTGCTGCTTAGTATTAATTAGATCATAGGAGAGTATATGCACTGTCACACAGTGCCAAAGATAGTTCACAACCCACCTTTCAGGTATATGAAATGATACAGTAAACTCTTTAATTATCCACATTCAGATTACCCATACACACTTACTTCATGAACTGTCCTAAGGCTTATAAAACCAAACCTTATTTTATAAAAAGGTACACGTTAACATATTGCTCCCACTAACCTCAACAAAAACCGTGATTCTTCTGACAGTACAAAAGCATTTACTGTCTCTAATGTACTAATTCAACGTATAAGTTGGACATAAAATTATTTGAAGATTTCTGTCTTTTGGGATGTGGTACCATGTTGTCTGGTAGATACATAAAACTATTTTAGAGGACTTGCTGCCCCCATATTTAGGGCACAAGAATTCTTCTACCCTAAAGATAGGGGCAGGAGGTCCTCTGAAACATGAGTACATATATATATCAGACTACATGACATCACATCCCAGAAGACAGTGTCACAGGAATCTCAAATCTCAAAATAATAAGGATCATCATCATCATACTTTGATTAAACAGTCCGATCTGGAATTCGAAGCCTGGATCAACTTTCCTGAGGTATAAGGCAAACTAGGTGACTGACACAATCCTGGTTTACATACAAATTAAGTTTATTTTACACTGTGTAGTCAATTTATTTTAGACTGTCTAGAAATTTTGTATCACAAGTCATTTGGAAATTTGGCTGAAGGATACTGGCTTGTGCAAAGTAGCAGCTGACCCCTTGGAGCCATAATTTATTGTCTCTACAGTTTCAGTGTCAATGACAGTGGAATGAGGACCAGCCTATTGATTGTCATACACCAAAATTACATTTAGGAGGGCAGAAAGTTATTTGTTGCTAGGTGCTAAAAATTTCATACAAGCCAGCTGGCAATTTTTTACATCACACAGATGATTTGGAACTGTGGTGAATGTGACAGCTTGTACAAATTCAAATTTTCTGGAGCTCTTAGGGATATATTTTAATCTAAAATTTTGAGGCATAAGACACGCACACTGTTTTGGCATCCCAAGGACCATGCAGCCTAGTAAAAGCAGTGAAATAATACTGATGATTTGGGGCATGCGGTAGCACAGTTAGCTGAGGCACTGTGCTAAAAGCCAGCAGGTCATGGGTTTGATTCAACCTCTAACAGTAATGTGTACCATGAATATTTCCTGGGCTGTAAAGGCAGCCAGTGCATAGGGCTGACAATCTTACCACCTTCATGCGCTGACTGTCTCAGAATCTGGCAGCCTCAACCTCCTGGAACCCCCTGGGCCTGTAATAGGCCTCTACAGGGATTGCTTTTAATACTGGTGATGATCTGTCATGAGCTGTAAATTTCAATTTGATGACTCTTGGATTAGGCAATGGACTGAACAATTAAGAGTGGACCTGAGCTGACGAGCACACATCAAACTGATTACATACAAAGTAACAACAGTAATGTGAAACACAAACTCTCAGGATTCACGACTATAGGGACCACTCACATCATCACCACTAAGAGCATCTTTGGACTGTTGCCTGAGGAGAGCATTAAATGCTTCAGGTGATTGTATCTTCTGTTGCCATAATTCAAAATACTGCTTGGCAGAGATATCTGCTGGCTCACCCATACCTTCCTCGCGTAAAAACTCACGCCAGACCTGGTTCAGCAGAAGAGTTTGTGTTAAAAGAAACATTATGTTAAACATAAACTTTGCATATGCCACAATGCTGTTTGATTTCCATTTATTTTGAAATTAAATTTCAAATGTTTCAGAAGATATGAAAATTCAGTCAAAATTACAGAAAATCAGCAAATTAATAAGACAAAAACAGGAAGAAAAACAGAATACCAAAACATAGCATACAAACTGGGACAAAGACATTTAGGAAGACCACTAAAAATGAAGATATGATACCATTACACTCACATGGCCTAACACTCACGATGATAAACTTAAAAGTTTGTGCTTGAAGTCAAATTTATACATTTCTTCTACCTGCATATGTGTGTGCACTTACATACACACACACACACACACACACACACACACACAAGTCTTCATACAAAATCTGTAGACATCTGTATAATATAATATCACTAAATCTGTGTTTTGTGATGATATATTATGACTACCATTAACTTAAATTTGACTTCGAAAACTGCACAGGCTACCAGTTAAGATACAATCTATAGTGTAGCGCACACAGTTACCAAAAACATTTTTTACACTTTTGAAATCTGATACCACATTCTAGTTTATTTTCAATGGCAAGTCAAATGAAAAATCAAGATCCTACTTTGTGCAGCTGTAGGCACAACACCATCAACGTACATTAGAGACACGTACTTTTTATGGCAGATATGGCAACATAGGCTTCATGATGTCAGCACAGTGTGGTGGCTGTTCTACTGGAAGCATGCATGAAGGAAGAACATCATTATCATCTGTTTTTTGGTTAGTTAGGGTAACAAACTGGTCAAACCCATCACCACATGAAGCTGCAGAGTGATAATGTGTGCTGAATTCTGCAGCACATGAATGAATGGAGGAGGAAGTTAAAAATACTGCACCTGGTGTCACAGACACTATCAGACCATACCAAGCCTGCATAATCTTCATGCCACATGCAACTGCAGAGGTTGAATGCATCATTCGAGAAAATCATCATGTAAAGGTAAATGATGTGGTTGCCACGCTGGACATCAGTCATGGTTCAGCTCACCATACCATTCGTGGGGTACTGCAGTTCTACCATGTCTCTGTAAGGTGTGTGCCTAGACAACCGACTCCTGTACTGAAAGAATGACGGTTGGATGCCTGCCAGGAACCTCTATAGTGGTGTGGAACATCTAGTGCTGAGGTTAAAAACAAGTGGTGCTGTACTGATGTTCCCTCTCTCTGCCTTAATGGCATGGACAAGGACAAATTTACCTTTTATTAAACAGAAGACAATGGCTTCCTGAAGCACCCACTGACTGGGCATGAAGGGTGGGTCCACTACTTTCTGCCTGAAATGAAGAGGGAAAGCAAAGAATGGTGCACACTGCAGCTCACCGAAATTTCCCAGAAAATTCCACATGCAGGCATCTGCAGGAGGGATGTTGCCACTGTTTGGAAGAGCACTACCCTGATACTATGATCACCAAGGTATCATCACAAGCCATCAGATCCAAACATCATGGACTGCTCAGTATCGGTGTCTTTTTGCAGTATGACAATGCTAAGTGCCTGTGTGACAGCTGAGCTGATCAAGGACATTCATTTTGAGCATCTCCCTCAACCTCCACACTGACCTGAACATCTAACCTTGCCCCTTGTGACTACTACATCTTCGGGCCAATTAAGATGACTCTTGGTGGAAAGACTTTTCAATCCAATGAGGAAGTGCAAGAGTTGGTGCACAAGTGTCTATGCAAGCAGCCAAAAGAATTGCATTCATAATGAATTCAGGCATTAGTGAACACAACAGAGACTACGTTAAAAATGACAAAGATGTACCAAACCTTTATGCACCAAATCAGCTCGTAAAATGCTTTTAAGATTTTCACGTGACTAGCCTTTGTGCATTTCCTTAAAACTGAAACATGTGGTACTCTGGTTACTGTCATTAAATATGGAGAAAAGTCTGTTTCTCCATTACTTGGTAGGCACCCATCTACCAAACTACCTAGTGTCAAGACCCACTAGACCCAACATGAATCTCCAGTGTTGTTAAAATCTCAGCTCCTATAAACCTTTGTGGCTTATTTTATGATGCCGTCTCTATCTGACATGATGCAGCACTAACTGGTAGAATGACCGATTTATAAGGATGGATTTATTTGGAAGCCTAATGAAAGAAAAATCTCCCTATGTGCCTTTAGGGACTCTGGAAAACCACAATAAACCTCATGACAGATGATATTCCAGGTGAGATTAAAACAGGGCACCTCATTAAAGGCAGTCTGGTGTTATCATTATCTACTAACCTGCTTGGTACATCTGTAAATGATATGTGATTACAAAGGGAGAATGTTACCTGATCATCGGATACCGGCACTGTTGGTGGCAGACTACCAAGAGTCCCACCATGGTGAACAACTCTGACACAGTACAAAAGATAGTCATACAGATAGAACTTGTCGGGTTCTATGCCGCTGAAAGTTATCATCTTGTCACTGTAGCAACCTGGAGTCTAAAGAGACAATGAATTAAAGTTACAAGTGATGTAATAGAAAAGGAAGGGAAGATTAAAAGTCACACACAACATATGAACACAGAACACACACAGTTTATTGTCCGACCATTTGGAAACTGACTTAACGGAAAGGCCCATGATACTGCGGATACAGTACTACATGCAAGGTGCACAAATGCTGGGTGCCAGGTCATTTGGGCAACTGAATTTTGGATGTTAATACCTAATATATGTGGGTCTTCAGTATGGAACTTGCTTCACATCACCCTTCTGGTGCCTAGAATTTTGAGTTGGCTTTTACATCTTTGGAGAATTTGTGGACCCCTATGCTATACTGCACATTTATTATGAAATGCAGCCATGTTAAGTAACACATCTAAAACATCTGAGAATTAAACTATTTATACATTTGTAGTACATTTAATGATGCTGTCACTAATAGTCTATGTATTGTCGCATAACTGTATGATGGTGTATAATTAACTGAAACGAATATGAAAGCAAGCAGCTGTAGCCTCATGTACAGTATTATCCCAGAATCTGCTTAGAGGGGACTAAGGAAAATCATGAAAAACTTCCACTATTCCAACCAAGATTTGAACCTCATACCTCCTTAATGCAAGTTACCTGCAATACCACTTGAGCCAACTTACATATAACGCAATGTATGGGTTGTAGCACAGGTAAGGACCTAAATTACACACATCACCATTATAGATTAAACACTGAAATCTGTCAAGTGGACTGAGAGATTAAATATGTGAGTTAATGTTCAAGATTTCTGATAATGTAATCCCTTTATACCTTCATGAAAAGAACATGTACAAATTCAGAAAAGATAACAAAGCCATGACACTCAAAAATAACTTTCCACTAACACGTTTTAATCTTCTCAATATTGACTTAGGTACTATGGCCAACAGCGGTACATGGTGGCGCAGTTGGTTGAGGCACTGCATTACAAGTTGGAAGGTTACGGGCTTGATTCCCAGAGGTGTCATTGGAATTCTTCATTGACATAATCCTTCAGGCCACACTATGGCCCTGGGGTTGACTCAGCCTCTAACAGAAATGAGGACCAGGAATATTTCCTGGGGGGTAAAGGTGGCCAGTGCGTATGGGTGACAACCTTACCACCTTCATGTGCTGACTGTCCTGAAATCTGGGAGCCTCAACCTCCTGGAGCAATATGGGCCTGTCCAGGCCTGTAATGGTATTGCTTTTACTACGGACAACAGGGGATGAAAATGTGAAGCTTTAACAGATCTGCACAACCATAAAAATTTGATGTAATACAAACATATGAACACTGTAGATGTTTAACAAAACAGCACGTGTAACGTAAAACTGTGAAAAAGCAGTAAGTATTAAATACTCTGTGTGTGTATGTATTCTTGCCTTATTTATCCAGCGTGCAAAGTGCGTGCACTGTATTATATTGTCATATGTGGCCTGTCTGGCTTTACCACATTTTCCCACATTATCTGATAAATGGCATGATTTTCAGGAAACACTTTTTAACATAAAATGTGTTTTCTGATTTTCTCTACAACTTCTGACTGAAACATTTCTCATTCTAAGACGAGTTCAGTGAGATATCAAAAAAGTACAAAGGCCTTCAAGTAGAGTACCTATTATTCTTGTCAAATTTTAATGGAACTTGGGACTTCTAAACTCAATCACATCTCTTGCTGAACAATATAATAATGAGATTTAAGGTCCTCACGAGAGTGAACAGTAAGATTACGGTTTTCTGAGACATAGCTCCGTGCAGTATTTGGATCTAGTTGATACACCTTCTAATGCAACAGCAGTATAAATAATGATGCAGTTTGTCAGTTGAAGTTCAAAAGATACAAACATACCTTCATTCTATGGAAACCAAATTTCATCACCATCATGACAGAAGTCTCTGATTGCTACCTTGAGCCAGTTCAGTCCAGTTCTAATCTCCACAATATATTTAAGATCCAATTTAATATCATTCTCCCATCACCAACTAGGTATCCAAATTTGTCCCAGCCCACAAAGTTCCCCAAAGTTGTACATACATTATTATTCTTTCCATGTACTACCAGTATGTTCTGCTCTGCCTACTTCATACCACCTCTTGAGAAAAACAGCCTCTTAACGAACACAGCACAAGTACAGTATAGATATGATACCATGTAACTTGGTAGACGAGTGTTTTAGAGGAGTATGCTGCCTATACCTTGAGGGTAGATACCAAACTACATGACATCACACACCTCAGAATATTGTTATTTCCATGCTCAGTGCTGTGTGGACCTCTGACTAGTACATACACTCACTCCTACAATCACTATGGAACAAAGCAAAATACAATATGGAGGACTTACCATCTTTTTGGATAAACTGCGTGTGGATGAAGAAAGTGAATGTGTCTGTGTGCCCATTACATAATTGACATTGTAGCGCTGAAACCGTTTACAGCCAGAATTATCTGTTGTGTCTGCAGGAGTGATCCCCATTTGACCCAAATATTTTCCTGTAATGGAAATAACGTTACATTCCTTAAGGTTGAATCATGTATTAGAAGATTCATATTAAAGCTTAGAATTAGTCTATAACTTCAAATTTGAATTCAGAGTCATTTAGTTTTAAAATTCACTTGCACTGATGCATATGTCAATGGTTATGGTGTACATGTATTGCTGTTACATATCTTGTTAATGGCGTAGACACAGATTAAATTCTTGATTAATTTAAAGACACATTGCCAAATACATGAGCAGACTGATACAATTATGGTGAATGATGAATTAGGAAGCATATGAAAGGAGACAGATGTGGCCTATTTTTAAGCACTATTCCAGCATTCTTGATTTCAAACTTTTGTTGTGTTCTGAATATTGTATGCTTTCTTCTGGGTAATTCCCTGGCATCTGAATTTTATATGCCAACATTTCAGAACACTCTGTCTGTTCCATCTTCATAGGCGGGTAGGCCTATGAAGATGGGACAGTGTGTTCCAAAACGTTGGCATACAAAATTCAGACACTGAGGAATTACCCTATTCCAGCAGTTTTCTGAAGGGACTAAGTAAGGACATGAATATGTCAGAATAGTTGATGAGTTTGCAGTTATTCAATGTGGGACTTACTGAGCAACTTAACTTGTCCCACAGAATTCAGTGACATGAGATATTAAACTAAACAGATGAATAAATTGGTTTTCTCCTTTACCCTGTTACAAAAGTTCAAGTGAGGTAAACACTACACATCTTAATGAAGTTCACCTATTCTGCCATGTACCAACTTCTGGTACAGTGAGCTGTTTTTTTTAGTAAAGTTCAATTCAATACAAATGCACAGTAGGGGTTATAATGGACAGCTATGTATACAAGCAAAATTAGGCAGACAGATCTTGGTGCAGACTCCCATTACCAATAAAAATCTTTCTTTCTGATAAGTTTCTATGTATTTGGGAGCTCAAACAGTAAAACAACTAGCTATGGGTTAGTTAACATGGGTTTGATTTCCAACAGAAGCAGACATTTCCCTCTTTGCTACCATGTCCAAACCAGTTCTGGCAACCACCAAACCTCATATCCAATGGGTTACAGAGCCTCTTTGCCTTGGGTGGGAAGGGTAAAAAGGTTACAGCATTAAGCTATCATTAACCTACATGTGGTGTTAAAGTTAAGAATGTATGAGCCCATACCCCCAATTTCCCTTACTTCTTTATATTCCAAATCAATCCTGTAGCTGCACAGTTTCACTGAGCACATAATAAATGGTACCGAGTTTATACTAACAAACACGTGTGATCACAAACGTAACCTCTATACAGTCAACACAACAAACAGCTATAATCAGTTACTACTACACTATGTGTTCCCAGTGACATAAGCACCATCTTAGGCCCTAAATGTGCTCCAGTGTCGCAGTACAAACTTCCAACTAATATGCCGACAACACAGGCATGCGAAATTACAACAACAACAAAATGTAAACTATCTCTTACAGATGGAAGCAATACAAGTATATACACTAAAACATAAAAGCATAAATAAAGCAGAGTCCTAATTATATGTATTAGTGGTAAATGGCAGGACTACCGAAAACATCCGATAATGCATAACAGATCACAAATTAAATGGACCGTGCAGTATAAGTACAAATTTGGGTTTCTAATAATTATTCTGCAATACACTAATGTAATAGAATACAGAACTGTCATATGAATAATAAATATAAGTCATGTAAACTGAACAATGGACTATAAAACAAATTCATGAGTGGCACAGAACTGTATATACCACATCATGTGGTTATGTCGGATA
>Ga0123353_10019646_pt1 | contig 10052 bp, 5 predicted proteins | sample TergutLab28metaG_3_FD_92763 | JGI IMG/M metagenome (GOLD analysis project Ga0123353, IMG submission 92763) | Labiotermes labralis P3 segment gut microbial communities from Petit-Saut dam, French Guiana - Lab288 P3 | ecosystem: Host-associated > Arthropoda: Insects > Digestive system > Gut ...
CTTAACCGTATGCCCCGTTATTTGAGAGCATACGATTATGCCTTGTTGTCAAACGAAGCTCGTAGTGTGCGCAACCTTGATCCCTTATACAGCAATATGGATTTAACTCTTATCCAATATGGTTTGGATACAGACCTTTTTCCTGATGTGGACTGGCAGAAAGAAATGTTGAAGCGTACCGGCTTTCATCAGACCTACTACTTGAGCGCTCGTGGCGGCGGCGATATAGCGCGCTATTTTATGAGTTTGGGACTTTCCAACGAAGAAGCAGCATATAAAGTAGCTCCAAACAATCCTCTGCGTAATGGAGTGGGACATAATATTTACAATTTTCGCGTAAATCTTGATATAGACATGACCCCAACCACCACACTTTATTTCGGTACAGACGGACACATGACACTTAACAAACAACCGGGCATTGCCAATACTGACGGCTTGTGGCAATCAGCTTCAATGCTTACACCGCTTACCGTTCCTATATTATATTCAACCGGACAATTACCATCGTACAGTGGTGATGTGGATGGAGGAGTTTATATTTCGCCTTACGTGGCATTAAATCACACAGGAAGAATGACCAGGCAAGCCTATTCTGGTAAGGCAACATTATCTGTAACGCAGGATTTATCAATGTTCATAGATAATTTGAAACTGAGAATACAGGGAGCTTACGATAACCGATCGTGGTTTGATGAAACACGTTTTGTTCTTCCCGATCTGTACAGAGCAACCTCGCGCGATATAAGAGGAGAACTAGATGTTGTAAAAGTTATTAATGGTAGTTCGGCACAATATATGAATTACCAGCGTCAGGAAAGGAGATATCATTTAGAAAGCACATTAACATGGGATAGAGCGATAAATAAGAACCATCGCGTGGGTTTTCTTGCGTACTATTACATGAGTGATCAAAAAGATACCCAAGAAATTGAAAGAGCTGACGTAGGTCGTCGGAGCATCACAGCCATTCCAAGAAGATATCAGGGAATTTCGAGCCGCATCAATTATGGATATAAGGATACCTACATGATAGACTTCAACTTCGGTTACACAGGCTCAGAAAACTTTGAACCGGGCAATCAGTTCGGATTCTTCCCGTCTGTGGCTATTGGCTGGATTCCCTCTCAATACGAATGGTGGAGCAATCAAGTCGGATGGGTTAATTTTCTGAAAATTCGCGCTTCATACGGTTCGGTAGGTAGCGACCGTATAACAGATTTTAGATTTCCTTATTTGACCCTTGTGTCAGAAGGTCTTGCTACCGGCTGGGGTTATAGTATACTCGGAGGAGGAGGAGGAGTTGGCGAAGTTCAATTTGGATCGGAAAATCTGCTGTGGGAAAAAGCTTTAAAAAGCAATATAGGCATAGAAGGAACTTTGCTCAATAACCGTATCTCTTTTGTAATCGACTTTTTCCACGACAAGCGTGACGGTATTTACCAGCGTAGAGAATCAATCCCTGCATATACGGGTATGGTAGCTACAGCGCGTCCGTTTGGTAACGTTGGAGCGATGCACAGTTACGGCACAGACGGCAACGTTTCCTACTCGCAACAAATAAATAATGACTGGAGCTTTACGGTGAGAGGAAACTATACCTATTCCCAAAATGAAGTAATAAATTGGGAACAGGCGCCAACAAGATATCCATATCAGACTTTCAACGGTTATCCTACTGGCAGAGTACAGGGTTACATTGCCTCAGGACTTTTTAAAGATGAACAGGATATTATCAGCAGCCCGGTGCAAACCTTTGGCGGCGAGAAAGTGCTTCCGGGCGACATTAAGTACAAAGATGTGAACGGCGACGGCGTGATTAATTCGGACGACAGGGTATTTCTGTCAGATCCCAGATTTCCACGACTGATGTTTGGATTTGGCGGCGAAGTTAAATATAGAAACTTCACATTGGGTGTTATGTTTAGAGGAACCGGTAAGACTGACTTTTATCACGTAGGTTCCGATGGCAATGGTCCCGGCTATGTTCCATTTTATCAAGGCGCAGTTGGCAATGTTCTCACTATGGTAAACAATCCTTCCAACCGATGGGTACCAATGGAATATGCACTTGCGAATGGCATTGACCCGGCGTTGGCTGAAAATCCAAGTGCGCGTTTCCCGCGACTTACATACGGTTACAATAATAATAATTCGCAATTGTCTACATGGTGGAAAAATGACGCTCGATATTTGCGCCTGCAGGAAGTAACGCTGAATTATAAAATGAGGCATGATTTTATTCGCAGGATAGGCATCCAATCTGCCGATATTCAATTTGTGGGTTCCAACCTGTATGTGTGGGATAAAATAAAGACTTGGGATCCGGAACAGGGACATCGTAACGGACAAGCATATCCTATTCCATCGCGCTATACGATGCAAATTTATCTTCATTTTTAATAATTTAATAAAATATTTCAATGAAAAGTATAATAAAACAAACGGTAATATGGGTTGCGGCAATCATGATGTTATCGGTTTATTCATGTGATTTTTTAAACGTGGATGACTTTTTTAACGAGACCTTGAGATACGATTCGATATTTAGTAACAAGCGGAATATGGAACGTTATATGTGGGCTTCTGCCGCTCTTTTTCCCGACGAGGGCAATTTTTCAAACAGACTCGGTTCATTTGCCTGCGATGAGGGTTTTTCGCTGACCACCAGATATCAAGGCTCGGCATACGTTCTAGGAAATATCACCCCTACGAACGTTGGCAGCATGTCAAGATGGACCGTAATGTACCAAATAATACGCAGAGCCAATACTATAATTGCCAATATTGATGTTCCGAGAGATATTTCTTCTTTTGATAAGCGCGAAATATTAGGTTATACCTATTTCATGCGCGCTTATGCCTATTATCAGTTGTTTATGAACTATGGACCCTTGGTTATAATAGGAGACGAGGTAATGGATACCAACGAAACAACAGAATATTACGATAGGGCAAGAGCAACTTTAGACGAAACGGTAGATTATATTTGCGCTGAAATGGAGAAGGCGGCAGCTTATCTGCCGGGAGTTAATTCCATTTCATATTCTACTTTTGGGCGCCCTATCAATAGCGCCGCATACGGACTGATAGCCCGATTGAGACTAATTCAGGCGAGCCCATTGTGGAACGGCGGAACTGCAGCACGAAGAACATTCGGTTTCTGGAGAAGATCAACAGATAATGTACTCTACGTTTCTCAAAACTACGACGAAACGAAGTGGGCTATAGCAGCAATGGCAAGCAAGCGTATCATAGACACGGGCGATCATTGGCTGCATACAGTAGAAAAAAAGGATGATACCCTCCCACTGCCCGACAATGTGCCAATGGAGGATTTTCCACTTGGCGCTGGCAATATAGATGCGTTCAGGTCTTACGACGATATTTTTACTGGCGAAGCGCTGCCAATACGCAACCGCGAATATTTGTGGGCACGCATTTCATCATCGCTAATCAGTTTCACAAGAGATGCATTTGTCAATCAGGGAATGAACGGTAATAATTCCATATCTATACCACAGAAAATTGTTGATGCCTACTTGATGGCTGATGGACAAACAATTAATGATTCGAGCGACGAGTATCCGTATGCCATTACTGGCTTTATGAGTGGCGCTGATATTACTTTTTCGCGCTACACGCTGAAATCTGGAGTATCCAACATGTATGTAAACCGTGAATTGAGGTTTTATTCCAGTATAGGATTTCACGGTCGTTTGTGGCCCTTAGCCTCATTTGGACTACCCGCGGGAAGGAATGTTCAGGCTTCATACTTTCCGTCAGGCAATGGAGGTAAATTTTCGAATCCTAACAGTCCAAATAATTACCCAATTACAGGTTACACGCTGGTTAAGTACACTCACGAGGAAGATTCCTGGGGGAATGCTTCTGGCACCAGTGCTGAAGGCGCAAAGCGGGTGGAAAAGGCTTATCCGATAATAAGATATGCCGAAATATTGCTCTCATATGTGGAAGCGTTGAATAATTTGAATACAACGCACACTGTTACCGATGCAACCGGGAAAACATACGTGTTTTCGAGAGATCAGAATCAAATGGCGTATTATTTCAACATGGTGCGTTTCAGAGCCGGGCTTCCAGGGTTGACTCCCGAAGAACTCGCTTCACGGGAAACCATGCAAGCGCTTATAGAACGCGAAAGAATGGTGGAATTTCTTTTCGAAAATATACGCTATTTCGATGTGCGGCGTTGGGGGTTATACGAAATTTCCGAAAACGAACCCATTTTGGGTCTGAATACAGACGTCGAACAAAACGATGGATTTTTCAGTACTGTTCCCGTTAACCACTCGAGTCACAGAAACAGGGTAGTTGATAGAAGACTGGTTCTGTTTCCAATTCATCTAGATGAAGTACGCAAGTCGCCATCGCTTGATCAAAATCCGGGATGGCAATACTAATAAATGAATAATTAACAATTTACAATTTGAATTTTATGAAAATAGTTAAAATTTCAGAAAAAATTGGCTTGGCGTTATTATTGGCTTTTTGCCTTTCCTGTTGCGACCATGACGCCATTTATAATGAGGAGCAATACAAAACAGTTGTTTACCTACTGAGTGGATCGGATAATATTTTTACAGAAGCATATACACTCAGTGAAAATGAACCAGTCAGGTTTTTATCAGTAGGTGTAGGCGGCTCTCAATCCAACCAAAAAAACATAGTTGTTACGCTCGAAAAGGATAACTTAGCGATGTTTAACAAATATAACAGCGATAATTTCGATATTGATACAGAAAAATATGCTCGACTGTTGCCTGCACACAGATTCGAAATCATGTCGTACATCGTAAACATACCAGCCCAATCAACGGAGCAGTATGCGAGAGTGCCGATAAAAGTAAATCCGCATGGTTTATCGCCAGATTCGACTTATTTCATTCCAATAGCGATAAGAAGCGTGTCGAATTACGAGGTTAACGAGGACAAAAAAAATGTATTGTTTCGTGTAACCATTGAAAACGAATACGCACGGCATAGAATCGTTACCCAATATACAAAAAAAGGCGATGTAAAAGACCAGTTAACACCTCAATATGCAACCACCTTGAGTGGAACTAAATGGGTGCAGCCGTTGACCCAAAACAGGGTAAGGATGTTTGTAGGAAATTTTAATCAAACTACGTCTTCTCCACTAGTCGATATTGAAAGATATGCAATGGTAGTAAAGGTAAACGAGGATAACTCCTTAGAAATTTTTCCATGGGGAACAATTGATGTGGAAATGCTCGAAATGGAAGACTATAACCTCTATAACCCTAAAGTTATGCAAGGTACAAAAGAGCAACGCGTATTCTTTCTATACTACCGTTACCGAATAATGAATCCTAACGGTACGTATGGCAACTGGTTTGAAGTAAGAGAAACCCTTACAAGGGTGGAAGAAAATTAATAATTTTTAAAAAATAAATTAAATATGAATAGATTATTGATTCAATCGACATACATTTTAGTTTGTATGCTTATATTTGCGGGTTGCGCAGATGGACCTGACCGCGATATTGAACATAGGCTTTTCGTTTCACATCCCGCATTGGATATGGTTGAGAGAGATGAAACTCAAATCATAGCAAGTCCCACTGAGCACACATTCACATGGACAAGCGCCGATCCAACTGTGGCTTCTGTTAGTTCAACAGGATTAGTGAAAGCCATTAAAGATGGAGTTTCAATTATTACTGTCGTTAGTAGCGGCGGTTTACGCAGGGAAATACCGGTCAATGTAACTCCATATGTTGAACTTACCGGATTTGATGTAGCGTTTATTAACGAAAGGGGGCTCACTCAAATTATTACAACAGATCTCAATATACCGTTTGGTAGAGATTTACAATTATTTTGTTTACCTATTCCGAGAAATTACAATGAAAGAATTCCGTTTGAATTCAGTTGGAATTCGTCTGATGAAAGTATTGTAAGGGTGAGCGATCGAGGGATATTAACTCCGATGAATTTTGGCGAAGCCGAAATTACTGTCAGTTTTCCGGGGAGAACTTCTATAGTTGACAAGGTTTTTACAATAGAAATATTGGAAAATCCGATTACGAAAATTGAAGCGCCTGCCACCATGCAGATAGGATTGCATCAAGCCAGCGTTTCTGTAATAACCGAATTATTGCCATTGAACTATAATGTTAAAGATGCTTCACTCAAGTGGGAGTCGTTAGACCCATCTAAGGTGGAAATTATCCATGAAACCAATGGCGGCTTAAGACCAATAGGTACAGGAACCACTACTGTCAGAGTCTCGTTGAATGCTGATCCTGATGTGTTTACGGACATAGAAATAAGCGTTTTCACCATGAATTTTAACGCATTTACAGCTGCTGGTACTGCCGGTCCAACATGTGTAAGAGAGCCAATAAATCTTGTAAAGGATCAAGAAATTACAATTGCTCACCTTACTCAACAACAGATAGCAAGGGCTTATAACCGCGACTTCATGAGCTACAATCCTGATACGGAAAAACTTGTATTCACAGGTCCAACCGGCACTTATGATATTTTCTACACTGCGGCTCATAGTTATATCTTTGTTTGTATATGGACTGGAGCAGCTGGACAAGCGCCTAATTTTTATTGGATACTAGGAAATGAATTTTCTGCAACTCCGGATATAACTATCCCTAGCGCAAATTGGACAACCAATAATATTCAAGGATTGGGATTTATGAATAACCTTGGCGATGGTAAATATCAGGCAAGCCTTAATATGAAACGTAGCGGGTCTGTTGTACAAGTTCGAACCACTCGTGGTTGGACGCAACACCAAATTGTGACTTTAATCGGTCCCGATGCAGGAAATTTTGAGCATGACTTTGCTACAGGTGGGGATCAAATATTTTGCAGAAGAGAACCCGGGTATTACAGATTTATTTTTGACCTGCCTGCAATGACTTTGCATATAGAAAGAATAGCAGACCCTTATGCTTTTAATTAATAATTAAAATGATAACCCTGTTGGTTTTCAAAATCTGACAGGGTTTTTTCAGAAAATTTTAAATAAATAATAAATTTAGAAATATGAAAAAATTTTTGATTTATGCGGCGTGTTTTGCTGCGATAGTGTTGGTTTTTGCTGGATGCAAAGAAGACGAAAAGCCAATTGATTTTTACTTGATACCCGAAAGTTTAGTAATGATTGTTGGCGATGTGGTTCCAATTACGGTAAATCCCGCAAATGCTGGTTATACGTATGAAAGCAATGCTCCTGGCATTGTGTTTGTAAATAGCGCTGGTTTAGTAACTGCGGTTTCTACCGGTAATGCAAGAATAAGAGTAAGTTTGGGCAGTAATACTAAAGAAGTTGCTGTTACAGTAGGCGCTTTAAATGCCATATCGGAAATTGACGTAGGTGCTGTTATCTATTTTTTGTATCCGGATGAAACTGTCAACATTGCGGCATCCGTTTTACCTGCAAATCATAATGAAAAAGGCACTGTTACTTTTCAATATAGATCGTCTAATAACGCCATAGCAACAGTAGATTTTACAGGTAAAATTACAGCCATTGGTTCAGGTATTGCTACTATAACCGTCAGTTTGGAAGAAAAACCGACTGTAAAGACTGAAATAGTAGTAGTAGTTACTACCATATCTGAAATTGAGGTAATTCCTTCTTCTCCTTTATCATTGATGCAGGATGAAACCATAAAAGTTACGCCATCTCTTTTGCCGGAAAATTATAATGAATTTGACGTCTTTACTTTTAAGTGGGAAACGTCAAATGCCGCCGTTGCAACAGTGGATAATGACGGTAACATAACAGGTAAAGACGCAGGTATTGCAGTAATAACCGTCAGTTTGGTAGAAATACCAACCATTAAAACTGAAATAAGAGTACTGGTTTCTAGTATAAATACTTCTGTTTTGGATATTTCATTATTTACAACTGCCGGCGTACATGGACCCTCCGGCGCAGTTCGTTCGAGGTTTACCTTTGAAAATGGCATTTTCGTACAGATAGAAGGAATTAACGAGGAGCTTATTCCTGAGGTTTATAATCGTGATTTCTTCACATACTGTTCAGTAGAAAATAGGCTAACTTTCGTTGGAGAATCGGGTGAATATGATGTTATGTACTCAGCGACAAATAGATATATTTGGGTATATAATTATAGTGCCGTTGCCCCTGAAGCTTATTGGGTCATTGGCTCCGGTTTTACCCCTACTCCATTTTCAGGGGCAGGTACATCTAACTGGGGAGTAGCCAATATGTTGGGAATAGGCTATATGATGAAGATAGAAGATGATAAATATCAGGCAAGTATTAATTTGCGTACTAGTAGTATTAATATACAGATTCGCAGTGAACGTGGTTGGGGCGGCGCTCAATTACCATCGGTTACAGGACCTGATGCGGCAAGGTTCAATAACAGCACCCCTTCTACCGATTCTATTACAGCCTCTTCAGAGTTTGAACCGGGTTATTATCTTTTGATATATGATTCGACTGAAAATACCTTAAGTTTTGAAAAGATAGATTAATTTGATTGGTCAGAATAATTTTTATTCGGCAAGGCTGGGTCTCTCTTGCCTTGCCGATTTTTTTTATTAATATAAAACAATTAATAATGAATACAAACACTTCACATCGAGTTGGCTCCATTGATATTTTCAGGGCTCTTACGATGTTTTTAATGATTTTCGTAAACGATTTTTGGACAATTCTCAATGTTCCGGGCTGGTTGCAACATGCACGGCGCGCACAGGATATGCTTGGATTGGCGGATATTGTTTTTCCATCCTTTTTATTTGCCGTAGGGCTGTCTATCCCTTTCGCCATAGAAAAGCGCTTTACCAAAGGAGAGTCTCATCTTAAAACAGGTTTTCATATTTTGCTTCGCTCATTTGCCTTGCTGTTCATCGGATTTATACTTGCCAACGCCACGGGGAGGCATCATGCGGATTCAATTTTTTCGAGGCCCACATTCATAATGCTCACGTTGGCTGGTATTTTTTTAGTTTGGAACTTGTACCCACGAGCAATAGATTGGAAAAAATATCTTTTCATTGCCTTGCAAATAATTGGCGTGGCTTTGCTCATTTACCTGATGTATATTTATCGCGACCGGCGAGGAGAAATTATGGCAACACGCGGTTGGGCTGTACTTTGGATAATAGGCTGGTGTTATTTGCCTTGCGCGCTCGTTTATTTTGCCGCACGCAAGCGACTGATTGTGCATATCCTTGTATTTTTGGGTCTTATCGCGTGTAATATTGCAGGCTCCCACAGATGGCTTGGCTTTGTTGATGGATTCGGAGCGATGCAGATTTACACAATGTCGGGAATAATAGTTTCGCTGTTGTTTACCCAATACGGAACGACCACGGCAGGATTGAAGAAAATTTTGGTAATAATTGCAGGAGCCGGAGTAGTTTTTCTGATTAGCGGATTTGTGGCACGTAATTTCTGGATTATTAACAAATTAAGATTCACGCCTACATGGGTTTATTTTTGTACAGGTATCTCATTGCTGTTATATGCTTTAATATACTGGATAGCGGAAATGAAAGGAAAAGATAAATGGTTTAATATTATTAAACCAGCCGGTACGGCAACACTTACTTGCTATTTTGTTCCATATTGGGTTTACGCTGTTTACGACGCTTTTCCACATGTAGCATTGCCAGAAGTTATTAGAGCGCAACCGATAGGATTAATCAAATCGTTTGTATTTGCATTGTTGGTGATATGGGGTACATGGTTGTTGGGGAAAATTAAAATTAAATTGAAAATATAAGAATTTGAATATATTAACCTAAAAATCAATAAAAATGAGTATAACAACGCTAAGAGGTTTTGTGATTATTTAGTCCCTGTCACCTTAGGAATCATAGCCAATCTTCTTTTTAGTATATCTGATTATTGTATCGGTATAAATTATGATAGTATATTTTTAACCTGAGATCCCCACAGCCACAAAAAAATAGTCCGCAGACCATCACATTTCTGTGTTAATCTGCGGACTAACTATTAATTAATCAACTATCAGCTACCACCACTGGGGCATTGCAACACGCAC
>Ga0123353_10019647_pt1 | contig 10052 bp, 8 predicted proteins | sample TergutLab28metaG_3_FD_92763 | JGI IMG/M metagenome (GOLD analysis project Ga0123353, IMG submission 92763) | Labiotermes labralis P3 segment gut microbial communities from Petit-Saut dam, French Guiana - Lab288 P3 | ecosystem: Host-associated > Arthropoda: Insects > Digestive system > Gut ...
GCGCCGCAAGGCCTGCCGTCAATCGTCATCAATAATACGACTGCCGGAGGGTATGCGCCGATGCCCGCGATGATGCCGGCCGCACCCGTGGCCGCCGCACCTGCGGCAGCACCTGCCGCCGCCGCGCCCGCGCCTGTGGCCGCACCCGAACCTGCGAAGCCGACGACCCCCGTGAAGGCGAACCTGCCCGGCGTCATCCTGCGCCTCATCGCAGACGTCGGCACGCCCGTCAAGAACGGCCAGGACATCCTCGTCATGGAATCCATGAAGATGGAAATCCACATCAAGGCACCGACCGACGGGACTGTCCACAGCATCGCAGTTCAACCCGGCGACAAGGTCAATAACGGCTCCGTCCTTGCGACCATCGGGTGAGAATGAGGGGACGTCTCCCGTTTTCGCTCCTCTTGGTTTCGTTGCTGTCGCCTCATGTTCACGCCGAGGAGACGCTTGCGGAGCGTTTCCAGAATTTGCCGCGATCGGCGAAAGGGCCCGATGCGGTGTTGCGGGTGGATACGCTCGACGCGGACACTGCGGTTCAACGCCTCGAGCAACTCTCCGGCATGGGGTTCGGCGGCGCTTTGCTGACCCTCTCGGCCGCCGACGACACCACGTGGGACAAAATCAGCAGACTGGCAAATCGCGCAAGTGAACTCCGTCTGGAACTGGGCATACAGGATTTCCTCCTGTCCTCCAATCAGACGGTAAATGTGTTCGACGGGAAGGCCTTTCCGCAGCACATCAACAAACTGCTGGCAGGGTTGCAGACGCATCTCGGCAACCATTACAGCAAGGTGCTGACATGGCTCTTGATGAAAAACCATCCGGGCGCTGCATCGCGCCCGCCCGACCTCGACACGCTCTTCTTCGCGCGGACAGGTCTTCGCCTGGCGCCCTACCAGTCCGCGCTAGACGGTCAGGAGGTTGAAGGGGTTGTCTCCGCCGCATACGTCAGGGAGCAAGTTGCAATCGTTACCGCCGACGCATGGCGTGACCGTGTCGCCAGACAGGCGCGTGACCTCATACAGGAGGCCGGGCTTGAGGCGGGCATCATGGCGAACGATCTGTTGATTGAGCCGGAGGATGCCGGCAAGTATTTCATGCGTCCTGTGCTGCTCGGCTGTTCAACGTCCGCAACCGAGCGCGCGACCAACAGACGTATCGCCAAGGGGGCGCAGGCCGCCGCACGGCGCAACATCGTGGGTCACCTGCCGCTGGAACGTGTGCAGCCGGTTTCCGTGCCGACGCAGTTCGCGTGCAAACATGAGATGGACAGGCTGTTCATGGACGGTGCCACGCGCCTATTGCTCGACAGCGGCGCAACGGTATGGCAGGACGAGACCCTGTTCACCGATGCAGGCACGGCTTGCGGCTACGCCCGCCGCTGGCAATTCATCCTCCACCAGAGCGGCCCGTTGGAAACGCCAAGCGTCATCTGGCAGACGCACGAGACAGGTGTCGAAATATCCGTCATCGCGCGGAAGGCCAGCCGCGAGCGTATCTACTGCATCGTGAACGGCAGCCCCAACGGCGGCAGCATCACCGGGACATTCCACGAGAAACTCAACGGCACGGTTCCAGAGCACTGGAGTCCAGAGACTGGCGAAATCATCCCACTCGCTTCCGCCGAACAGGCCGGCGACGCACAGACGTCCATCCGTTTCTTCATTGAGCCCTACGGCGCATTCTTCGTCGTCTTCAAGCACACGAGCGACCCCGGCAAATGAAAAAGCCACCCTTTCTTCCGGGCGGCTCTTGAAAACTGGCGGGGACGACGGGATTCGAACCCGCGACCACCGGATCGACAGTCCGGTGCGCTAACCAATTGCGCCACGTCCCCACAAAAGAAAATGAATATTATCAAAATCCCCCCGGTTATGCAAGTGTCGTTTTTTATTTTTTACCTTTTTTTAGCTTTCCATCAAGGTACTCAACCGTGCCATCTCTGAAACAGGCGGCGCGTCCTGCCCCCAAAGTTGTGCGAGTATCCCTATGATGTCGGGGTCAGAGGGCGTGCCGCGTGCCGTCCATTCGGGAAGTTGCGGCAACAGCCGCAGGGCGGCAGATGCGGCACGCGCGAGGGCGTGGGGTTCGATGCCTTGGGCGAGGCACTGGCGTATCGCACCGAAGATACGGTCGTCCGCGCCGAGCTTGCGGAGCGGGTCGCGGATGGCGCGTTCGACGGTGTCGCCCAGGAAGGGGTTGGTGATGCGCTCCAACAGGTCGTCCGCATACGCCGCGAAACCGTCCTGCGTGAAGAGCGGGTCGTTGAGGTGCGCGTGTTTCTTGACGAGCGCGGTGCCGATTTCATCCACGAACGCCTGACGCGCAAGGGACATCGCCTTTGCGTTGTGGCGCAGGTCGGCAAGTGATGCCACGCCAAGGCTTTTGCCAAGGAACCCGAATGCGGCGTGGATGGCGTTGTGACCGTAGAGTTTCGCCTCCTCAAACGGCAGCAGGTCCGCCTTCTCCTCAAACGCCGTGATGCCCGGCTCAAAACCGGGGAGCGTGATTTTCGAGACGAGGATGCGGTTGAACGCCTCGACGAGAAACGCGCGTGGATAGTCAGGGACAATCGGCGTGAGGGTACGCCGCGCGATTTCGTTCGGGTCGGTCACCACTTGGCTCATCTTGCCGATGACGGTGTTGAGGAATTGGCAGGAGCGTCCCCCCCAAGGTGGCGCAGGCATTCCTGCCTGCGTGGATTCCGGCAGACAGGAATGTCTGTCCCACCTTACCGCATCGTGCAGGATTTCCGCCGCATGGTTGTTGTTCTCCGCCGTGTAAACGATGGTCTGCCCGTGCGGGTTTGCGCGGAGACCCTCGGCGATGAGCGCCGCGACGCTCATCTCGCCGCCGCGCGTGTAGAACGCGACCGACGGGAGCGACGTGACAATCTCGGTGGCGGTCGCCAAGGCGGCGCGGAGACGGCTGGCATCCTCCGGTACGGAGGGGTTCAGGAGTTTCACGCCGTGAACGGCCGTCGCCTCCACACGGTCGGCGTATGCGATGTTCACGGTGTAGGCGTCGTTGTTTTGGCGGAGCGCGCCCACAAGCCCCCCGTCAACCTCCGTCACGACAATCTCGTCAAACCGCCCCGACTCCGCAGCCTCCTTCGCGAACAATCCCGACTGTATCGGCCCGAACCCGAAACCTACAAAAACACGTTTCATCAAAACCTCTGTTTTAAATCAACCCCGCAAGGCCCGCTTCAACTCCTCTTCATCGGCGTAGTCTTTTCCGTCGCACGCAATGGCGATCAGGACATCCAAGTTGGGGATGCTGCCGTAGCGGTCATTGAGCGGCGAGGTGACGTAGATAGAGGCCATCAGGTTGCCGCTCTGCACCGCGTCCGCGACGTTGAGCGTGCCGTTCAGGAACGCGTCGCTGTTGCGCGTGATGTAGCCGATCAGCCCGGCGCGGAACGAGTCGCCCGCGCCGACCAAGTCCACCACACGCCCGGCGGCCATGTAACGGGACTTGCAGAACGTGACGCCGCGGGTCTTCCCCTGCGCGTCAACGTACAGCGTGTACGCGCCGTTCTTCACCGTTACGCCGAAGAGTTGCGGGCGACCCGACCTGCCGCAGAAGCGTTGCCGCGCGAAATCCAAGAACCCGTGGATGCTGGCCTGCGTGTCCTCGCCGTGGTCACACCCCTCGCGCTCGAGCGTGTTGCGAATCATCCGCGCCTCGTCCACGGACGTGAAGAAAATGTCCAGCTCACCCAGCAGTGGCGCCAGCAGGCCGTAGGCCGCGACGGGCAGGCCCTGCCCGATCAGCTCATGGGGGTTGCCGCAGAGGGTGTGGCTGTCAACGATGGTGATGAACCCTTGCTTGCGGCACCACACCACAAACGCCGCCAAGTCCCGGCCGCCGTTCGCGTCGCCGCGCTTCGAGAGCCCCGAGTACATATAGTAAACGACCTTCGGCGCGAGGCGCAGGACCTCCGGCTTGAACACCTCGAAATCGAAATCGTTGTTCGCGTTCGGGAAGTAGGCGATACCCCCGCGCTCGCCGCGCGGCACCTCGTGGATGAACGTCGTCCCCGTCGGCAGGGTCGGATGGACAACCGTCGCGGACATATCCACGCCGTTCGCGGACAGGATGTCGTGGAACGTGCGTCCCTGCGCATCCAAGCCGCCGTAACCGCCCTTGCCGAGGTTCGACCCCACCGCCACGCGCAGTCCGGCATGGGCCAGCAACGGGGCCGTGTTGCCCCCGCCCCCGGCGGTGGCCTTCCCGTTTACGATGTACCCCATGAGCTCGTCCTGCGTATAAGGCGGCATATCGGCGGTCTCGCACAAGGCCAGTCCGCCCGCCCCCGCGAGCTTGCCAGTAAACGCGAAGTCAGCACTTCGAAGGTCAAGCACCGACGTATTCAAGATGACGACATCCGTTTTCATCATTCAGTCTCCGTCTGTTGAAAAGCAACCCTTGGTGAACCAAGGCCAATCCAGCGCAGTCGGAAATAATTTTACCATATCGCCGCGACGCTTGCAACTTAAGAGCCAGAGCCTTGTATTGCCTAAATTCGCTATTGCGTTCCTATGCGGGGTCATGGCATAATATATTCTTCATTTTTTTGGGAAGCTGGGAGGTTGGTTGCGACGATGACCGAGATACACACAGATCCGCTTGCGCTGTTTTGCAAGCCGTGGTTCATCTCTGCCTTCGCCGGGTGGATACTCGCGCAGGCGATCAAGATGATGACCGGACTTGTCCGGACAAGGCGCATTGATTTCTTTTACCTGTTGAGCACCGGGGGGATGCCGAGCGCACACTCGTCCATGGTCTGCTCGCTGTTCACGTCAATCGGGCTGACGGAGGGGTTCGGCGCCCCCGTCACCATGCTGGCGTTCGCGTTCGCGGCCGTCACGATGTTCGACGCCGCGAGCGTGCGGCGGGCCGCCGGGCATCAGGCCAAGGTGCTGAACCAGATGATACAGGAGCTGTTCAAGGAGCACCGCCTGAGTCAGACGCACCTGAAGGAGCTGCTCGGCCATACGCGCAAAGAGGTGTTCGCCGGGATGCTCCTGGGGGTCGGCGTCGCAATCGTAGCCGTGAGACTGATGACATGACCTACCTTCAACTTGCCGCCCATCTGTTCCTGCTGCTGTTCTGGACGCGCCTCTGGGTCAAGCCCGCGCCGTCGCTCACGTCAAACCCGTTCCTGTCCGGACCGCTCCGCCTTGGCGAGCGCATCGCCGACGCCCTGCGCCCGGCGCTGGGGCTTCCCGACCGGATGACGGCCTTGGCGCTGCTGCTCTTCTTCTGGGCGTTCCAGGCCATGTTTTTCATACGGTTCGGCAAGGCATGGCAGATCTCGTTCGGGTTCACTCATTTCGTGCCGCCTCGGGAGGAGCTTGCATGGGGGATGCAGTTCGCCTACAGCGGCCTGCGTTCCGCGCACGTCCTGCTTCAGGCGTGGTCGCTCTATTTTTTCACGCGGCTCATCGCGCCCCGCGACCGCTCGGCCCGCGCACACGAGGCGTTCGCGTTTTTCATGAGCCCCTTCTCGCGGCTCCCCCTCGCCTTCCAGCCGCTTGTCCTGCTGGCGCTCCACGCCGCCCTCGCGTTCGCGCTGTTTAGCGCGGGCGCACTCATGTCCTCGGGCCTTCTCCAAGAGGGCGAGGTCAGGCACACCTACGCACTGGTGATGAAGAGTCCTGCGGAGCTGGTTTTGAAGGTGGGGGTGCTGGCGCTGATGTCGTTTGCCAGCGGGCTCGAAACGCTCACCTATGCGATTATCTTCTTCATCTTGGGCGGACTCGCCCTGATGCTGTTCGGGGCGCAATTCCTGTCAGCGGTTTTCCGCGAGAGCACAGACGTGCTGATGGGGAGGTTCGCCCGCAACCCTGCGGCCGCAGGCGGCGGCCTTGACTTCACGCCGATGATTTTCGTCATCGCGGTGAGTTTCATCAGCAGCAACATCCACCTGATGCTCAGAAAGCTTCTTCAACTGTCCCTGAACGTATGAGCTGGATCGCTTCTGTTTCGGACGGCTGCGTCCTGACCGTCAAAGCCTGCCCTCGCGCGAACCGCACGGAAATCGCGGGCATTGACACGGAGTGGCTGCGCGTCCGCATCCAAGCGCCCCCGGTGGACGGCAAGGCGAACGCGGAGCTCGTGCGGTTTTTCGCCGAAAAACTCAACCTGCCCAAACGCGCCGTCGAAATCCTCTCCGGCGGCGCCGGCCGCCTGAAACGCGTCAAGCTCCACGGCATCACCGAGCAGGACTGCCGGACGCGGGTCGCGGATTTCGCGCTGTAGCGCTTCCCCTACGTCGTGTATTCCGCGTTGATCTTGACGTAATCGTACGAGAAGTCGCAGGTGTAAACGACATCCTCGCCGTTGCCGAGGTTGAGGTTGACGGTCACGTCGAACGCGCGTTTGCGCATCACGTCCTGCATCGGCTTCAGCGCGTCCTTGCCCGCCACGCGCCCCTTGTCGTAGGCGCAGATGTCGCCGTAGTAGATTTGCGCCCACTGGTCGTCCACCGCCGCGCCGGAATAGCCGACGGCCGCGATCACGCGCCCCCAGTTGGGGTCGAGCCCGAACCACGACGTCTTGACCAGCGGCGACTTGGCGATGGCCCGCGCCGCCTTCTGCGCGTCCTCGATTGTCAGCGCACCCTTCACGCGGACGGTCACGAACTTCGTCGCGCCCTCGCCGTCCATCACGATTTTCTTGCCCAGCTCGACACAGACCGTCGTCAGCGCGTCCACGAAATCCTGCCACTGCGGGTGACGCATCGTGAGCGTCTTGTTGCCCGCCGCACCGCTCGCCATGACGATGACCGTGTCGTTCGTGCTCATGTCGCCGTCCACGACCACACGGTTGAAGCTCTTGCCGGCCGCGCTGTGCAACGCCTCGTCCAGCGCCTGCGCGTCCACCGCCGCATCCGTCGTGACGAACCCCAGCATGGTGGCCATGTTCGGTTCGATCATCCCCGAGCCCTTGCACATCCCGCCGATACGCACCGCCTGCCCGTCAATCTCCAGCTCCACGGCGAACTGCTTGTCCACGGTGTCGGTCGTCATGATGGCATGGGCCGCGTCATCGCCGCCTGTCACGCTCAGCGCCCCCGCGGCCAACCGCACACCCTCTGCGATACGCCCCATCGGCAACAGCACGCCGATGACCCCTGTGGAGCAGACCAGCACCAGATTCTCGTCAACACCCAGCACCTCGGCCGCCAGCCGCGCCATCTCCCGCGCGTCGGCGAGACCCTGCGCACCTGTGCAGGCGTTCGCGCAACCGCTGTTGACCACGACCGCCTGCGCCCGGCCCGAACGCGTGCGCTCGCGGTCCACCTGCACCGGTGCCGCCGCGACCTTGTTCGCCGTATAGACCGCCGCCACGGCCGCCGGCTTATCCGCGACCACCAGCGCGACATCGCGGCGGCCCTCGTATTTGATACCCGCCGCCACGCCGCACGCCTTAAACCCTGCCGCCGCCGTCACACCGCCCTCTATGCATTCGAATGTTTTCATACGGGGATATAGTATTGGGCATTCGGGACGAAAAGTCGAGGGGAAAGTTAAGCGGGGGAGTCCGGAGTTAGAAGTTTCAATTTCCCCCATTTTACGCTTGCACCGCAAACACGGAAAGAGTAACCTCATTTATGTTCTAAAGGCAATGGTTGTTTTTAGGGCTATGGTTCTTTGACGGTCATGGGCGGTTTCCCGTGACACCCTATCGCGGAGAACACACTTTCTCCGCAAAGATGTTTTGTACACTTGTGCAAAGCATCTCACTGAAAATCTCCTAACTTGTGGATCATGCGAATTGCGTAATTATCCGCAAGGGTTTTTAGCCAAAGTGTAGAGTATGAGGTACGCCTTTCTTTTTAGGCGTGCATCTGAAATACGTACAGTGTTTTGGTTAGGCATTAGGAGATGCTTCAGTGGGGCATTGTTAAAAAATCAGAGGTGCGCCTTTTCATGCCCACGGAAAGCCGACCTTCAAAAACGGGATGGGGTCAGAAGGGATGGATAACAAATGGCAAGGATTATTATGAGGATGTTTGGGGTTGGCGTGACCGTGTGCGTGTCGGCGATGGCGGCGTTTGGCATTGATTGCATCAGGTGTAATGACACAGGGCATATCTTGTTGCCGACAGGTGACGTTTGCCAAGGGTGCCGCGGGTCGGGGAAGGTTTATTGCACGTGCGGCGGTCGGGGGCGGATAACCGTCTGGCGGGGGCGCACAAGCAGTTTGCAAACGTGTCCCGTGTGCAAAGGGAAACCTGTCTGTAAGACGTGTGACGGGGATGGCAAGGCACGGAAGCCTGTCACCTGCCCGACTCCAAATTGTCCCGCCGCCGCAGCGGCCATCGCCGCAACCACAACCGTGGTCAGGCTCCCGCCAACGCCCGTTGCCCCCGTTGCAGCCCAGCCGACGGCGGCGAGCGTCCAGGTCCAGGCGCAACCCACACTGACGGATGCGACGGATGCCGCGATTCGGGATGCGTGCGCAACGCTCTCGCGGAACGCGAGGGACGCCAAGGCACTGGGCGTGATTCAGGCGGCCGCGGCCGAGAGCGCGATGCCGGCGGCGATGCGCGGCCGCGCCATGGTGCTTTGCGCGTTGCCGGCTCTCCAGCAGATGAACACCAACCAGTTCGACCGTATGGTCCAGGTACTTTTAGCCACCTATCCGGAAGAGGGGGCTACCATGCTCGGCTTGACGGAGGGCGATTGGCTGGCGGCCTGCCCGGCGTGCAACGGGGATGGCACGAAGGTCGCAACGTGTCCGTCCTGTTCGGGGTCGGGACAATGCCCGTCCTGCAAAGGCGCCAAGAAAACGCCGTCCGGGGCAGCCTGTCAAGCCTGCAAGGGCGGGGGCGCGTGCGGCCGTTGCGGCGGCGCAAAGGAAATCCGCCCAGCCTGTCTGGAGTGCAAGGGGACGGGGAAGGTCGTTGTGCTGAGCGCCAACGTCTCGCGGCGCTACGGGCACGTGCTGGCGGAGCTCGGGGCGCTGGCCTCCGAGAACGTCCGGTTTGCCGAGCAATCGCAAAAGGCTTTGGCGACACGGGACGTCAAGGAGCGTCTCGCCGCGCTGGAGGAGGTCATCGCGGCGTTCCCCGGCCGTCAGGACCTGGGGACACTGGCCGCGGCGCGTGAGGAGGCTCGGGGCAAGATTGCCGAGGAGCTTGCGCAGAGACAGGCGCAAGACGAGCACGCGCGCATGAGCCAGGAGCGCGACGCCCTTTTCGCGGCCGCCGTGAAACTGCCGCATTCGAGCATCCCCGTGCTGGTCCGCCAGATTGATGCCTTTATCGCCCAGTACCCGAAATCCGGATACGGGATTGAGCTCGAACTCTTGAAGTCCAAGCTGCAATCGCGCCACACGGTCTATACAAACGTCTGGCGGGGCATCTACATTCTCGGCGGTCTCATCGCGGCGCTGTTTGCCGTATCGCTGGTGCGGGACTGGATACTTGAGCCACTTCGGAAAAAATCATTGCGCAAACCATCCAGACGGGAGAACATCAACACCGACACGTTCACAGATTCCTAGGGAGAGCGGACTCTCACGAGGGGCGAGAAATTATTTTCCGCCTTTTCATATTTTTTGGGATTGACACCTGCAACATCGGTAGGTATCCTTATTTCATAATTGTGGTCAAAATGTCTCTTCCGGCGGAGACGGTTAGATTGGAGTGTAATATGAAAAAGATGAGTGAAGTCGCCAAGGCGGCAAGTGCGGTTGTGTGTTCCTTCATGTTCGCGTCCCACCTGTTTGGGCAGGTGCAGTGGACGGGTAAGGGTAATGACGGGCAGTGGTCGAACGGCGCGAACTGGTCAACAGGGTCGGTGCCGGCGAACAATGCCAACGTCCAGTTCTATGCGGCGGGCGGTGACATCTACATCACCAGCAACCACCAGATCCAGCAGATGCACGTCTATGGCCCGGCGGATGTGACGCTGAACATCGCCCAGGGCGTGATATTCACCGTCAGCAACGGCGGCGGCTCGGGCATACAGACCCGCGGCGCGAACACCACCATCAACGGCCCCGGCCTGCTCGCGCTGTCCACGGGCGGCGAC
>Ga0123353_10019649_pt1 | contig 10051 bp, 8 predicted proteins | sample TergutLab28metaG_3_FD_92763 | JGI IMG/M metagenome (GOLD analysis project Ga0123353, IMG submission 92763) | Labiotermes labralis P3 segment gut microbial communities from Petit-Saut dam, French Guiana - Lab288 P3 | ecosystem: Host-associated > Arthropoda: Insects > Digestive system > Gut ...
AAGCCGGAGCGAATTTTCCGAATGCAATGGTGAACGTAAGAATTATACCGGAAGGCACAGGAAAAACGTGGCAGGATATAATCTGGACAGTCACCGGAGCGGCAACTCTTAACGGCGGCGGCGTTCTCGGCGTAAGTTTTGACCAGGGGCCGGGAACAGCGACAATCATGGCAAGAATTCCTAACGGCGAGGGAGAAAATCAACATTATATACAAACTTGGCCGGTGACCGTGCTTCCATAACAATAAGGCGAACATACAACATTAGCATGGGCGGCCCGTTTAGGCCGCCTTTTTTTTAATTAAGTGGGCACCATCCCCCGAAAATATATATATTATACCTATGGAATCGCCCCGCGCATACAATTATTTTAACAGATTTCCCGAATTTGAGCTTGCGGCGTATTTAGTATCCGCCCCTGTGCTTGTAACGCTTTGGGTATTTTCCCTTTACTACTTTTATTTTAGCGGCGCAATATCGCTGCCGCTTACGAAATCTGCCGTTTATTTTACTCTTTTCCTTATATTTATGGAGATTATGTATAGAAATTGGCGCGTTAGCTCCCAGTTAAAAGCGATTATCATAGAAAATGAGCGTATCCTGAAGAAAAATGCCTACGGCGTAACGGGCGTTTTTAATTTCGCGGACATTAAGGAGATAAGCACATCTAAAATTTTATGCTTTAAAAGACAAATCGTCTTAAAATCATCTCAAAACTCCATGAAATTCCCGCTCAGCGTGCACGGCAGCCGCGATATGGTTGAGCGGATATTTAATAATATTAAGACAGACGGAGAGCTGTCGGCAGAAAACAGCGCCCTCAAAGAGAGGCTCGCGGAAAAATCTAGACGCGCCAATATAGTGCAAAATCTGCGTGTAAAACAGATGGAGACTCTTATACGGGTCATTGGCGCCTCAGCGATTTTTAACTGCGGCGCTGCGCTTATTTTTTGGGAAAGCACTGTGCTCATGATTTTAATTTGGGGCTTTATCAGTATGTTCTTTCCATTGTGCGCTTATTTTTTGACTGAGAGAATCCACCTTAGAAATCTGTTTGACGGTTCTAACGGCAAACCCAAAATAAATTTTACAAAAGAGTATCTTTTCGCGGGATTCTGCGCTGTTATGGCTAATATGATCGCTGCTTTTTTTTGGTGATACACCGATACACGGCATAAATCTACACCGTGCCGCTAAGCAGCCTTACGGCCCTGCGTGCAGTTGCGTGCGGTGCGGTGTAGATTTATGCCGTTAGTCAGTATAGACAATCACATCTTTATTTCACTTATCTCTTTAATATATATTTAAAGGCTATGAATATTCCAGAACATATAGGTATCATAATGGACGGAAACGGCCGCTGGGCGCGGGAACGGGGGCAGCTTCGCACCGCCGGGCACAGGGCGGGAACCGATGCCGCGCGCGAAATAGTGCGCTCCTGCGGAGAGCTTGGAGTTAAGTATCTTACAATTTACGTCTTCTCCGCGGAAAACTGGGGGCGCCCGCGCATAGAGATCTCCATGCTTATGGATCTTCTTGTAGAGATGACCCGCAGAGAGATCAAAAACCTCAATGAGAATAACGTCCGGCTCAAAGCTATAGGAGATATTGAGCGGCTTCCCTCAAAAACCAAAGCGGAGCTTAAAAAAGGGATTGATGAGACAAGCGGCAATACCGGACTTACGCTTATTTTGGCAATAAGCTACGGCGGCAGAATGGAGATTGTAAATGCCGCGAAAGCCTTTGCGCGGAGTGTTCTTGATAATCCCAAGTTAATAGAAAAACTTGATGAAAAAACTTTCGGCGGCTATCTCTATACAAAAGATATTCCCGATCCTGAACTGATTATACGCACAGGGGGCGACTACCGCATCAGCAATTTTCTCTTGTGGCAGGCCGCTTACTCTGAACTTTATATCACCGATACACTATGGCCCGATTTCAATAAAGACGCCCTGATTTGCGCGATAGAGAATTATAACAGGCGCGATCGGCGGTTCGGAAAGGTCAAAGAATGATTAATCTCGCCAACCTTAAAAAACGGTTAGTATTTGTCGCCTTTGCGGTTCCGCTGGCTCTTATCTTTATCAACTCAACATATTCATTCACCGCGCCGCTTTTAAAACTTTTGGGCTATACGCCAACTCCTGATTTGGAGCCGATATACCCGGGGCAGATTCTCGCTTTTTTAATTGTGATGCTTGGGGCGTATGAATACCGCAAAATGCTTAGCATTATATTTCCTGTCAACGCTTTCTGGATCGGATACGTGTGGATTCTTGTTATGGGTGCCGCGTATCTTTTTGATTATCAGATTCCGGGAACTCTGCCGATTTACGTACTTTTAATACTTGTGGCGTTTGAGGCTTTTTTCTGCGGCAAAGCAAACCCGCAGGGACGCTGGAAAAGAGCGTGCCTCTTCTTTAGCGGAATAGTCTTTTTAAACATCGCGTCTATAAGCATGATGAGCTTGTTCCGCAACCCCTTTATGGAGTTGTTTTCTACCTCTACCGTTCCGTTTATGCACTTTATTGCGGTAGTGGTTGTGATTACCGCGGTTTTCATGTGCGACAGCGCCGCTTATTTTGTAGGGTCAGCGTGGGGCAAGCGCCGTTTGTCTGCGTCTATAAGCCCCAATAAAACAATAGAGGGCAGCGTTGCGGGGCTTTTGGCGTCAATTTTAATTGTGTCAATCGCGTGGGTATTTATAAGAGACCCGAAATACCCGATATTTATCGGCCCCGTAATGGGTGTTTTAATAGGCGTTACCGCACAGGCGGGTGATCTTCTCGTATCGCTTATAAAGCGTTATTTTAAGGTAAAAGACGCGGGAAGCATGATTCACGGGCACGGCGGAGTGCTCGACAGGTTCGACAGCCTGTTTTTCGCGGCGCCGGTGCTCTATCTTTTAGCTTGGGTGCTTACGCGGTAGATATCCGGCGGGAGCGGGCCGTATCCCACGGCGTTGCCGTGGGGTGATGATGGCGCCCTTTCAGGGTGCGGATAATAAATAGAGAGTCTTATGACTATGAATGCTCAAAAAATTCTAATCCTCGGATCAACCGGATCAATCGGGACAAGCGCTTGTAATTGTGTGCGGCGGTTTCGGGATGATTTCACCATAACAGGGCTTGGAGCTGGCTCTAATGTTGACTTGCTTGCTGAGCAGATTAAAGAGTTTGGGCCAAAACACGCTTATATTGCCGATCCGCAAAAAGCGTCTATTCTCAACGAGCGATTCGGTTCAGGGGTTATCATCTACAAGGGTGATGATGAACTTGAAAGAATTGCCCAGGAGGCCGATTACGATATCCTGCTTAACGCTCTTGTGGGAGCGGCAGGTTTCAGGCCGACGGTTATCGCTTTAAAGCGCGGGAAAAAAGTTGCGCTTGCCAATAAAGAGAGTCTTGTAATCGGCGGTGATTATATAACGACTCTTATTAAGAATGATAAACACCGGCTGATGCCGGTTGACAGCGAGCACAGCGCGATATTGCAGTGTCTTGGATCGTGTGACGCAAACGAGACGGTCGAATCATTAATCCTCACTGCGTCGGGCGGGCCCTTTCGCAATTTGCCAAAGGACGAGTTCAGCAAAATCACCGCGGCGCAGGCGCTCAAGCATCCTACATGGGCGATGGGGAAAAAGATTACTATCGATTCGTCAACTTTAATGAACAAAGGGTTTGAGATAATAGAGGCGCACCATCTCTTCTCACTCCCCTACTCTAAACTTCGCGTCTGCGTTCACCCGCAGTCAATCATACACTCTATTGTAGAATTTTATGACGGCAGTCAAATAGCGCAGTTAGGGCTGCCCGATATGGAGCTCCCTATTCAATACGCGCTCACATGGCCGAAGCGCTTACCAATCAGCGGTAAAAGACTCAGCCTGCCCGAAATTGGCAAAATGGAATTTTTTGAACCCGATTTCGACCGCTTCCCATGTTTGAGGCTCTGTATTGAGGCGGGTGAAATTGGAGGAACGGCCCCTGCGGTTGTCAACGCGGCAAATGAGGTTGCGGTGGATCTGTTTCTGCGCGGAAAAATAGGATTTACAGGAATATCTGAAATAGCGGCACAAGCATTGCGTAATCATAAACCGCACAAAGCGGACTCCGTCGAGGTTATAGAGCAGACGGACAGAGAGACGCGCCGAGAGATCATTAAAAAAAGAGGTTAACCACGTGAGTTCAGGCCCATTGTTTTTCCCAATCGCAATCGTAATCGGACTGCTAGTTCTGAGTATTTTGGTATTTGTTCATGAGCTTGGCCACTTCATTGCCGCTAAAGCGTGCAAATTTAAGGTGCTTGCCTTTGCTATTGGATTTGGCCGTCCGCTTTTTAAATATAAGCATGGTGATACCGAATACCGCATAAACGCGATTCCCTTTGGCGGATATGTGGCGATGGAAGGCAATATCCCCGAGGAAGAAGAGAACGCCGCCGATGGAGAGAAAAAAGCTGACGCGAAACCAAAAGAGGATATCGTCGGCGCGGGCGACAATTCAAAACCTATATGGCAGCGGGCGGTTGTCGCTTTAGCCGGCCCTGCGGCAAACTTTATTTTCGCGCTTATGACGCTATGGGTCGCGTTTGTTTATGGGGTAGACCGCCCCGCGTATATGGACAGTACGCGAATCGGCATTGTTATCAACAAATCCGTAGGTCAGGAGGCGGGATTTTTAGCCGGCGACAGCATACTGTCAATAAACGGAGAAAAGGTAAACACCTGGGAGCAGGTGCAAACCATGATGGCTCAGCAGCTTGGCAGTTACGATATAACCGTAGCGCGCGGCGATGAGATTATCGAAAAAAATATCCAAATCGAAAAAAGCGGCGCGCGGATGCCAAAAGACCCCACCGGCGGTCTTATACCCGCACGCTTCCCCCCTGTAATCGGCAGAGTGATGCCGGGCGGCGCGGCGTATAACGTGCTCGAAGCGGGAGACAGCATCATCTCAATAAACGGCGTTAATATATTCTCGTTTGATCAATTCGCATTCATAATGATGGAGTACAGCCCTGAGAGCGGCCCCGTAAAACTCGCAATAACACGCGCCGGCAAACCGATGGATTTAGAGCTTACGCCGGTGTTTGACTCAAACAGAAACAGATATCTTTTAGGCATTGAACCCGCCCCTGAGCCGACAAAATTTGTAAGCTACGGCCCCATAGCCGCTTTTGCTCCCACAATGACAAAATCATGGGAATATACCACTATGATTTTTGACGTACTGGGCAAACTTTTCAGCGGCAAAGTGAGCGCGAATCAGTTAGCCGGGCCCCTTAATATTATTCCTATCTCCGGGATGATGGCGTTTCAGGGATTTTCGAGCATCCTTAATTTTATGGCGCTGATAGGTATTAACCTCGCGGTTCTTAACCTCATGCCGCTTGTAATTACCGACGGAGGCTTATTGATGTTTTTGGGTATAGAGGCGATACGCAAAAAGCCGCTCTCTGTAAAGACGCAGATTCTCATAAATAAGATATCCATAATGCTGTTTTTAGCTCTTTTTCTGTTTGTCTCTTATAATGATATTTTGCGGTTGCCGGATTTTTTGAGGTTAAGATAAAGTCAAAGTCGATTATTGATATTTGTACCTGCTTTGTTGTAATTTTCTCTAATGGTCTCTCGTAATACATTGCTGATCTGATTTTAGTCTGTCAGCCCTCTTATTTTGTCCTTGTTGTCCTTTTTGTCTTTTTATTTTTAGCAGTGAATAATAATTTTCAATGATAGTTTTACTTATAATAACCACATTTTCCGTAACTCTTCTGCACGCGCAGGAGCCGTCCGAAAAATCGCATTGGCGGTTATCTGCCGATGCTATGGTTACTTTTACTTTTAATTCATATAACGAGAGCTGGGACAGGTTGGAATCGGGGTCTCTTTTGTGGATTGGGCGGTCTACCTCTTTTGCCGCAAAACAGCTAAGCGACAGACTCTACCATGAAAACACGCTTAAACTTGCGTTCGGGCAGATAAAATACGCGCAGAGGGAGAGCAAAAAATGGTCATCGCCGCGAAAATCCACAGATCTGATTGATTTGGAAACATCACTGAAATTAAAAGTGAACCGTTTCAGCGCAGACCCGTTTCTGTCGCTCAGAGCTGTCAGCCAGTTTTATGATACACGCGAATGTGATAATTACAGGTACGCTAATCCGCTCACGCTCACTAAATCCCTTGGCGCTGCGAACTATCTTATCAAACAGCCGAATGTAAGCTGGCAGATGAGGCTTGGGGGCGCTTTGCGTTTAAATATAGACAGAGATACTATCCCTTATCAATACGTTAATGACAGATGGGAGAGCGGGAAGCGCGAAACATCGGTTATCACAGACGCGGGCACGGAGCTTGTCACCGAATTCAAAATGAGGCGTGCTGACAAAGGAAATATCGCTTGCAAGCTGACTGTTTTTGAAGCGCTCGCGCGTCCATCTCATTTGCAAACGGAAGGGTGGAGGTATCCGGACGTCTCATTTGAAACGACAATAAATATAAATATTACAAGGCATCTGATATTTAACTATATGACAAGAATCGTTTACGACCGGGAGATCGATCCCGACCCAAGAATCAGGCAGATGCTCAGCGCGGGCTTATCACTGTCATTTGAAAACGAACACTTTAAGAGAGGAAAACGAAAATGAAACATCACCACAGGAATAACTACATAAGCGGTACGGAAGCGAGAATATCATCCAAAAGCTCAGCCAAGCCTGCAGCTCAAATCAACAAAAAAGAGGCGCAGATGCATACAGCTTTCAGAGTAAAAACAGCTGTACACTCGTCAAAATTAGAGATTGACGTACCGGGCTTGGAGCTTCTTTTGGGCAGAGAAGTGGAAGTGCTCATCATAGCAAACGGAATAGTAGAAGACGGCTCCAAGCCCTCAGAGGGACGGCAAAACTCTTCGCACGCGGCGGGGTCTATAATTCTTGATGATGAGGCGCTGCGTTATATTTTGTCTGACAGACAGAGATAACAGTATCAATATCAACTGTAAACTATACTGAATCACGGCATAAATCAGCGCTGTGCCGCTAAGCAGCCTCACGGCCCTGCGTGCAGTTGCGTGCGGTGCTAATTTATGCCGTACACCAGTATATTACGGCGCTTCGCTGCTTTCGAGCGGACACTTTATCTTACAGTCCTAACGGGATGTACCGCCCGGTAAAAGATGTACCGCAAAAAAAAGATTGTCTTATCGCTGAGGATGTTATATTTTTCTTTCTTTCGGCAGCAAAGCGGGAGGACGACAGATGAGCAGCTCAGAAAACGATTTACAGATACTGCAAAGTACGCACACTCCGCATGATCATATGCGGCTTATGTTTGACGTGAGTCCGCATATAAAAGTCATCTTTGACAGCAGCTTTAAATTGATTGACTGCAATCCGGCGGCGATCAGCTTTATGGGGTTTAAGTCAAAAGAGGAGACGTTCGAAAAGTTTAGCGAAGCCCTGCGCCAAAGTATACCCGAATTCCAGAATAACGGACGCGCCTCTATTCCTTTGGAACAGCGGTTTATGACTACCGTCAAAGAGGGTCAGGCCAAATTCGAGACTGAACTCGTCATACAGGGTCAAAAACTCAGCCTTGATGTGTTATTTAAGAAAATACCCTATGGAGACAGCTTTGCCATTATCGGCTTTGTTTATAACATAACCGATATTGTTAAACGCGAAAGAGAACTTGCCGAAGCTCATGAGATAAATGATTTACAGTTAGTTAAGCTGAACTTAGCCATGAAAGCAACAAATATTGCTTTATGGGATATGGAAGTTGTTAAGGATGATCCTGTTAATCCTAGAAATGTTTTTATGTGGTCTGACGAATTCAGGCATATGCTGGGATATTCAGACGAAAACGATTTTCCCAATTTACTTTGCAGCTGGAGCGATCTTTTGCATCCTGAGGATACAGAGAGAACTCTGCACGCTTTCAGATGCCATTTGACTGACGTAACCGGCAAAACACCTTATGACATAGAATACCGTCTGTTAAAGAAAAACGGAGAGTATTCGTATTACCGCGCGTCCGGCGAAACTATACGCGACAGCGAGGGTAACGCGATACGCGTTGCGGGCGCGCTTATGGATATAACCAAAACAAAGGATATCCTGTTTGATTCGGAGAAACAGCGTATAGAGGCAGAAGCCGCAAGCAGAGCGAAAAGCGTATTTTTGGGCACAATGAGCCACGAGATCCGCACACCTATGAACGCTATTATCGGCATGACGACAATAGGCAAATTGGCAAATGACATAATAAAAAAAGATGACGCTCTCAACAAGATCGAACGCGCGTCAAAACATCTGCTCAAAATCATCAACGATATTCTCGATTTTTCAAAGATCGAGTCGGGCAAGTTTGAACTGTCGCAGGAAAACTTTGAATTTGAAAAGATGCTGCAAAGAGTCGCGGACATTATCGGCCCTCAGGCTGCCGAGCGCAGTCAAAAACTGTACATCGAGACCGGCAAAGAGATGCCGCAAACACTCATCGGCGACGATCAGCGGCTTTCGCAGGTTATAACCAACCTCTTATACAACGCCGTCAAATTCACGCCGCAGGAAGGTACAATCACTCTTAGTTCCCAGCTGTTATCGGAGACCGGCGGGCTATGCCGCATACAGATAAGCATCAAAGATACAGGCATAGGAATTTCCGATGCGCAAAAGGCGAAACTCTTCCGCTCTTTTGAACAGGCGGAATCGGGTACATCGCGCAAATACGGCGGCACCGGGCTTGGCCTCGCAATCTCAAAACGCATAGTGGAGCTTATGGACGGAGAGATCAAGGTAGAATCGAAACCGGGTGAAGGCTCTAAATTTATAATTACCGTACCGTTCAAGCGCGGGGTTGAATGTGAAACAAAACAGGCTGAAGACGAGCTATACGATGATGATTTCTCCGGACGCACCATACTTATTGCTGAAGATGTGGAGATAAACCGTGAGATCATCCAAGCATTGCTTGAACCTACAAACATCACGATTGAGTACGCGCAAAACGGTATTCAGGCGGTTGATATGTTTACCGCGGCGGCGGATAAATACAGCCTGATATTTATGGACATCCAAATGCCGGAAATGGACGGGCTTGAAGCCGCGCGCAGAATCAGAGCGCTTGACATACAAAACGCCGAAACTATCCCAATAATCGCTATGACCGCAAATGTTTTTCGTGAGGATATTGAGAAGTGTTTTGAAGCCGGCATGAACGGCCACGTAGGAAAACCTATAGACATAAACCATGTCCTTGGGGCTCTTAGACAGTACTTATAGGATCTTCGCTGCTTTGAGTGCGTATGTTTTTTCTTGCATCCTGACGGGATGCTGTGTCTCTGCCCCTCTGCGAACCTCACCGCCGCTCAAAACAGCTATGTCAACAAACAAAATATCGCTTTGTCTGCGCCTTAATAAACACGATTGCTTTAATCACACCAATTAGCAAATGTCAAGGACGTAAAAAACGTAACTAGAATTTAGCCTCAGCTATTGTTTTTCACCCCTGCCAAAAAGCATATTTTTTAGTTACGATACGAAGTATTAAATCGAAATATACACATATTTAACCAATGGAGTAATTAATGGAATATTCCGCAGAAGTGCAGCACATGTGCAAGGTCGCCAAAGGCGTCAATCACGGCTCTGCACCCATCCCTCAGGAGGGCAAGTGGGTTCAGGCAAAGGAAGTCAAAGATATATCGGGTCTTACGCACGGAGTGGGCTGGTGCGCCCCCCAGCAGGGTACCTGCAAACTCACGCTCAACGTGAAAGACGGTATCATTCAGGAAGCGCTGATTGAGACGGTCGGATGCTCAGGCATGACTCACTCTGCCGCGATGGCCGCCGAGATCATGACAGGCAAAACAATTCTTGAAGCGGTAAACACCGACCTCGTCTGCGATGCGATCAACGTAGCGATGCGCGAACTGTTCTTGCAGATCATCTACGGCCGCAGTCAGACCGCGTTTTCCGAAGGCGGACTTCCTATCGGCGCCGGTCTTGAGGATCTCGGCAAAGGTCTGCGCTC
>Ga0123353_10019650_pt1 | contig 10050 bp, 12 predicted proteins | sample TergutLab28metaG_3_FD_92763 | JGI IMG/M metagenome (GOLD analysis project Ga0123353, IMG submission 92763) | Labiotermes labralis P3 segment gut microbial communities from Petit-Saut dam, French Guiana - Lab288 P3 | ecosystem: Host-associated > Arthropoda: Insects > Digestive system > Gut ...
ACCTTGTAGATGAAATCCTTCATGTCAGCGCTTTTCTGCTGCGTGCCTATGTGCACACCGGATGTAAGGTATATCTCCTCGGGCACCAATAGCTCAATGTTCTCCGCTTCACTCATGTAAAAAACCTCGATCAGTCTCTGTTAACCGTAATAGGGATTATGTCCTTTTCGAACTCCAGCATGGCTATGTCTATCGGATCCAGCAGATCTGCCGGATAATCCACGAGAACTGGCGCTCCGAACGATATCTGAAGTGCCCTTGCACCGATGATCCTTGCTTTCTCAAATCTAGTGTACTTCATAAGTTCACCATACGGGAGTTGACTTGTATTAGGCTCCCCCTTATAAATATTTTGCAAGGACCCGCGTCCTTAGAGAGATGTATACATTGACGGGCGAGGATGGAGAACGGCGTGGTTTTATACCGAACACGTGATTGCGGTGGCATGGATCCGCTGATGCTCTCCGCAGCCGCATTCTTCAGGAACAAAGGGAAGAATGTAGTTACGGAGAACGAATTCGTCATGGGCGTTTCCATGGACCTCAGGTGGATGCGCCCGGGTGAAGCGAAGGAACTGCTTGTGTTGCTCGTTAGCGAAGGTCATCTGAAAGATGACGGACAGCATATAAGACCGGGGTTCGACGTTCACGCAACCGACGTTCCGTTGGGTTTCAAGCCGTCGGCCGATATACTCAGAACGAAGAGGACCAACGTCAAAGAAGAGGCGGCGGGGCCGCCTGCGGGTGACATTCTCGCAGAGCTTATGGAGAAGGCGGTATCGATCGGCCTCAAGAAGAAGGATTTCATCGTTTCCGTGAACGCCGTACAGAAACGCATGAACATAGATATCGAAATAGCCGCTCTTCTCATGCTGAGGGAGAACGGTGCCGATATCTCCGGATATCCGGGTCGTGTGAAAACCGTCGTAACAGAACGATGATCATTTCTTCTTGATGAAATTCTCAAGTGTCATCTTAGCACCCGGCCGTCTGTTGAGTCCCGGAGTGGATTGTACTGTTTCCGTCAACTTTATGTTGAGCGCCTTCTCGATCTTCCTCATCACCTTCTCGTCGGGAACGAGGTCGTTCGACTCTATCTTCGCTATAAGGCCCTTTTTCTCGCTTATCGAAGCGGCGAACTGTTCAACGTCCATGCCCGCGGCCTTGCGTGCCCTCATTATCACTCCGCCGTAATCGTCAACTATCTCCGTGGATTGAGCGGACGCATACACATCCTTGGTCTGCATGCGCTTCTCACGCCTCTGCAGACGTTCTTCTATGACCGATGCGCTCGGAGCCGGTGCCTGTGCTTTTCCGCCTTGCGCCTTATATTCTTCGCCGAACCTCGCACAGTTCTGGCATACGTGAAGTTTAGTACCTTCGATGAACACGGGCCTTGCCGCGCCCGCTTCCTTTCCGCACATTTCACAAAGCATCGTTTCCTGATACATTTCGTGATAATTAAACATAATCGTCCGAAAAATGCCCCTTTAACACGGCGAACGAAGTAGTAGGAACATTAATATCATAGTCTAATCGATAAGGCGTACAATAGCCGCGGAGGCTAAACATGAACAACGCCTACGAAAAGGAATTGATGTCCGAACTGAAGGACAAGATAGTCCATTTGGAGGAAAAGAACCTCAGACTTACCGAAGAGATACAGACGATTGAAGGCGAAAAACGTTCGTCGGAAGGAGAACTTTTCAAGGTCCAGAGAGAGTTGAAACGCCTCAAGACCGAGGTCGAGAGACTGAAGAGCCCTCCCCTGATAATAGGGACGCTCAGGGACCTGCTTCCCGATGACCGTGTGGTCGTGAAAAGCTCCACCGGCCCCGATTTTATCGTTTCCGTGTCGGATTTCGTTCCGAAGAACAGTCTGATACCGGGTTCAAGGGTGTCCATGAACAAACAATCACTTGCGGTAATGGATGTACTTCCGGCGCCTTGGGATCCTGTGGTCACCGGCGCCGAGATAATAGACAAACCGAACATCACGTACGATGACGTCGGTGGGTTGAAGAATCAGATGATGGAGCTCCGCGAAGCGGTGGAGGATCCGCTGCTGCGTCCCGAGTTGTATAAGAAAGTAGGGATAGAGCCTCCGAAGGGTGTTTTACTCGTGGGCCCGCCGGGCACAGGGAAAACGTTAATGGCGAAAGCGGTCGCCAATGCCACCAAAGCGACGTTCATCAGACTTGTGGGTTCCGAACTCGTTCAGAAATACATAGGTGAAGGAGCCAGACTCGTCAGAGAACTGTTCGACCTTGCGAAGGAGAAGGCACCGAGCATCATATTCATTGACGAATTGGATTCCGTCGGCGCGAAAAGGCTTGACGGTTCAACCTCGGGGGATCGCGAAGTTCAGCGTACTCTTATGCAGTTACTGTCGGAACTCGATGGTTTCACACCAACGAGCAACATAAAGATAATCGGCGCCACGAACAGGCCCGACATACTTGATGAAGCGCTCTTAAGACCGGGAAGATTCGACAGGATCATAGACATCGGCCTTCCGGACATCGAAGGACGCACCGAGATATTCAGGATACACACCTCGTACATGAACATTGACGGTCATATTGACATCAAAATATTGGCGACGATGAGCGACGGTGCATCCGGCGCGGAGATCAAATCGATATGTACGGAAGCGGGAATGCTTGCGATACGCGACGGACGGGACTGCGTAACGATGTCGGATTTCGAAAGAGCCAAATCGAAAGTGATGGAAGCCGAGAAGAACAAGGTCAGCAAACCTCCGGCGCTCATGTTCGCATGAACGCGGGAACCTGAACTCCGGGCTGCGGCCCGGAGGCTCTTGCCATATAACGGATCGGAGCGTTCCTGTTCCGGACTTTTAGACCTTATATTATCTGTTTCGCACCGTATTTTCTCTTCGAATGTTCTCGTATAAAATGGTATGTATAACGAATCACACTTTTATGTACCCTAAAAATGTATTTCATACTCGGTCGATGCCATTGCTCAGCATTTGTGCCTTTGATCATTCGTCCGGGTGTCTTGTAATCTCCTTTTCCAATTTATTCATATACTCGTCGGAAAGAGATATCATCCTTTCCAATATCGGGATCCTGACCTTTCTTTCGCTCAGAATTTCCATTCTGTTTGTTATCCAAGTGATCCACACTCCGCAGTCACCGACGGACTGTCTTTTCGCCTCTTCCAGTATGGCGTCCCAATCCAATTCGTATTCTGCGGCCATGTTGAAACAGTCCTCCAGATCACCTATTCTTTCGGTCATGCTCTTGAACAAGAAAATGTCACTGAGGGAACAGATGAAGAGCTTTACTTTGTTCAACGCCAGGACAAGAAGTGCGCGTTCCTTCATCTTTTCCGAAAGAGCGAATCTTCCGCATACGCATCGGCAGAACAGATCCACCCGGTATTCGCCTCTGATGAGAATGTCCGACAAGGCCATGCGCCCGTAAACAACCTTGTCCGGAACCTGTTCACTGAACCCTACGGAGTGAAGTGCCTCTGTCATGTCCTTGTATTCTTCATCCAAGGACACAACGATGTCGATATCCTTTGTCTCGCCCCTCAGACCATATCTCATGAGTGCCCCGCCTCCGATCAAAAAAACATTGACGTTCTTTTTCAGAAACTTGTCCACCTCTGTGAGTAAGGATATGATATCCGAAAAATCGCCTATCACAGTTCCACCCCGTACATGTCGGCGCGTTCCTGCATCTCCCGCAATGGTACCCATCCATTCACATATGAACCTGCAAGGACCGCGTCCATTTCATCTTTCATCTTGTGCTTCGTTCCTTTCAATTCTTCCTTGTACTTGGCATAGAATATCAGGGCCATCATCCTCAGCCACCAATCTTCATCTTCCGATATCACGTATAGAGAATGCAGGAACACATCGGCAACGGAGAGATCCCGTTTCAGATCGCAGTAATAATTTGTCCTTAGCCCCATCTTTATTCCGAATTCCGCATACTTTGAGAAGGCGGTCTTCGTAAGATCGACGGCGGTTTCGTTCGAGAATACGATAAGATCGTTCGATACATAATACACTCTGGATCCGCGTATAGCACGAGGGTCATTGTTCTTACGGTACAGGGAATATGATCTTGCAAACTCCCCCATATCCGGCCAGACACCCTCGTTTATGGAATATTTTCCGTTCTCCTTGCCGACCATGCTTCTGGATTCCATATTCTTGATCTTTCTGGACACTGTGGTCCTATCCACACCGACGCGTTCCGCCAATTCGTTTACGGACCTGGGGGCGGTCGCAAGCTCCGCGAGGATCTCCGTTCCGCCGTTGGAGACCGGTTCGTACGATCCGTGCAACCTGCGCAGAACGTTCAAAAGCAAGATCGTGTGTGTTTTGTCTTCGATGATTATCTTCCCTTTATCCAAACGCAAGGTTCCCTTCTTTCGCAGGGAATCCAATACTTTATAGATCTGCGCCTTTGTTCTGTTCTCGGCCTCTGTCAAAGAGGAGGGCGTATCGCTGCCTTTATTGACGGCAGATAGCATTTTAAGTTCAGAGTTGGAGAACATGAGCAAAAATGGAGATTTATATATAAATAAATATCGTTTTTTGCACGTTTTGATGAATTGAGATATAGCGAACGCGGATGTCGCCGCTCCATCGTTCCGTCAATTCACGTCAGCGTCCTCTCCGCCGAAGAACGCCTGCTGCGCCGCAGCGTAGAGTTCTTCCATTCCTTTATCGTCCTTTGACGATACCGCCCTTATGTCACCGAATACGTTTATGTTCTCCATCGCCTTGAAAAGTTCCATGCCTATGACCGTTTGCGGATCCGAGTCATTATCCAACATGTCACCGTACAACGCATCGGGATCGGAGAACCATGATAATGTACGCTGAAGATCGTCCTCTTTGAGAACATCCGCTTTTGATAATATGTTTATCATCGGCATCTGCAGCCTGAATTGTACTATTGATGAAAGCATGATATTGGATATGAATCCGTTCGGCGTTCTGCATAACATCGGATCGGCGAGGAACACCAACATCGACCTTCCCTTTCCGAGCGCGTCCACCGTTATGTTCGACGATTCCCTGAATGCGAACAGTTCCAATTGACCCGGGGTGTCTATGAGAACGTAATTCGTTTTGAAGGTGCTCAACGCATCGACCATCTTCTCGATATTCATTGCCATAAGATCGGCGCAGACCACCTGCGCCCCGTTCGGGCCTAATGAATACTCGTCCATCACTTCCTGCAGGTCTACCCATTCCCTTATATCGATGTCCGGAACATAAGGTAACGTGTCCGCTCCCGGATCGAGATTGAGCGTTATCGAATCTATGCCGTGAACATCCAGCCACTCTTTGTACGCTTGGACCAGTGAACTCTTCCCGCTTCCTGCGGTGCCGATGAAATACATATTCTTCATTTTCTCACGGATGTGAGAAGCGTACGTCCGCAATAAGCCTTTCCGAGAATACGGCGTGTGCGCGGCTTTATGTAAAGAATTAATATTTTGTTCGCGTACGGTGGGACATCATGGCCTGCCGTGGGTGGGTTTGGAGATAAATAACATGAAACTCATGAAGGACCTGAATATCTTGATCGGGATCGCGGGACTGCTGGCGGCGGTCGTATTCGCAGTGTGTTGGTACACGGCGGCGGTGTCCGATACGACATGGATGTTCGGCACGAACTATCTGAGCGACCTCGGCGTATCCGATTACGCGAACGCGGAATTGTTCTTCAACGCAGGTTGTCTGATCACGGGCGTACTGTTCGTGCTGTTCGGTGCCGGGCTCATACTCTCAAAGAAGGATGACCTGACCCTTGCGGCCGGAGTGATAGCCGTCATATCGGGTATATGCGTCTCGCTCATCGGCATCGTGACGGAGGATGCGGGCGTTGCGCACATATACATCGCATACGGCGCGTTCGGACTCGGATTCGTCTGTTTGATCATCCTTGCGATAAAGGACTGTACGGACGGCCTCAAGATACTGTCGGCGATGACTTTCGCCGGGTTTGCGATAACGTTACTGTCTCCGTTGTTCCTGGAATTCCCGGGCACGGAAACGGTGGCTGCTCTGTCGCTCCTTGTACTGTTCCTTTTGCAGGGCGCCAAATTCCTGTATCACGGGACTGTTGAGAAACGGGAAGCGGGTGCAACGGGAATATGTGATAAACATAAACTTGCATTCGGATTCGTCGCCATACTGGCGTCGGTGACCTTCCTCATGTTCTTCGCATTCGCGGCTCTTGCCGACACCTCGTGGGTGTTCGGTACGGATCCGGTGTACATGCTCGGTGACTCGTCTGTCAGGGATGCTCAACTCTTAATATCGATCGGATGTCTCGTCGGTGGTCTGCTGACCGCGATATATGGGATAGGTGCCGGGCTCATGACCAATAAGTGCCCGCGCCCGACCGCCGGTGCGTTCGCTGCGCTTGCCGGTATAACATTCTGTTTAGCGGGTATCTCATTCCTTGCGTACTGCGGCGTGTCCGGTTATGTGGAATATATGGCAATGACGTTCGGAGCTATCGCCGTTCTTCTCGTGATCGCGTCGGAGATCATGGAAAAACGTATGTTGGCCGCGTCCCTCTACCTTGTCGTCCTGATAAGTCTGGCGGTGTCGGCGCTGATCTCCGGGTATGGGTACGTATCCGCATTCGGTGTCGTGACGCTGTTCATCGTGTTATTGGCGCAGGGTATCAGACTGGTCGCTGAATGACGGCTCCGCCGTCCTTTTCCCTCTTTCTTCTTTCCTTGCAGAATAGTGAGCGGATGTCCTGAGAATAACAAAATGAGAATAGCGGGCCTGAGGCCCGTTGTTGTGGTTGTCTATAACCTGTCCGTCTCGACCCATTCCTCTGCCTTGCCCGTCGTGACGAGTATTATTGTAACGACGGCAAGTATTGCGAGGACAGCGGCGAAGAGAAGGTCCATCGATCCGTAGATGTACGCTATTATCGGAACCGCAGCACAGAGCGCCGTCGCGAAGATCAGGAATCTCCATGACCACTGCCCGTCCTTGTTCAGCGACCCGAACACTCCGAGGAACAGCACAAGCGACAACAGGCAGAATGATATGCTCGTCGCGATACCTTCCGCATTGTTGATGAGCACCATTATCGCAGCAAGCGCCGCAAAGAACACTCCCGCCAACGCCGTCGTTGAAGCGATGACTACATTCGTTGGTCTCTCGTTCATTGATTGCACCTAGTCCCCCTAAGTGACTTTTTGTTTATTAATGTCGCGCCCATGCAGGCTCGTATTGTTATGCGGAACGGTTTCGTTCGCATCAACCCGCCGGAAAAACGGTAAGTTTATTATTTATAACACATGATTCAGCCCCGATGGATGAGAAGTACGCTTTCGCGCTGAGGAAGATCGCTCTGCTGGGCGGCCTGAACAACTATGTTGCGGTGTCGTCACGCGAACTTGGTGATGCTCTCGACATGAGCCAGCAGTCCGCATCGAAGAGGATACTTGAGCTGCTTGAGGAGAAATACCTCATCCGGGACCTCGGCGCAAGGAAACAGCGCATAAAGATCACTCCTCTCGGCGCCGATGAGTTGAGAAAGGAGTACAACGAATACAGACGCATATTCGAGCTTACCGATCATGTGACCTTGCACGGAAAGGTGGTAAGCGGAATGGGTGAGGGTTCGTATTACGTTACTCAAAAACCATACATGGATCAATTTCTGCGAAAATTAAGATTCAAACCGTTCGAAGGTACGTTCAACCTTAAGCTTACGGATGAGGATATCGATAAGTTGGAGGTCATAAGGAACGTTCCCGGGCATATGATCGAAGGTTTTGAGAAGGACGGGCGCACGTTCGGAAGTGTCATTGCGTATAAGGCTAAAATAATGAATTTGGACGCGGCGATAATAATACCGGAAAGGTCGCATTACGCCGATACCGTTGAAGTTATCTGTAAGTTCCATCTGAGGCGCACGCTCGGTGTGAACGACGGAGATCCGTTGGACATTGTTATCGATCTAAGCCCTCTTTCTTCCGCAGATAATGTATCCGGTGTGCCCCAGCATGTCGAATGACGGCCTTACACCGCCCTGATGTACTTCCATCGTACGTTCCAGAAGTTCCGTCGCGCGGACGCCGAAGAATCTTTCGCTCCTAAGTGCGTTGACGATCGAATCCAATTGGTTCACATTCGGAACATAAGCGCATAATCGTCCGCCCGCTCTCAGATTGGGTAAAAGATTCGACAGCGCGAGCCAAGGGTCCGGCATATCCATCACCAATGCGTCGTACATTCCGTCAACGGACGAATCTCTGGCGTCGCCTATCTGATAGCTCCAATATTTATCCAGTTTGGTGCGCTTAAGATTCTTCAAAGCGCGTAATGCATACTCTTCTCTCATTTCAACGGTATGAACTTTACCACCCGGTGCTACGGCGCTGATCAGCGCGGTAGTAAGCGCCCCCGAACCCGCTCCCACCTCCAGTACGGAATTACCGCATGTGATGTCGCAGTTCAATATTATCGATGCCGCATCCTTTGCCGTTATTATCTGCGCCCCTCTTTCCAACGATGATATAAGATCGACGGTACCCGGCCTGAATGCCGTGAACTCCGTTCCCGCTATCGTAACGGAACTGCCGTCATCCATATCCATGAACTTTGAACCGTCCACCGTACCGAGCGACGGTATCTTGATCATATCATATGACACTTTTATCCAATGCCTTCTGTCGCCGGCATCCGCCAGGAAAATGTATTCGTCCTCTTTGAACGGCATATCCCACGTTATGCGGTCATAACGTTAATCATTTCGCCGTTCCGATGCTCTGAAAAATATAATATATCGTCCCGCGATATCGAAAGAACATGACCGCAAGCGGGATACTGGGTGTCATGGCATGCCCCATATTGGAAGATGAACTGATATACAGCATGTCCCGGGATCCGGATATCGCAGCGGTTTATCTTCTTGATAACCGTCACGCCAAGAGCATAAAGATAAAACTCACGCGGAAGAACATTCCGTACACGGTCATCGGCGAGGAGGATTTCCTCAACGGTTCATTTCACGTAAAGGATGACGGATATGTGATCGTTATTTGGATGATGGACCTCGCCCTTCACGAAGAACCGAAGGACCTCAGGGTTGCGCTTGAGAAATATATGAAGCAGATGCAACCGCGCGTTGACGCTATCGCTTTGTACTTCGGATTGTGCGGGAACGGTATGAAAGATGTGGACCTATGGGCGAAAGATAATCTTGACGTTCCGGTGACGATAATACGTGACAACAACGGCAATATCGTCGACGATTGTATATCCACGGCGATCGGCGGTAAGGATCAATACCTGAAACTCCTGCGAAAATATCCCGGTATAATGTACTTCACGCCGGCGTTCGCCACTAATTACGACGATCTGCTGGGAAGAATGGAATTGTTCAAGGGGGTGGACACCGGCGACGAATCGATGCTTAAAATGGTGTTCGAGATGGCCGATTACCATGAAGTTATGAAAATAGATACCGGCCTGGGAGATCCCGACGAATTCCAGGCGGCAACGGAAAAATTTGCCAATCGTCTTGATTTTGAGATACTCACGCTCGAGGACGGTTGGTGTACGCTGGAACCGGCGAACCGTATCTATGCGGAAGCCAAAGGTTTCCTTGAGCAGTGATCTCACACTATCCGCTCTCGCCTGTAACATAGGTCATTATCGTTGCAGTTATACTAACTGTAATGATCGAGATATAATACTAAACGGTCTGTGATAACGCGCATGAGAGAAGACCTCCGCACGGAGTTCAAGGAAAACTGGTCGAAGGACGTCCTGCGCAATGTCGCGGGCCTTGCGAATGCGGAAGGAGGCACCATCTACATAGGACGGGACGACAAGGGGAATGTCTCCGGTCTTATCGATATTAAAGATCTTCTGAAACTCATACCCGACCAGATACACAACAAATTCGGAATAGTCCCGATAGTGGACAGCCATTCCGAAGACGGTAAAGAATACATTTCCATCAAGGTGGCCAAGTATGATGACGTGCTGTTCCTTGACGGGAAGGTCCACGTCAAA
>Ga0123353_10019651_pt1 | contig 10050 bp, 8 predicted proteins | sample TergutLab28metaG_3_FD_92763 | JGI IMG/M metagenome (GOLD analysis project Ga0123353, IMG submission 92763) | Labiotermes labralis P3 segment gut microbial communities from Petit-Saut dam, French Guiana - Lab288 P3 | ecosystem: Host-associated > Arthropoda: Insects > Digestive system > Gut ...
TCCTCCTCATGACCGATGTTCAGGGTATTCTCCGCAATGTGAATGATCCTGACTCTCTTATAAAAGAAGTTCACCGCCCGGATCTTGAAGCGTTAAAAAAAGACGGTATCGTGAACAAGGGGATGATCCCCAAAGTGGATTGCTGTATCCTCGCACTGGATGGCGGTGTAAAAAAAGCCCACATTATCGACGGACGCCTTCCCCATGCGCTTCTCATCGAACTTTTCACCGATGAGGGCATTGGAACAATGATAGAATAGGAGTTTTTATGAGTGAAGTTTTTATGAATACCTACCACAGGCTGCCTGTGACCTTTGCGAAAGGAAAGGGTGCCTGGCTTAGCGATGTGAACGGGAAAAATTACCTTGATTTCACCTCCGGTATCGCGGTGAATTGTCTTGGCCACGCGTATCCGCCCCTTGTAAAGGCAATCGCCGATCAGGCCGCCAGGCTGAACCATGTGTGTAATTATTTTCAGAGCGATACCTCCGCGGCATTCGCGGAAAAACTGGTCGCGGCCTGCGCCGGCGCCGGGATGAAGAAAGTCTTCCTTTCAAACTCCGGAGCGGAAGCCAACGAAGGGGCCTGCAAGATAGTCCGGAAATACTCGCTTGCCAAGTACGGTCCGGGGCGTCATACCATCGTGACCCTAAAGGGCAGCTTTCACGGGAGGACCATCACCACCCTTGCCGCCACGGGCCAGGACAGTTTCCACAAGGACTTTGGTCCTTTTACCGAAGGTTTTGTTTATGTGCCGGGCGGAGATATTGAAGAGCTTGACAAGGCGCTGGATCCGAAAACGACGGCTGGTTTTCTTATGGAACCCATCCAGGGCGAAAGCGGAATCTGGCCGCAGACGGAGGAATACTTTGCCGCCGCCGCAAAAATGTGCGCTGAAAGGGATATACTCCTCATCTGCGACGAAATACAGAGCGGTATGGGAAGAACAGGGAAATTCCTTGCCTGCGAGGGGTACGGAATAAAGCCGGACATTGTTACCCTTGCAAAAGCCCTCGGAGGAGGGATCCCCGCCGGAGCTGTTTTGGCTGGCGAAAAGACCCAGGACGTGTTGCAGGTGGGAGACCATGGTTCAACCTTTGGCGGAAACCCCGTAGCGGCCGCCGCCGGGACTGTGGTCCTGGATACCGTAACAAAGCCACTATTTCTCAAAGAGATAAGCAGGAAGGGCGAAAAGATAAAGAATATCCTTGAATCATGGAAAAACCCGAAAATCGCCTCCATACGGGGCAAAGGAATGATACTTGGGGTTGACATAACCGTAGAAGCCTGGCCGGTTCTGGAAGCGGCGATTTCCCGGGCTCAATCGGGCAATCCGGGGCTTCTCCTTCTTGGCGCGGGAAAGCAGACTTTACGCTTCCTTCCCCCCTATACGATAGACGACACGGAAATCGAACAGGGGCTGGAAATATTAAGGGCCATACTGTAGAATCGTATACAAGGTCTTTTTAATTTTGCTATAATAAAAACCTTACGCATCCTACATGGAGGTCTATATGATTAAAGTTGCGATTAACGGTTTCGGTCGAATCGGCCGTCTTGTATTTCAGGCTATTGTTGATCAGAAACTGCTCGGCAAGGAAATTAACGTGGTGGCGGTTACCGATATTTCCACCGACGCGAAGTATTTTGCCTACCAGCTCAAATATGATTCCACCCAGGGCAGGATGAAGGCGAAAATTGAGACCGCCAAGAGCAGCGCCCAGGCGGCCGAAGACGATGTGCTTATCGTTAACGGCCACAAGATCCTCTGTGTTATGGCCCAGAAAGAACTTAAAGATCTTCCCTGGAAGAAACTTGGCGTTGAGTTTGTTCTTGAATGCACCGGTCTCTTTACGGATGACAAGGCTTTTGGGCACCTCGACGCGGGAGCCAAAAAAGTTGTTATTTCCGCGCCGGCAAAAGCGAAGGATCACAAGATCCCGACCTTTGTTCCCGGAGTCAACGAGGGCAAATACAACCCGGCTACCGATCATGTGGTCTCCAACGCCAGTTGTACAACCAACTGCCTCGCGCCTTTGGTGTATGTGCTTTTGAAGGAAAAGATTGGCATTGAAAAGGGCCTAATGACGACAATTCACTCCTACACCGCCACCCAAAAGACTGTTGACGGGCCTTCAAAGAAGGATTGGCGGGGCGGAAGAGCCGCGGCCATCAATATTATTCCTTCAACCACAGGCGCGGCCAAAGCAGTCGGCGAAGTTCTTCCCGAAACTAAGGGCAAACTCACCGGCATGGCTTTCAGAATTCCTACGCCCACAGTGTCGGTTGTTGATCTGACCTTTACCGCCGCCAGGGATACTTCTATCGAAGAAATTGACGGCTTTATGAAGAAAGCATCCAAAAGCTACCTCAAGGGTATTATGGGCTATATTGATGAAGAAGTTGTTTCTTCAGACTTCATCCATGACCCAAGGGCTTCACTTTACGACAGCCTTGCTACCCTTCAGAACAACCTCCCCGGCGAGAAGCGCTTTTTCAAGCTCGTCTCCTGGTACGATAACGAGTGGGGTTATTCCAACCGCCTTGTAGATTTTCTTTGCTACATGGCCAAAGCGGGAAGCAAGAAGAAATGATGATCTAGGAGTCGTTTATGATAAAAACCATCAAGTCTGTGGACTTTAAGGGTAAAAGTGTCATCATGCGCGTTGATTTTAACGTGCCGATGAAAGACGCTGTGATCCAGGACGATACGAGGATAACAGCCGCCATTCCTACCATAAAATACATTTTGGCGAACGGCGCCAGGACCCTTACCCTTATGAGCCACCTTGGTGATCCGGCGAAGGACGCGGAATCGGCCAGGGCCAAAGCAGAAAAAGACGGCAAAACTTTTAACCTGGGCAAGTATATCGCCGGTAAGCACAGAATGGCTCCTATTGCCTCTCATTTGCAGAAGAAGCTGGGGAAAACCGCCCCTGTGGTCTTTGCCGGCGAGAGCGGCTGCTACAATAAAAAAGCGTTTATAGACTCTCAGAAGCCGGGCACGGTGATCATGCTGGAGAATACGCGCTTCCATAAGGAAGAGACAGCCAAGGATGCCAAGGACAGGGATAAACTGGCCAAAGCGCTTGCGGCATACGGAGATATTTTTGTGAACGATGCCTTCGGCACCGCCCACAGGGATCACGCTTCTACCGCTTCAATCGCGAAGTTTGCGCCTGTTTCCGTCGCGGGTTTCCTCATGGAAAAAGAAATTAAATACCTTGAGCCCGTTGTGACAAACCCGGTTAAGCCCCTTGTGGCAGTGATTGGCGGGGCCAAGGTCTCGTCCAAAATCGCGGTTCTGGAAAGTCTCCTTAAAAATTCTTCCGCTCTGGTTATTGGCGGGGGTATGGCTTATACCTTCCTCAAAGCCCAGGGCAAAAAAATAGGTAAATCTCTTGTTGAAAACGATCAGATCGATACGGCCAAAAAGATCCTTGCAGCTGCGGCACAAGCCTCTGTAGAGATTGTTCTCCCGGTGGATCACATTGGGGCCGAAAAATTTGATCCCGCTGCCAAACCCGTTGCTATCGCCTCGCCGAATATTCCGGACAGGCTGATGGGAATGGATGTTGGGCCAAAGACTCGGGCGCTGTACAAAAAAGTACTCGCCAAGGCCAAAACCATTGTGTGGAACGGCCCTGTGGGAGTCTTTGAGTTTGACTCTTTCTCGAAGGGGACAGAGGAGCTTGCCAAGCTTGTGGCCGCGGCAACCTCCAAAGGTATCCTTACTGTAGTTGGCGGCGGTGATTCTGTAGCCGCGGTGAATAAATTTAAGCTCTCTTCAAAGATGAGTCATGTGAGTACCGGAGGCGGCGCTTCACTGGAGCTGCTTGAAGGCAAAAAACTTCCCGGTATCGAGGTAACCCGCGGCAGGGATCGCTTTATCGCGGGAAACTGGAAAATGCACATGACAAGATGCGAGGCGGCGAATTTGGCCAAAGCACTTGTAAAGCAGCTTAAAAGCGGCAAACACAAGTATATGGCGGCGCCGTCTTTTACAGCCCTCGAAACTGCGGGTGAAATCTTTAAGGGGAGCAATATACTGTTGGGGGCGCAGAACTGCGCCGCCGAGGAGCAGGGCGCGCACACAGGGGAAGTCTCTGTGCTGCAGCTTAAAGATCTTGGAGTAAAGGTAATTATTTTGGGCCACAGCGAAAGAAGGCATGTCTATAAAGAAGATGACACCCTAATCAATAAAAAGGTGAAGCTGGCCTTAAAGCATGGTTTTGAAGTTATCCTTTGTGTTGGTGAAACCCTCGATGAGCGGGAAAAGAAAAAGGTTGAAGCTGTATGCAAGCGCCAGACCGAAAAAGGCCTTGCAGGCGTTACCGCGGAGGAACTCTCCAGGGTAACCCTTGCCTATGAGCCCGTATGGGCCATTGGTACCGGTAAAACAGCCACGCCCGAAGATGCCGAGGCGGTTCATAAATTTATACGCTCCGTGATTGAAAAGCTTTACGGCAACCCTGCCGCAAAACAGATCGTTATCCAGTACGGAGGCTCGGTAAAAGCGGATAATGCCGCCAAGCTCATGTCTATGGAAGACATAGACGGCGCTTTAGTAGGCGGCGCGTCCCTTAAAAGCGAGACCTTTACGCCGATAGCGAAATTTGATTAAACAGAGGTTTTACGTTGAAACATTACAATTACAATAGAGGAAATCACAAGCCCCGTCCGTCTTGGGCGGGGTTATCGATTAACCTCATTTAAGTGTGAATATCGTTTTTTAATGCCGGCAATGCTATATTTTTGATTTAAGGTGATAAAAAAAACAATTACCTTGATACAAACTTCAAAATTCAGTATTGTAGATCAGATCTAAGTTTATTTAAGGAGAGAAAATGAAAAGATTAGGTGTGTTAGTGATGTTCTGCTGTGTCGTCATGTTGTTCTCATGCGCGAAAAAAGACGCAGACACTGTTTCAATCGGAGCGGTTTTTCCGATTTCGGGGCCTGTAGCCTTCTACGGAAATGAATCAAGAGATGGCGCTCTTTTGGCGATTGATGAAATTAACGCCGCGGGCGGGCTTTTGGGCAAGAAACTTGCTCTAATTACCGAAGATGATGAGGGTGACGGATCAAAGGCGCTTAACGCTTTTACCAAGCTTATTACCAGCAATGGGGTAAAATTTGTAATTGGTTCCAGTACTTCCGGAGCCACAATGGCAATGACATCCCTCGCTCAGCAGAATAAGGTTATCCTTAATTCACCCTCGGCTACCAATGAAGCCGTTACTACTGTCGGTGATTATATATTCAGGGCTTGTTTTATTGATCCCTTCCAGGGAGTCGTAGGCGCGGATTTTGCGTTTGACGTCCTTGGCGCCCGCAGGGCCGCTGTCCTTTACGATGCCGGCGCTGACTACAACACCGGCCTGGCCGAATCCTTCCGTGATCAGTTCAGGGCTTTGGGAGGCAATGTTGTAATGGAAGCTTATCAGACCGGTGACGTGGACTTTAACGCCCAGGTTACCCGCATCAGGGCAACCAATCCCGATGTAATATTCCTTCCGAATTATTACAACGACGTGGCTCTCCAGGCAAAACAGCTCCGGGCCCAGGGCGTTAATTGCGCCCTCGTTGGCGGAGACGGCTGGGACGGTCTGGTTGATAATGCCGGAGACGAAGTCCTTAATGGATTCTGGTCATCAGGCTTTGCCTCCGATACCTCCGACCCCAGGGGCGTTGCTTTTGTAAAGGCATTCAATGCCAAGTACAACAGGGTAGCTTCCCAGTTTGCCGCTTTGGGTTATGACGCGATGATGCTCATTGCCGACGGTATTAAAGCCGCGGGGACTTTTGATACCCCGGCGGTTAAGGACGCAATGGCAAAGTTGAACGGTTCCTATGTTACCGGAAACATCCGCTATGATGCCAATCGTAACCCGATTAAGGGCGCCGCGATTCTTGAGATCGTAAGGAAAGACGGAAAACTTACCAACGCATACAAGACAACGGTTAATCCCAAATAAGGAATAGGGAGTAGGGAATTATTCCCTACTCCCAAATAAACCATGATTGTTTTACAGCAGCTACTTAACGGAATTTCTTTGGGCTCGATATATGCCTTGATTGCCCTTGGCTATACAATGGTTTATGGAATAGTCAAGCTCATCAATTTTGCCCACGGCGACATTTTGATGATTGGCGCTTACACCGCGTTTTTTGTGTTAGGCGCAATTGGGGCCGGCCCCACAGGAATGCTGATTGCTTTTATCGCTTCCATGATTGTTTGCCCGATATTCGGTCTTACAATAGAACGCTTTGCCTACCGCCCGCTTCGCGCAGCCAAAGCTCCACGTTTAAATTTTCTGATTACCGCCATAGCGGTAAGCCTTATTCTGGAAAACGGCGGCAGGGTTCTGCCCTTTATCGGACCCAATCCCCGCCAGTTCCCCCGGCCTCCGGTGTTTAACATCCAGCTTGCGGAACAGCTCCAGGTTTCCAATATTCAGGTAATTGTGATTATCCTCTCGGCCCTCTTAATGCTGGCGCTGAATTATATAATTAACTATACAAAACGCGGAAAGGCCATGCAGGCTGTTTCTTTTGATCAGCAGGCCGCGAGCCTTATGGGTATTTCCGTAAATAACATAATCTCCTTCACATTTGCCCTGGGCACCATGCTGGCCGCGGCAGGCGGTGTGCTTTATGCATCTTCCTACCCCCAGATAAATCCCTATATGGGAATGATGCCCGGTCTTAAGGCCTTTGTTGCCGCGGTTCTTGGCGGAATTGGTTCTGTTCCCGGCGCTATGCTGGGCGGTTTCATCCTGGGAATTGCCGAAACATTTACCAAGGGATTTATTTCCAGCCAGTTTGCCGACGCAATTTCTTTCTCGATTCTAATCATTGTTCTTTTGATTAGACCCGCGGGGATACTGGGCAAGAATTACAAGGTAAAGGTGTAAGGATCATCATGGCTGATAAATTGCAGGAGGGGATGCGGCCCATGTTCCCGTTCAGGTCAACGATCATATTGGCCCTGGTGGGTTTTTTTGCCATTGTTTTTCCCCTCTTCCTCATGAGCATTGGATTTCTTGATGCATACTCGGTTCTCATTATTACAATGGGCGGCGTTAATGCCATTATGGCAATATCTGTCAACACAATTGTCGGAATTACAGGTCAGCTCTCTTTGGGGCAGGCCGGCTTTTTGGCAATAGGAGCTTACGGCTGTATATTTTTTCACCTGGATGTGGGTTTGCCCCTGCCTGTGGCTGCGGCCTGCGCTATTGCAATTACAACAGTGATAGGTTTTCTGGTTGGCTTCCCGGTACTCAAGCTGTCCGGGGACTACCTTGCCATTGTTACTCTTGGTTTTGGTGAAATTGTCCGGGTAGTTTTTATTAACCTCAAGAGCATCACCGGAGGCCCGAACGGCAGACAGTTTATTACTACAATGAAAATGGACAACAGGCTTGCCTTTGTTGTTGTAACGCTGATCCTTGTATGTGTACTTGCCCTCTTGCAAAATTTTCTGCGTTCTACCTACGGGCGGGCGATTAAAGCCTGCCGGGAAGATGAAATTGCAGCCAACTCTTCGGGAATAGATATTTTCCGCTACAAAATGGTTGGCTTTGTTATCGCGTCTTTTATCGCGGGAATCGGCGGCTGTCTTTACGCCATGGTTGTCGGTCTTGTTCAGCCTGCAAGCGCCCAGTTCTTGCGATCGATAGATTACCTTATTTTTGTAGTCCTTGGCGGTATGGGTTCCATGACAGGCTCGGTGCTTGCAGCTTATGCGCTGACCGGGATCCAGGAACTTCTGCGCTTTTTGCCCAGGGGGCTGCAGGATGCAAGGCTCATCGTTTACGCTTTCATCCTGGTCCTGGTTATGATCTTCCGGCCCCAGGGACTTTTGGGGATGAAGGAATTTTCATTTGTAAGAAGCTGGGATGCGCTTGTGGCATTTATTCTTTCAAAAAAGAAAAAATCCGTGAAGGAGGTTTCCAATGGCTGATGGAAAAGACCTTCTTCTTAAAATTGACAACCTGTCCATTGTCTTTGGAGGCCTCCGGGCGGTCAGCGGTTTTTCCTGCGAACTTTTCAAGGGCGAACTCCTCGGGCTTATCGGGCCCAACGGCGCCGGAAAGACCACTGTATTCAACATGGTCTCGGGCATCTATGCTCCGACGGAAGGGACAATCACCTTTTGGGACAAGAAGAGCAAAAATCACAATATCGGAAAAACCAGTCCGGCCGAACTTAACCATATCGGAATCGCCAGGACTTTTCAGAATATCAGGCTGTTCGGCAATTTGACGGTAGAAGATAACGTGCGGATAGCCCTTCATTCCAGGCGAATAGCAAAACCCCTGGATGTACTTTTCAGGCTGCCCCGTTTTCTTAAAGATGAAGATGTGATGATTGAAAAAACCGCGGCGCTTCTTTCCCTCTTCAAGATCGAAAACAAAAAATACGAGCTTGCCAGGAATCTTCCCTACGGAGAACAGCGAAAGCTTGAGATCGTAAGGGCTTTGGCTTCCGATCCCAGCCTCCTTCTTCTTGACGAGCCTGCCGCCGGGATGAACCCCCAGGAAACAGACGAGTTGATGAAACTCATTGCGTTTATCAGAAAAGAATTTCGCCTGACGATCCTTCTTATTGAACATGATATGCATCTTGTAATGGGTGTCTGCGAGCGTCTTATAGTTTTGGATTATGGAAGGACTATAGCCGAGGGGCTTCCGGAAGAAATCAGAAAGAACCCGGCTGTAATAAAGGCTTACCTTGGGGAGGACGCAGTCAATGGCTAACCCTCTTTTAAAAGTAACTGACCTTGTGATCCACTACGGCGCGATCCAGGCTTTAAGGGGCATTTCCTTTGAAGTTGCCGAAGGGGAAATTATAACCCTCATTGGCTCCAACGGAGCGGGAAAAAGCACAACGCTTAACGCCATTTCCAGCATTATAAAAAAAACCGAGGGGAAGGTTTTCTTCGACGGAAAAGACATCACCTCGATTCAACCTGACAAGGTTGTCGCGGAAGGACTTGTTCAGGTTCCGGAAGGCCGCCGTATTTTTGCCAATCTTTCTGTAAGAGATAACCTCGAAATGGGCGCCTATACCAGACAGGATAAAAGTGAAATCAAAAAAGACATGGAAATGGTCTTTGATCTTTTTCCGAGGCTCAAGGAGAGAATTCGCCAGATAGCGGGAACACTTTCGGGCGGAGAGCAGCAGATGCTGGCGATGAGCCGATCCCTAATGGCAAGGCCCAGGCTTCTCCTTTTGGACGAACCGAGCATGGGACTCGCGCCAATTTTGGTTGATGAAATATTTTCCGTTATTCGCCATATTAATCAGGCAGGAACAACGATACTTCTTGTCGAGCAGAATGCCTACAAAGCCCTGGGTATTGCCGCAAAAGGCTACATCCTCGAAACCGGGAAGATAATCAAGAGCGGCCCGGCTTCCGATTTAATGGTTGATGACGCGGTAAAAGCCGCTTATTTAGGAGGTTAGTTATGCTTATTAGCAGGGTAATGACCAAGAATCCGATCTTTATAAGTCCTGACACATCAATCAACGATGTCCGTTCCCTTATGGAAAAGGAAAAAATAGGACACTTGCCGGTTCTTGATAAAAACAGCGCTCTTGTGGGTCTTATAACCAAGAAAAACCTTCTTAAAGCGGCCCCCTCGGCAGCTACCAGCCTTGATATGTACGAAATCAGCTACCTCCTTTCAAAAATGACAGCCAAAGACGTAATGGAAAAAAACGTGATAACCGCGAGTGAAGACGAAGTAGTTGAAGAAGCCGCCAGGATTATGGCCGACAGGCGTATGGGCTGCCTCCCCGTTATGCGCGGAAAACTCCTTGTGGGGATCATCACCGAAACGGATTTATTCCGCACCTTCGTAAACGCTTTTGGCGCCAGGCACCAGGGAGTGCGTTTTACCTGCAGCATCAAGGAAAAGCAGGGGCAGTTGGCAAAACTTTCCCAGGCCATAGCGGAGAAAGGCGGAAATATCGTCGCCTTCATCGCTTTCGAAGGAGATGACCTCAATCACCGCCGCCTTACCCTGAAAATTCAGGGCA
>Ga0123353_10019653_pt1 | contig 10050 bp, 10 predicted proteins | sample TergutLab28metaG_3_FD_92763 | JGI IMG/M metagenome (GOLD analysis project Ga0123353, IMG submission 92763) | Labiotermes labralis P3 segment gut microbial communities from Petit-Saut dam, French Guiana - Lab288 P3 | ecosystem: Host-associated > Arthropoda: Insects > Digestive system > Gut ...
AGAGCACGGACATCCGGCAGGGGCTGATCAACACCGGCCTTTACTTCGGGCTGAAGTTGGGAGGGAAAGAATGAGCCAGCAGGATTATTTCATCACCGAAGAGATTTGGCGCCACGAAAAGGCCTTCGCGGCCGCGCTCGCGGGGTTCGGCGAAGCCGTTATCATCAACGCCGGCCAGGAGGAGGCCTGTTTGCTCAGCCGCATCGTTTGCGGCTTAACGAATACTACGCTGATCGCGCAGGATACAGTTGACATTGAGGCTTCCGAGCGCTGCCGCATTCTCAGCGATTATCGTGAATATCGGCACACGCCCGGCGTCAAAACGCTCTTCATCCTGTTCAAGAACCGGCGGATGGACACGGAGTATGTAATGGCGCAGCTGGCGTTTTTCGCGCAGTATCTCGACGGCAAAAACCGCTTTCTATATATCTCCGAAAGCTATATCGATAATTTCAAGTGGGACAGCTATTTCGAGGTGTCGGAGGAGGAATACGCCCTTCTGATGCAAAAGCAGCCGGATGGCTCAGAGGCGAAACAGGATTTCGAGCTGGACAAACAATGCGCCGCCCTGTCCGCGCGAGAGGCGAATATCACGGCGCTGCGCTACAGCAACTTGTTCGGCGCCTCCGTGCGGTCAGGCGGCAACGAGATCACGCGCATATGCAAAGCCGCCGCCGAAACCGGCGAAATTGTCTTTCGCGAAGACGACAGGAACAGCGTCAAATCCTACACGTTCATCCGCGACCTGCTCACCGCCGTGGGCCGGATGATCGATGGCCCCGGCAAGGGCAGGACGCACTACGTCTACAACATAAATAGCTTCATCCTGAGCCCCTATGGCATCAAGACGGCGCTGTCGGCCGCCGTGCCGAAGCTCAGGCCGCTGTTTCCCGGAGCGATCCCGCTCGGCGAAGAAAAGTTTTCAATTTTGCAAAGGGCGAAGATCAATCAATTCCTCCCATCCAAGAGGGAACTCCTCGAAAGGGTGCTGGAGCAGGCCTACTATTCGATACTGGACAACAAGGAATTCGACGAGGCCTTCGAGAAGGACTACAACAGGCGGACCTGCGGGAAAATTGAAATTGTCCGGCGGCTGGAAGTGGACATTTGGCGGGAAATCGACCGCATCTGCAAAAAGCACGGCATCAAATACTTTTTGGTGGGCGGCAGCGTGCTGGGCGCCGTCCGCCACCGGGGCTTCATCCCCTGGGACGACGACATGGACCTGGCCATGCTGCGCGAGGACTATGAGAGGTTCCGCAAAATCGCGCCGCGGGAGCTGGACGCGCGGTATTATTATCAGTCCAACAGAAACCGCGACGGCTCGCACAATGTTTTTGATAAGATCAGGGTCAGGGACACGCTGTTTTCCACGAAATTTTCCGTTTTTCAGCATCGCGCCGCCTATGACGGCGTCTTCATGGATGTGTTTGTTTATGACAAAACCTCAAACCACAGGCTGCTGCGGGACATGCACATCAAGCTGATCCTCATTTTGAAGCGCGTCATCAGCATCAAATGGAACAGCAGGATCAACAAGAAGATACACTATTTTTTATCGCGCTTTGCCTTTCCGCTTATCATGCTGACGCCTTTTCCGCTGATCCATTTCATGTTCGAGCGCGTCGTAAAGCTCTATCGCCATTCGCGCAAAGCGAAATATTTGATCGACAGCACCGGCCTGAACGTGAAAAAGGTGGGCGGCTTCCCCGCCGCATGGTTCGATCAGCTCGCGGCCGCCGTGTTCGAGGGCGAGGAGGTTCCGGTCCCCGCCGCCTATGATGAATACCTGAAGCGCTGGTACGGGGAGAACTACATGGACCTGCTGCCGCCGGCGAAGCGCGCGGCGCACAAAATCGCGGAAATCAATGTCGGCCCCTACGCGGCGCAGCCCGCCTGGGAGGAGGCGCTGTAATGGCCGGGAAATTATATGTTGTCGCGACCCCTATCGGCAATGGCGAAGACATCACCGAAAGGGCGAAGCGGATTTTGGCCGAAGCGGATATTGTCGCTGCCGAAGACACCAGAACCACGCAAAAGCTGTTCCATATGCTGGGCATCCAGAACAAAATGGTGTCGAACCACAAATTCAACGAGAAACGGCAGGTCGATTACCTGATCTCCGAGCTGCTGCTGGGGAAAAACGTGGCGATCGTCTCGGATGCCGGGACGCCCTGTATATCCGACCCGGGATACGTCGTCGTGCGCGCCGCCGCCGCTAACGGCATCGATGTGACGGGGATTTGCGGCGCGTCCTCCGTGACCGCCGCGCTTTCCATTTCGGGCTTTCCCTTCCTTTCGTTCGCGTTTTACGGCTTTTTCCCCCGCGAGAGCAAAGATATCCGGGAAGCGCTCCGCCAGGCAGGGCGCGGCGGGATCCCTGTCTGCGTATTTTTCGAGTCTCCAAGGCGCATCACAAAAACACTGCAAATCATCGCGGAGGAGCTGCCCGCGTCGCAGCTATGCCTGTGCAACGATTTGACGAAGCTGTATGAGAGGGTATACCGGGGCGCCTCGCAAAACGTGCTGGACGAGCTTGCGGGCAACCCCTCGGCCGAAAAGGGGGAATACACTCTTGTTCTGCATATAGATGAGGAGCCGCAGGCTGCCATGCCCGATGCGGAGATATCCCGCGAATCCCTCCTGATTGATCATATTGTCAAAAACGGGGGCTCCATCAAAACGGCGGTGCAGGCGCTGCAGGAACAATTCAAGGGGCAGATCCCGCGCAGGGAGCTTTATGCCGCAGCCCTCAACCTAAAAAAACTGATGCCGGAATTGTTCCCACCTAATTCCATTGAATAGACCGGAGGCGTATCTTGATAACGGAACTGAATTTGTCCCACGGCAAGGTACGGCTGCCGGCCTTTTTTCCGGACGGCACCTATGGTGTCGTGCGCTGCGTCGATGCGGCCGATTTGCTTGCCTGCGATGTCGGCGGTTTGGTGATGAACAGCTATCATCTGCTGACAAAGCCGGGCCTGGGCGTCCTGAAAAAATTTGGGGGCCTCCATGCTTTTTCGGGATGGGACAGGCCGATCCTGACCGATTCCGGCGGATTTCAGGTATTCTCCATGATCCGGGATAACCCGAAATATGGGGAAATACGCAGAGGCGAAGTGGTTTTCAGGCCGGACGGCGGAAAGGAAAAAATCATCCTGACCCCGGAAAAGAGCATCGCGTCCCAGTTCACCTATGGATCCGACATTATGATGTGCCTTGATTATTGCACCCATCCGGATGACTCCTATGAGACGAATGCATTCTCTATCGAGGTAACCATAGACTGGGCCAGGCGCTGCAAAAAGGAATACGAAAAGCAATTGGCGATGCGAAAAATACCGTATGAAAAACGCCCGCTGCTATTCGGCATTATCCAGGGTGGCAGCTTTTTTGATTTGAGGCAGCAATGCGCGGACGCGCTGATCGAAATCGGGTTTGACGGCTACGGTTTCGGCGGCTGGCCCGTAAACAGCGGCGGCGGACTGGTCGAGGTTATCCTGGAATATACCGCGAAGTTGATGCCGGACGGAACGCCCAAATACGCCATGGGCCTCGGCAAGCCGGATGGCATCATCAAATGCTGCGGGATGGGCTATAACCTCTTTGACTGCGTGATCCCCACAAGGGAGGCAAGGCACAACAGGCTCTACGTTTTCGACGACGACTGCGGCTGGGATGACCTGAAATACAAGCATTATTATATTTTGGACGAGGAGCATATCAGGGAAACGGGCCCGGTATCCCGGCAATGCGATTGCCTGACCTGCAGGAAGTATTCCAGAGGCTATCTCTATCACCTGTATAAGGTCGGCGATTCCCTGGCTTACCGCCTGGCGACGATTCATAATCTAAGGTTTTATACGCAGCTCATGGAGCGGCTGCAGCAGAAAGAGGGTTCGATTGGAGATTAGCGAACTGGCCGCGGAGGTGCTGCGGAGCAAAAAACACGCGGGCATCGATATCGCCGTCGTGGAGCGCATTTGTGCTGAGGAGAGCAAAAAATACCCAAAGAAAAAGGAAGCGGTCAAGGCCGCTAAGAATACGCTTCACATCATACACGAATCCTTCCTGCCGAACGAATGCCACAGGGAGGCGTTGGTTTTTTTGCGTCAGCTGCCGCCCGGCGCCGACCCGGAGCAAAAGCGGGCGGTTGGGCTGCGGCTGATGGGCCTTCACGCCTCAACAAGAGAAAGGCTCGCGGATATCCATGAGATATCCGCATTTATCAGCCAATACATAACTTGCGAAAGCTCCGTGATGGATATAGGCTGCGGCTTTAGCCCCTTCGCGCTGCCGCTGCTGCGCGAAGCGCCAAAGTCATACATTGCCTACGACATAAACACAGAGACAATCGATCTTCTGAACCAGTATTTTTCCCTTTTAGAATTACCGGCGTATCGCGCGGCGCTTCTTGACGCCGCAATAAAAACGCCCGACGCGCCTGTTGATATCGCGCTGCTGTTCAAGCTGCTGCCCTTGCTGCAGCAGCAGAAAAAGGAGCGCGGCTTCGAACTGTTATCTGAACTGGATTTCAAGCTCGCGATCGTTTCGTTTCCGCTGCGGAGCTTGGGCGGCAAACAAAAGGGTATGGAATCGTTCTATTCATCCTTGATGGAGGGCCGTCTCCCCGAAAATCTTGCGATCGCAGATAAAGTCTCCTTTCCGAACGAGATGTTTTATGTCATAAAGAAAACAATACCCTGAGTTGCAAAGCAAACGCAGATTCGCGCGCGAAAAATTTTCGCGAGCTATTGTATTGTGCTCATCTCCATGGTATAATCAGTAGATGAATTTTCCCAAACACAGGAGGCAGTATGGAAGAGAAGAAACTCAAGGGCCTGGCCAAGCTGAAGTACATCTTTTTTTTACTCAAGCCGTTTTGGAAGTACGGCAAATTCTTCATGGTGATCACAATCGCGACGGCGGCTGTGGTTCAGCCGCTGTCCACCTATCTCATGACGATGCTGCCGCAGCGAGCCATCGACGCCCTTATGGCGGGCGCGGGACGCGACGAGGTTCTGCGGATCATCGGCACGTTCGCATTGGCCATCGCGCTGCTCGCCGGGCTCAAAGAGCTGGTGGAGCATGGCTATACCCACCTCAAACGCCAACAGATCAGGATGCGGATCAGCAGCGACGTGAATGAAAAAGCCCTCTACACGGACTACAAGTATTACGACAATCCGGAATTTTTTAAGAAATTCAACTATGCCCAGGAGGAGTATCCCCACCACGCATTTTCGGCGATGTGGCTTTTTCCGCGCATCATCACCGGGCTCATCACGGTCGCCGCCATGACGACGCTCATCGCCATGACGGGCCCTGTCCTGCTGGGCGTGACCCTGGCCTTCGTCATCCTGGGCGGCGTGATCATATTGCCCACGCTCAAGCCGGAGGCGGATCTTTCGGTGTTCTGGAACGACAACTGGCGGCCGATTGAATATGTCGGCCGGTTGCTCAAGCAGAAGGAGAACGCCGCCGAGCTGCGCTCCTCCGGCGCTGGCATCAAGTTCCTGCGGACCGTCGATTCCGTGGAAAGCCGTATCGCGAAAACATATACGACTTACAGGAAAAAGACCCTGCCCTTCTACCTGGCGCAGCAGGCGATGACCCCTGTCCAGACCGCCTGCGTGCTGGCCTATATCATCCTGTTCGTCATCGGAAACGACACCTCCAAGATCGGGCTGTACGCCTCCCTCACGGTGGCCTCCGCCGCGCTGGCCTCCAACATCGGGACTGTGTTCGACAGCATCAAGGATATGCTGCAGTGGACGCTCCACGGCGAGCGCGTCGCGGCGTTCTTCGAAGCAAAGTCGGAGATTGAACCTCCGCGCGAGGGCGCGCTCGCCCCGCCGGAGGGCGTGTACGAGATCGAGCTGCGGGACGTCTCCTTCGGCTACGAAAACGCGGCGTTCGGGATCGAAAACTTCAACTTGCATATCAGGCCGGGGCAGCGTGTGGCCATCGTGGGCGAAAACGGCGCGGGAAAAACCACGCTGACCAAGCTGTTGCTGCGCCTGTATGATGTCGGCGGCGGCACGTTGCTGATCAACGGGATGGATATCAGGGACTACGACATACACAAGCTGCGGCTGCACATCGGCGTGGCGTTCCAGGATGTGCGGGTGCTCGCCATGAGCCTGCGCGACAACCTGACGGTCTACCACGACGTGCCGGACAGGGAGCTCATGGAGGCCATCCACAGGCTGGGGCTGGAAAGCGTGGTGGAGAAAGCAAGGGCGGACAGCGAGGACAAATCCGACGCGACGGCGCTGGACAAAATGGTGTCCCGGGAGTTCACGGAGGACGGCATAGCGCTTTCCGGCGGGGAGGCCCAGCGCCTGACCCTGGCGCGGCTGTTCACGGGGCAATTCGGTCTGCTGATCCTGGACGAGCCCTCCTCCGCCCTGGACCCCATGGCGGAATACAAGCTCATGCAGATCATCCTGGACGCCTCCAACACCGCCACCACCATCATGATCGCCCACCGCCTTTCCACCGTGCGGGATTTCGACGTGATCTATCACATGGAAAATGGCGAGATCATCGAAAGCGGGACCCATGACGCGCTTATGGCCGCCCAGGGCAAATACTGCGAGATGTTCACGCGCCAGGCGGAGAATTACCAGAGCGGCGAATGAATGAAGGAGGGCCTTTTATGCCGACATTGGAAACCCCGCGTCTGGTGCTGCGGGAGATTGCGCAGGCGGACTTTGCCGCCATACACAGCTGGGCCGGGAACATCGGCAACGTCAAGTATATGGCCTGGGGGCCCAACAGCGAGGAGCAGACGAGACAGTTTATCGAAAACTGCGCCAACGCGGCGCGGGCCGAGCCCCGCACGAGCTTCGACTTTATCCTGGAGCTGAAATCCGGCGGGCGGGTAATCGGCACCGGCGGCATCTACCGCAAAATGGACTGGCACGGCCGGCGGTTCGTCCGCGGCGACCTGGGCTGGATCCTGCACAGGGACTACTGGAAACAGGGCTACTGCACCGAATTCGCCGCCGAGCTGCTGCGCTTCGGCTTTGAGGAGCTGTGCCTGCACCGGATCGCCGCCAGCTGCGACGCCGAGAACTACGGCTCCTACCGCGTGATGGAGCGGGGCGGCATGCTCCGCGAGGCGGTGCGGAAAGAAGCGATCCTCGGGCGAGACAGCTTGTGGCATGACCAGTATGAGTACGCGATTCTGCGGGAGGAATGGGAAGCGCGGAAGCTTCCATGATTTTTTGCGATTCTGCAAAAATTTCTGCAATCGGGCCAAAAATATCCGCAAAAGCCCTTGCATTTCCCCTTGGGATGTGCTATACTATCTTGGTGTTAATATGCGCGCAGTTTTGGAGGTAATCGGGTTTATGCAAATGCAATGGTATCAGATCGTGCTGGCTGTGGCGACCATTCTCACGGCGCTTACCATCACCGTGCTGGTGATCCTGCAGGAAAGCAAATCGCAGGGGCTTTCGGGGGTTATCTCCGGCGGCGCCGACAATCTCTTCGGCAAAAGCAAGGGGCGCTCCTTTGAGGACAAGCTGGTGAAATACACCAAGTACCTCACCGTGGGCTTTTATGTGCTCACCCTGGGCGCCACGCTGCTGCTGCTTCTCTTCAATCGGTAATCAGGATACACGGATACAGGAGGCAGGAGAGTTTCCTCCCTGCCCCCTGTTTTCTCATGTCTGCATGCCCCCGCGCCTACCCCGTCACCCGCGCGTACGTCAGCGCGAGGCTGCTGTTCTCGCCCTTCAGGGTGAGGGTATCCTCGCTCACCGTGAAGGTATAGGCCTGGGTGGTGGAAATCATCAGCACGGTATAGGTGACCTCCAGGCGGTCGGCGGCGTCCCCCTTCCCGGGGGTAACCGTGTAGGTGCCGTTGACGAGCCCCGAAAGCGGGCCGAGGCCGACGGCGACCGTGCCCTTCAGGGGATCCTTTTCGCCGGGCGTAAACTCGAAGGAGCTGACCTCAAACCCGGCGGCAGAGGCCTGCCACTTGCCCGCCAGCAGCCTCTGGGGCGAAAGCGGAAGCGCGCAGCCCGCGAAAGCGACGGCCAGCAATGCGAAGGCCGCGAAGATTGCGATGGTTTTTTTCATGGAACATCCTCCTTTCCTTGTATATTGTAGCACAGATTTTCGCGAAAAACAAGAAAAATTTTTCTTGCATGGCGCCCCGGATGGTGCTATAATAAAGAATATTCAAATTTTAGGGGGAGTAAAGGTATGGAACATCAGCTGGTTGCCATCCTGGGGTTTGGGGCACAGTACGCGCGCGCCGCGCGGCTGGTGCGGGAAGCGGGGATTTACTGCGAGGTATTTCCCGAAACCGTACCGGTAAAAGAACTGACGGCGCGCCGGCCCGTGGGGATACTCCTCACAGGCGGCGGCTATCCGGATATCGGCGTGCCGGCGCTGCGGATCGCCGGGGCCGGGGATGTGGAGCGGGTCATTCCGTTCCTGCAAAACGAATGCGGCTGCACGGGCGACTGGCGGATGCCGGCCTACGTGGAGGAGACCATCGCGCATCTAAAGGAGAAAATCGGCGATAAAAAGGTGATCTGCGCCCTTTCCGGCGGGGTGGATTCCACGGTATCCGCCGTGATGGTGCACCGGGCGGCGGGCAGGCAGCTCACCTGCATCCTCGTGGACCACGGCCTCATGCGCAAGGACGAGCCGGACCAGGTGGAGCGCGTATGCCGCGAGACCTTCGACATGAACTTCATCCGCGTGGACGCACGGGAGGAGTTTTACGGCAAGCTGGCGGGGGTGACCGACCCCGAACAGAAGCGCAAAATCATCGGCGAGACCTTCATCCGCGTCTTCGAGCGGGAGAGCAGGAAGATCGGCAGGGTGGGCTTTTTGGTGCAGGGCACGATCTATCCGGACATCATCGAGAGCGGCATGGGGGACGCCGCCATGGTGAAAAGCCACCACAACGTGGGTGGCCTGCCGGAGGTGGTGGACTTCGAGGAGATCCTGGAGCCGCTGCGTATGCTCTTCAAGGACGAGGTGCGCCGCGCGGGGCTGGCGCTGGGGATAGACGAGACCTTGGTGTACCGGCAGCCCTTCCCCGGGCCCGGCCTGGGGGTGCGCATCCTGGGGCCCATCACCCCAGAGCGCGTGGCGACGCTGCAGGAGGCAGACGCGATCTTCCGTGAGGAGATCGAGGCGGCGGGCCTGGGGCGCGCCCTGGGGCAATACTTCGCGGTGCTCACCAACGTGCAGTCCGTGGGCGTCGCGGACAGCGCGCGCACCTACGGCGCCACCGTCGCCCTGCGCGCCGTGGTCACATCCGACTATATGAGCGCCGAGGCCGCGCAACTGCCCTACGACCTGCTTGGGCGGGCTGCGGGGCGCATAACGGCCGAGGCGCCGGGGGTAAACCGGGTGGTGTATGACATTACGGGCAAGCCGCCGGGGACGATTGAGTGGGAGTGAGGGGAGGCAATACAATGGAAAACTACATCAGGTTCGAGACCGTTTCTTTGAGGAACCACCCCGAGATTAACGAAAAATGGGTACAGAAAAGAATCGAGGACGATCCAAGCATTCTGGGCTTGGGCGATCTGTCTATGCGGCAGTCGGAGAAGGTGCAGCAATCCGGCGGCAGGCTGGACATCCTCTTGCAGGATGACGACAGCAAAACCCGGTATGCCGTCGAATTGCAGCTTGGGAAAACAGATGAATCGCATATCATCAGAACCCTCGAATATTGGGACAACGAGCGGAGACGGAACTCAAACTACAATTATGTCGCGGTGATCATCGCCGAAGACATAACAAACAGGTTCTTCAACGTGATCTCACTGTTCAATGGAAGCATACCCATCATCGCCATCCAAATGAAGGCGATCAAGCATGGCAATAATCTGGGATTGAACTTCACGACCGTTTTAGATTTGATTACACCCGATGAGGAAGAGGAGTTCGGCGAAATGATCACCAAATTATCGTCAGCTGCCCCCAAGAAAGCCCCCGTCACGCAGGCGTGAGGCGGGGGCAGGTGGGGATAATTTCGTTGAACCAAACCGCGGTCGGTTACGCAGGGGAGCTATG
>Ga0123353_10019654_pt1 | contig 10049 bp, 7 predicted proteins | sample TergutLab28metaG_3_FD_92763 | JGI IMG/M metagenome (GOLD analysis project Ga0123353, IMG submission 92763) | Labiotermes labralis P3 segment gut microbial communities from Petit-Saut dam, French Guiana - Lab288 P3 | ecosystem: Host-associated > Arthropoda: Insects > Digestive system > Gut ...
CTAGGTAATTTATTATCACCAATAACAGGCATAGGTCCTTCCCAAATAAGGATAACTGAACTTGAAAAGTATTTACAAAATAATTGTATAACTGAAGTAATATTAGCTCTATCCCCATCAGTAGAAGGAGAAGCTACGATCAATTTTATAGCTGAATGCATCAGATATAAAGATATCCAAATTACCAGGCTTTCAACTGGTATCCCATGTGGAGGAGATATGGAATATATGGGTGTTTCTACTTTACTAACTGCCTTTAAAAGAAGACATTTAGTTTAATAGGAGATAGTAGAAAAAGATATGGATTTTTATTATTTATATGATTATAAATTTTCTTTAATACCAACGGAGTAGTATGTTCACAGGGCTTGTAAAAGAAATAGGGGTTATAGAAAGTAAATTAAAAAAAGGAGGTAAGACTTTTTTCAATATTTCATGTAAAAGTGTTCAAAAAGGTCTAACAATTGGAGAAAGTATTTCTTGTAATGGTATTTGCCTAACTGTGGTAAATTGCACAAATGATATGATTTTAGTAGAAACAATGAATCAAACCATCGAAAAAACTACTGCAAAAAATTGGAATATTAACACGTCAGTTCATTTAGAAAACGCATTATGCTTTTTAGATAAATTAAATGGACATCTCGTTCAAGGACACATAGATTGTGTAACTAAACTAAGTAATATCTATATAGTTAAAAATACTCATTATTTAGTTTTTAGTATACCAAATCAATATTCAGATTTAGTTATTGAACATGGTTCTATTTGCATTGATGGAGTTAGTTTAACAATAGCAAAACTATCTTTTGGATATTTTGAAGTTGCATTGATTGAACATACAATTAAGAGCACTCATTTTAATAAATTAAAGATAGGAGCACTTGTAAATATAGAGTTTGATATCATAGGAAAATATGTAAAAGGAATAATGAAAAACACTCGAAATTCAGAACAAGATGTCAATTTAGAATGGGCCAAAGATAACGGATATGCTTAAAATAACAAATTTATGTAGTCATTTTACTCTTTTTGTCTTATTCTCTTTCTCAAACTGATAAAAAAGCTAAAAGTGATATAATGAGAAAGAAACTACACTTTTTTATATTTTTTTTATGTTTATTAATAGCAACCATATTTTCTGTACTATCATGCGGAAATAGAAAAACCCCAACAGGAGGTCCAATTGATCTTGTAAAACCAGTTCTACTCTTTACAGAGCCACTAATTTATGAACAAATCGAAAAGAATGAGATTGCAATAGCGTTTTCAAAACCAATGGATAAAATATCGGTTATGAATGGTATTGTAGTAAGTCCTCAAAATATTAACAAAAAAATGATCTGGAAAAAAAATGTTTTGCATATTACCTTTACTGAAAAGTTAACACGGGATAGGAATGTTTATGTCACTTTAACTAAAACAATTCGTTGCGAACGAAACAATAATTTAGAAGACAACATTTACTTAATTTTTCGAAATGGAACTCTACAACAACATGTAGTCAATGGTATAGTTACAGCAGAAGATTTAGTGTATAGTAATAAAGAAATCAGAATGTCTTTATTAGATAGTGATTCTTTATTAGTATACAATAAGATTGTAAATGACAAATTTTATAAATACGAATATTTAAATCCAGGTAAGTACTCAATTATATCTTATATAGACCACAATAATAATAATAGATATGATTTTGGAAATGACCCTTTTGGGACAGCTAATTTTGAAATACCCACTATTGAAAATATTAACATAACTTTAGCTGTAGTCGATACAGTAAAACCTAATATTACAAATATTTCCTCACCTGCGAATAACCAGATAATAGTTAGTTTTAATAAAGACCTTGCATATCAACCAATTATATTTATAGTAAATGATAGTACAAAAGTCGAAACAAAAATATTACACAGCGAATGGGTAAAAAGAGATTTATATTTAATAACTACTGAACTAGATTCTACAAGCTATAAGATTCAAATAAGTGATATAACAGATCTAAAAAGAAATAACACAGCAACAATAACAAAACATTTCATTTCCCATGGAACGTTTGATAGAACCCCTTTAAAATTAATCGATATATACCCAAAAAATGGATCTGTTATAAATAATACACAACCTATACTATTTTTAACTTTTAATAAAATAATATTTTCTCAAGATATTAAGTTATTTTTAAATGAAATCGAATCGAATAGTTATTTAGATATTTCCACAATAGACAAAGCAGGTTTTTCGTTTAAATATAATATTTTAGGAAAGCTTAAAGATTTCAATACTTATCAGCTGGTTTTAGCTGCTGAAACCAGAGATAGTGTAGGCAACACTTTAGATGAAGGTAAAATAGTTCAATTTATAGTAACCCATTAAAATAGATAGTTGTTATAAATAAAATAAAGATTTATCACGATATTTTTCGTTTTACATGAAGTATGGATTAGCTACTTTTTCTTTTAAAATAGTCGATGAACCACCATGTCCTGGTAATACTAAAGTGTCCTCAGGTAAGCAAAATATTACTTCCTTAATCGATTTTAATAATTGATTGTAATCTCCAGTTGGTAAATCAGTTCTACCGATATCTAGTTTAAATAGAGTGTCTCCTGTAAAAAGCAAAGGCTTTGAGTAAATCACAACACCACCGTTTGTATGACCTGGTGTATGATAAACTTCAATTAATGTGCTTCCTAAAAAAAACCTTTCATAATCATTGAATAACATAGAAGCAGCTTGTATTTTGTACGGAATCCCCATTAGATTGATGAAATTTAAGTTTTCATTTAAAAGCATATTAGCATCATTTCTATGGATTGCAATAGGACAATTAAATGTTTCACTAAAAAAACTATTTCCTCCTATATGATCCCCGTGTCCATGAGTATTAATAATCATTTTTAATATTAGTTTAAATTCTATTATGTCTTTTTTTAGAATATCGTTATTTATTGCTGGGTCGATTAAAATTGCTTCGAGTGATACTTTATCCCACACTAAATATGTGTTAGTTTCATAATTCCTTAAGATATTATATATTTGATAAGTTAACATGGTACCTCCTGAGTATTTTTATATAAATAAGAGATATTTGAAATATACTGAGATATGTATAAGCAGAGCATATCTATTATCTTTTATTTATTCTATACTTATCCACTTCTTCATCTGTGCACTTAATGCACTTAATTTCATGATTTAATTGATATTGCTTTCCATAATATACTACTTCATTATTTTTTGCTTTAGGAGTATATCGTAATAATATATTTCCAGCGTTTTGGATTATATTCATAGATAATGGTAATGTTGAGTTTAATATCCCTATAGGACCTGGGATATTTTTACACTTTAGAATAACTTCATCTTGAATAATGCTATGTAAATATTCCATTTCATTATCTTCTCTATTAACGATCATCTTTATTTCCTTAGTTAGTCTAAAATGTCTTCCTACTTCTAAAAAATTGATATTTTTCATATCTAGCTGGTTATGATCTATTAATTCTTTTAAACGTCTAGAATATCCTTTATCGGTAAGTAAACAACCACCTCCTGAGTTTTGTACTTCTTTAAGTCCGAATTCTTCTGCAATTCTTAGTTGTTCTTTTCTACTTCGGCCATTTATTTGTAGTAAGTCGTCTTTATTTACCCATCCCACTCTAATAGGAAGAGTGTCACTTAGTAATTTTTGTGATAAAGGTCTAATAATTAAATCACCAACATTACTTAATTTTTTTACTGCGTTTAATGCATCATATCGCTGAGACATAGGTCGTTGGTTTAATACTTCACCAGAAATGATAAAACCTGCTCGATATGTGTCTAATAAATCTTTTAAAACACGAAACATTAATCCATGACAATCTATACATGGGTTAAAATTTTTTCCATATCCATATTTCGGATTCTCTAACATTAATAAATGTTCTTTTGATATATCGACTATATGTAAATCAAGATCATTTGCTTTTGCTACTAGAACAGCTCTACTAGGTCTAAAGAAAGGAGTTGAGCAAAATATCGGTATTACTTCAAAACCTAACTTTTGCATTAAAAAAACTGAAACTAAACTATCTAATCCACCGGAAAATAATGCTAAAATTTTTTTATGCATACTGACTTTCCTTTACAAAGTGTAATAAAAAATACCCTACTATAAAAAAGCCTAATATACTAATGATTGCGTCTTGTTGATTTCCTGTAATCCTAGAAATTTCTCCATATAATAATGGTCCTATAATAGATGCCAACCTACCAGCTACACCATAAAAACCAAAAAATTCTGTAGTCTTTTCTTTTGGTGTTAGCATAGCAAACATAGTTCTACTTGTTGATTGACTACTTCCTAATGCAAAACCAGCACACATACCTATTATATAAAACTGATTAATTGATTTGCAAAAATATACTCCTAGTATAACTAAAACCCAAATAATTAAACTTATGCTTATACTATTTTTTGGACCTATTATATCTACTAGATACCCAAATATAATTGCTCCTAAAAAAGATGATGGTTGAGCTATTATAAAATAAATTATCATCTCTTGTGCTGTCATCGAAAACTGGGTAGATCCGTATATTGCAGCAAATGAAATAACAACAGTAATACCATCATTATAAATAAAGAAACTTATTAGAAATTTAACTAATTCCTTATATTTACGAATATTTTTAGCAGTTTCGATTAATCGTTTAAACCCAATTGATATATATGAGTTTAGTCTTTGTATATTTTTTTTTCTCACCTTCAACCAACAAAAAGCTGGTAAGCTAAAGATGAAAAAGAACAGTGAGACTACAATAAAAGAATACCGAAAATTTAGATCTGATTCCAAATCTAGACTAATTATTGGTAGTATTATAAACAGAGTAGTTAAACCTCCTAAATATCCGGCACCCCAAGAAATTCCAGAAAAACGTCCTAATTCATCCTTTTTTACTATTTCTGGCAAAAACGCATTATAAAAGACTGTAGCTAAATTAAAAGCAGTATTAGCTATAATAAAGAGCACCATAGCTAATAATATATCATTTTTTTTTGTAAAAAATAAAAATGCTGTAAACAATATTGTTGTATATGCAGAAATTATCAACATTGTTTTGCGGGAATGAGAAAGGTCAGCGATAGCACCCATTATTGGAGCTAATACAGCCACTAAAATCATTGATATACTTATTGTTCTACCCCATAAAGCAGTTCCATATTCTTTTTCACCAACTATAATATCTTTAAAATACATACTAAATAACACTGTCACTATAATTGTAACAAAAGAAGAATCTGCAAAAGAATATAAAATATATCCTAATTTTTCTTTATTTATAATCATTTTCTGTATCATTTTTTACATGTCAATTGAGGTGTCATTAGTTATCTTTTCTATAACTCCATCAATGGTATATCAATTTTTCTATATCTCTCAATTGATGGTGTTGCAATAAAAACCTGGTGTTCTTTAGTTAAATGTAAAAGCAATGAACTACTACGATTCTCATCTAACTCTGCCAGAGTGTCGTCGAAAATCATTATGGGATTTACTTTATCTATATCCTTTATAATATTCGCTAAAGCTATTTTAAGAGCTATAACTATGCATCTTTTTTGTCCTTGTGAAGCAAAGAATAAGGCATTCTTACCATTTAGCGATATGTAAAAATCGTCTAAATGACTACCAAATAGTGAGGTTTGATATTTTATTTCTTTTTGTTCATTTTCTTTCAAAATTTTCATTGATATATCATTCAATTTTAATGTGATACTTACAATTTCACTTAATGGTGATATTGATTTATAAGCTTCTTGAAAATAAGTATTATACATCTTAAAAAATTTCAATCTTTGTTCGGTCACTTTTTCAACTTCTCGACAAATAGAAATATCCCAAACTTCTTTTTCTTCTGGTAAGAAAACTCTTTTTAATAGCGAATTTCTTTGATTAAGAGTTTCTTTAAATCTTCGTATAATGTTCAAATAATAAGGGTATATTTTTGAAATGGCGGAGTCAGTAAAATACCGTCTTTTGTTTGGTAAAGAAAATATATGATAAATATCATCAGGACTTGAATAAACAACTTGCACATATTGGTATATATCAGAAAGTTTTTGTAAAGGCTTGTTATTTACATGAATTATCTTTTTTTTCATTTTATCATAATATACAGTAAAAGTAGAAGGTTTTAATTTGTATTTAGTTTCAGTAAAAGCATATTCAGATTTTAAAAAAAAACTCTCTCTCCCAAATTTGATTAATTGTGAATCATGGTTGTTTAGTATAGACTTCCCTAAAGTGAAAAAAGATAAGGCTTCTAGGAGATTCGTCTTACCTATGCCATTTTTCCCGATAATTAGGTTACCTTGAGAACTAAAATTAAAATAATTATCCTCATAATTTTTAAAATTGCGAAGGTGAATATCCTTAATATACAAACTTACTCTCTTTTTTAGATTTTTTATTTAGATTAAGGGAATACCTTTAGAAAACCTCATTAGACTATACTTAATAAAAATGTTATTTATGTACGTAATTATTTTAGTAATACAAACTGATAGTCTTTTTATTCTTCGTTTTTATAGTGTATTTATGAATAAGTAAATAAATAAGTGTTACTTTTTTATCATCAGTTTATTAAAAAAAACGTAAAATATTACCTTCCGATTCTAATTGGCATTAAAATAAATCTAACTTCCATATTTTCCATGTCAGTTGTATTTAAAATCCAGATTGGTTCTTCGTTTGAACGGAATTTTAAAATTACTTCTGTTGTTTCTAATGCACCTAGTATACCGATAAATAATTTAGAGTTGAAACAATAAATAGTATCTGGACCATCGTAAGTAAATTCATTTATACTATCTTTTGCGACTCTTCCATCGAATAAATGGGATTCAACTACTATTTCAGAATTTGATAATGTTATTTTAATCAACCGATCTTCATCTTCAAAAAATAATGATGCTCTATTGATTGCGTCACGTAGTCTAGCTTTGTCTAATATCAAAGTACTATTAGGTTGGTGCCTAAAAGCTACACTATAAGTTGGGAAACGTCCTTCATATCTATTACTTATAAGGATTACATCATTTAATTGGAATGAAATACGCCGAGTATCGTACTTTAATACTATTTCTGGTAAACCAGAATCTAAATTTTTCATTTCTTTAGCTATTGCATTTATGTTTTTTTCTAAAAAAGTAAGTGCTCTAGGAGGAATTACTATTTCATATGGTTCATTTATTATGAAATTAGTTTTTAATTTCGATTCGCTTATTCTTTTTGTATCAGTCGCAGCGAATGTAATTAAACTATCTTCGATTTTACAATACACTCCGCTTATTATCGTTTGATTTGGATCAGATGAAGTAGCAAAAACAGTATTATTTATCATCTTTTTAAAATTTTCTGAATCGCATTTGTACTCTTGTTCTGAATCTATAATTGCAATTTCGGGGAACAACGATACATCCACACAGTTCATGCTAAATGAGGATGTTCCACACTCGATATTCAATGATTCTTCATTTAAAGTAAAATTGATTGAAGCATCAGGTAAAGAGTTTATTATATCAGCTAAATTTCTTGCGTTTACCAAAAACTCGCAATCATCTAAAACATTAGCAGTCAATTTTACTATAGTTGTAATGTTCAAGTCTGTCCCTATTATTATTAATTTATTATCGCATTTCTCCGTTTTTAATTTAAAATTTGATAATACCATCATATTCGCTTTAGATGGAACAAGACCTATTAAAAATTGAAGTTTTTCGTGAATATCCTTTTTATGAACTGAAAATTTCATAAACACCTCTTTATAATTTATTTGAGTGTCAGTTTTTTTTTTAAACTACTTTTGTCAACCATTTTTTATTAAAGTTATAAAATTATATTAATGTTTTTAATATAACACACAAGAGTGATGCTAAAAAAATCTTTTCTATTCAAACATCAACATTACCTTTCATTGCTAAATCTATCATTGTTGCACTATCTTTTATCTTTGCCAGCATCCGTTTAGGCGTTGCCTCACGCCTATAAAACTTGTCTCGCTCCTCTTGTGTGTATCTACTTAATACTTTACGCCTGCGTTCTTGATATTCCATACTCATCTCATCAGGTAAAAGCCTTTTCAATCTTGCTAATGATTGGGCTAAAGGAACTTTATCTTTTGCTTCTTTACTATTCGTTCCTACCTTTTTCATCTTCCGACCTACATCACGCATTAAATTTGCTGGATTTACACCCATTCGCATGTATTTTATATCAGGGTTACTATCATCATCAGCACCAAGAAACTCACCTATCTTTTCAAATATCTCACCCATTCGGTTTATAAGTTTCACTATCTTTTCTCGAATACTTTTCTTCCTTGCTATTACTGATGGTTTCTCACTATCATCTTTTTCATACTTCTCATATTCTTTTTGATATTCCTCAAGTTGTTCGATACCTTTATTATATTCTATAGCTATTTGTTGAATTTCGGGGGGTAGATTGAGTTTTTCTACTGCAGGTAGGGTTGGAATAGCACTAACTAATTTTTCAATGTCTTTTGCCTTATTTATTTCATATTGTCCTGTTTCTAACAAACTTGTTTTATTTTTCTCTATGTAGTTTATTGTAGGTTCAAATACTTTAGCATAGTCGCCTATGTCTTTATTAAGTTTATTTGTATTACTACCATATAAATTAGCTTTACCAGCCATTTCTTCATCGCTTATTAGACTTCCTACATATTCACCAGATTTTGATATGTTATAGACTTGTCTTATTACATTATTATCTAATAAACTTTCAATTATATTTCTTGTTGTGTTGTCAACAATATTCATATCACCTGCAAATACAATATCTTTTCCTCCAAATGATTTTAGAATATTAAAGATTTGATTTTCTATCTGATTTGTATTTTTAAAATCACTTGGGTTAAATATCTGCACGCTATTTATATCAAGATTATAGTTCATCACAAACGCTACAAAATTATTTTCTAAAACATCCTTGATAGATGATATGTTGTCATGAATATATGATGTTATATTTTCAATACCACCCTGTTTACTATTTGCTTTACTTAACTTTTCATTGATTGGTTCTGATTGGTGTATATCGATATCATATGTATTTTCTGTATAACCATCAAGATATAAGTTGAGTGCAGTATATTTATTATGGTTTAAAATAAGATGAGATATTCTATCTATTGGAATACTCAATTTTTTAGCAAAACCATAAGTAAAATTCTTGTCTTCGTCAGATGCTTTAACTCTCCCAGATGGATGATTATGAATCAATATTACATTACCAACATTTTTTTCTTCTATTATTTTATTCAGTCTGTCTATATATTGTTTATTTGATTTATATTTAGATGGGTAAAAGCTTGTTTCACCTGGTAGTCCTGAACTAACCATTGCGTGGAATACTTGCTTGTAGTCTTTATCAAGGAAAATTAAACTTGCATTTTCAACGCTCTTGTTACGCATAAACTGATATGCAGTAGCAATCTCTCTTAAATTGTTAAATTTATGATTATTAAAATCTATATATCCCTTACCTGCTATCTTACTATGTAAATCAAGTAAAGGATGTTGGTCTAGTATTCTAGGTGTTCTGTTAATTCTTCGTATGGTATTAGAATACCATGCCTGTTGCCGTATTTTATCTGATTTATGTAATGCTTTCCCAATCCCCTTCGTAGTATTGGGTAAAACAGATACGGTTTCTTTTTCATACTTGGCATTAGGTAAATTGGGTCGCTCCCTGTCTTCCCCTTGTTGATGTTCTCCCGCATCTCTTGCTTTTGTCTCGTTAGCATTCTTAATATACTCTGATACGAGTCTTCTGTAGAGTCTTTCAGTAATCCCTTCAACTTTCGCCCTATCCGCAAACTCCGCAGACTGCATTTTGTGCTTAAATAACGCTTTGCCATAATTAAACTCCTCTCCTGATTCGATTCTCCGTTTGAGCTCGGCTAGCTCTGATTCCAAACTCTCACCATTAAATATTAAACTATATTCTTTGTCTTTTTGTTCCGGTTTATTTTTA
>Ga0123353_10019656_pt1 | contig 10049 bp, 8 predicted proteins | sample TergutLab28metaG_3_FD_92763 | JGI IMG/M metagenome (GOLD analysis project Ga0123353, IMG submission 92763) | Labiotermes labralis P3 segment gut microbial communities from Petit-Saut dam, French Guiana - Lab288 P3 | ecosystem: Host-associated > Arthropoda: Insects > Digestive system > Gut ...
ACCCGACCAGGCAAAACTGTACCGATTGATATACAATCGTTTCCTGGCATCGCAAATGAGCGAAGCGACATTCAACAGCGTCTCGGTGGACATCAACGCCAACGGATATGGCTTCCGCGTGACGGGGCGCACCCCGATTTTTGACGGCTGGTTAAAGGCATACGGCGGTGCGGACGATGATGACAAGGAAGAAAACAAAAAACTGCCCGAACTTAACGAAGGCGACGTGTTAAAATTCCTGCGGCTGGAATTCGCGCAAAAGTTCACAAAACCTCCCGCCCGATATACCGAGGCCACGCTTGTAAAAGCAATGGAGGAGGCGGGCATAGGCCGCCCCGCAACATACAACCCGATAATTCAAAACATCGCGTCGCGTTTTTACACCGAAAAAGAAGGAAAGTCCATAAAACCGACGGAACTTGGGTTCGTGGTGGTTGACTTGCTGGAAAAATACTTTAAAGAAATCATGGATATCGAGTTTACCGCAGGCATGGAAGAAAAACTTGACGAAATCGCATACGAGGGCCGCGATTGGGTACAGGTAATTGATGCGTTTTACAAACCGTTTGAAAAAGAAATCGCGGTTGCCATGGAAGGCCAGGACAACGTGCAAATAAAACTGGAGGTCACCGACATTCCGTGCAGTAAATGCGGCAAAATGATGGTGGTACGCATGGGTCGGTACGGAAAGTTTTTGGCTTGTCCCGGGTTTCCGGAATGCCGCAACATTTTACCGGCGTCTCCGCCTGTCGGTACTTGCCCCGAATGCGGAAAAAACGTTTACGCGCGCAAAACCAAAAAACAACGCGTGTTTTACGGCTGTTGCGGTTATCCGGAATGTAAATACATGACCTGGGATTTGCCCAAAAAAGAAGGCGCCGGCGAAACACCGCCGGAATCCGCCGAGCAAGAATAAAAATGTTTGACATATCCATACTTTTTTTGCAAAGTATAATATATGCGCGGCAGCAAACTGAGTATCAACAGAATATTCGCAATTATCTGTATCTGCGTGGGGACGTTGGCACTTGCGGTGGGCGCTGTTGCGACTGGGGCATTACTGCGGGATAATCCTGATACTTTTTATGCATCGGGCTCTGGTATTCCGGCGATAAACTCCGGTCATGTTGATGGCCTGTTTCCGATAATTGCGGGGGGTTCGATGGGTGGTTCCCACGCCCTTGCCATATCGGGAAACGGCGATTTGTATTCTTGGGGGCGGAATAATAGTGGCCAACTTGGACTTGGCTTTACAAGCAACGGCAGCGCCGCACACCCGGTCCCCCAACACGTGGACGACGGCGACCGTAAATACAAAGCAGTTGCGGCGAATGGCCAGTCATCTCTTGCTATCGCGGAAAACGGGGATTTATATTCGTGGGGGCAGAATTATTATGGTCAACTTGGACTTGGTTTTACAAGTGGTTTGTTCACTGCGCACCCCACCCCCCAACATGTGAACGATGGTAACCGCAAATACAAAGCAATCGCGGGGGGTCATAATCATGCCCTTGCCATCGCGGAAAACGGCGATTTGTATTCTTGGGGGTGGAATATTTTTGGTCAACTTGGACTTGGCGATACAACAGACCGCAACACCCCCCAGCATGTAAGCGATGGCGGGCGCAAATACAAAGCAATTGCGGGGGGCGATTCCCATACTGTTGCCATCGCGGAAAACGGGGATTTGTATTTGTGGGGAGAAAACGCCAACGGCCAACTTGGACTTGGCGATAATATTGGCCGCAGCACCCCGCAACATGTAAGTGACGGCAACCGCAAATACAAGGCAATCGCGGCGTGCGATGATTGTTCGCTTGCCATCGCGGAAAACGGGGACTTGTATTCATGGGGAGGTAATTTTTTTGGTCAACTTGGACTTGGCGATACAACAGACCGCAACACCCCCCAGCATGTAAACGATGGCAACCGCAAATACAAAGCAATCTCATCGGGTCCGATACACTGCCTTGCCATAACGGAAAACGGGGATTTGTATTCGTGGGGCTGGAATAGTAATGGCCAACTTGGACTTGGTTTTACAAGTGGTTGGTACGATGCAAATCCCAACCCCCAGCATGTTAATGATGACGACCGCAAGTACAAGGTAATCGCCGCCTGCGAGACGTTCAGCTTTGCCATCACGGAAGACTGGGAATTATATGCGTGCGGAGACAACTGGAATGGCTCGCTTGGCCTTGGTCCCGGTGATACAACGGACCGTGATGTTCTGACACTTGTTTATGGGGTGACGATTGTGCCGTCTGCATTCAAAATCACCGCCACAATTGACACCCCCGCGGATGATGGAGGGGTCTATGTCTCGGAACAGCAGTTGCCGGCAATAAACTCTGGTCATGTTGACGGTCTGTTTCCGGTAATTGTAACCGGCGGTCATTGCTCTTACGCCATAGACGAAAATGGTGACCTGTATGCGTGGGGCGAGAATAACTGGGGTCAACTTGGACTTGGCAATACAACAGATTATGACACCCCCCAGCACGTATCCGATGGTGGTCGCAAGTACAAAGCAATCGCGGGGAGTGGTGCTTATACCTTGGCTCTTGCCGAAAACGGTGACTTGTATACGTGGGGACGAAATCCCTCTGGCAATCTTGGGATTGGTATTACCGGAGGCCAGTATGAAACCCCCCAGCATGTAAACCATGGCGGTCGTAAGTATAAGGCAATTTCTGCGCAGGGTTGTTCTGCTGCTATTGCCCTGAATGGTGATTTGTATCTGTGGGGCGGTAACAGCAGTGGTATTCTTGGACTTGGTGTTACGGGAGGAACATATAATACCCCCCAGCACGTAACTCATGGCAATCACAAGTACAAAGCAGTCGCGGTGGGCGGAGGTCACATTCTTGCCATAGCGCAAAATGGTGACCTGTATTCTTGGGGTTCGAATGGTTATGGACAACTGGGACTTGGTAATAACACAGACCGCAATCTCCCACAGCATGTAAGTGCGGGTGGTCGTAAATATAAGGCAATTTCGGCAGGCAGTATGCACAGTCTTGCTATTGCGGAAAACGGAGATTTATACGCATGTGGGCATAATCTCTGGGGACAACTTGGGCTTGGTAACACAGCGGACCGTAACACCCTGCAACATGTAAATACAAGCAGTCTTAAGTACAAAGTAATCGCAGGGGGCCAGGAACATTCATTGGCAATCGCAGAAAACGGCGATTTGTATGCTTGGGGGCGAAATGCATTTGGTGAACTTGGAATTGGCAATACGTTACAACGTAACACTCCCCAGCATGCAAGTGATGGCAACCGGCAATATGAAGTAGTTGCGGCAGGTGCTTATACTTCTTTTGCCATAGATGAAAGCGGCGATTTATTTGTAGTGGGGCGGAATGATTATGCTCAACTTGGGCTTGGTGATAAAACAAACCGTCATTTCCCGACGCCTATCCCATAAAACCATTGCTTTGTGGCTGTGGTTGTTGTAGACTTGGCGCATGGAAATGCACGGAACAACTATTATCGCCGTAAAGCGCGGCGGAAAGACGGTGATTGCAGGCGACGGCCAGGTCACAATGGGGCAAAGCATAGTTTTAAAAAACAACGCTGTAAAGGTGCGCCGTATGTACAACGACAAGGTCGTGATTGGCTTTGCGGGGTCGGTGGCGGACGCGTTTACACTGTCGGACAGGTTCGAGGAAATGTTGCAAAAGTTTTCCGGCAACCTTATGCGTTCCGCGGTGGAATTGGCAAAAAGTTGGCGGTCGGACAAGTTCCTGCGGCAACTTGAAGCCATGATGATTGCGGCGGACAGCGACAAGGTCTTAATCATAAGCGGCGACGGAAACGTCATCGAACCGGAAACGGGAATATGTGCGATTGGAAGCGGCGGAAATTATGCACTTGCGGCGGCAAAGGCGCTTGCGGGGCATACCAAACTTACTGCGCGCGAAATCGCAAAAGAGGCAATGAAAATCGCCGGCCAGATATGTATTTTTACAAACGAAACGCTTACAATCGAAGAAGTTTGAACTCAGTCATCAAATGCGGTGCCTCCCGCAGACTGCGGAACAGAGGTAGTGCCTTTAGGGTTTATTGTGGGCTTTAACTCGGCCTCGTTTGACTTTTTTGCGGGTTTTACAGGCGGCGGTGGCGGGGGAGGAGGCACATTTACAGGCGCTGGTGGTGGCGGCGGCGGGGGAGGAGGCACATTTACAGGTGCTGGTGCTGGTGCTGGTGGCGGCGGTGGTGCCGGTGCATTTTGCTTGTTTTGCGGTTTTGGGGCCGGCGGTATGGTCTCGGTTTCTTTTGGCTTGATGATGGGTGGGTTTTTAGCAGAGGGCGGAGTTGGAGGGGGCGGAGGAGCGGGTTCCATTTTAACCGGCGGCGGGGGCGGAGGAGGTGGAGGAGCGGGTTCCATTTTAACCGGCGGCGGCGGGGGGGGCGGTGCCGGACGCTTTTCTTCTTTTATGGTATGTTCAAGGCTTGTTTGCGCCGCGTACTCGTTATCAACCGTTGGCGGCATGTATCCCACGGACTTTGGCATCACGTAACTTGTGGGCGCGGGTGATTTAAGGTGTTTGCTGTAAAGATTATGAATGATTAAAAAAGCGCCGGGCAGCATAAAAAGAAGGCTCATCATCATCATCACAAGGCAGAACATATACGCGCTGACACTGCCGATTGCAAATACAATGATGGCAAGAAGGAACAAAGATAAACTGAGGGTTGAAAGCGCAATCACCAAAGAATAGCCGCGTGAATCTCGCGCCATATATTTGCGAAAATCGCTTCCGGGTTTCAAAGCGTCCAAAATCCCCACAAAGTTTTCCCCCTATGTGCATTGCAAGTGTACACCATATTTTGTGCGCCTCCAAACGATTTTAGTCATTATTCAAAAGCAGTGCCGACTAAAAAATTTTGTGGCGAAAATCGTTTGACATTGTTTGAGCACTTGCGCTATATTGTTTTCGCAAGGCCGCAAGGCCGCAAGGCCGCAAGGCCATTTTTCGTGCAAAAATTTCGGCCTTTAAAAAAACTAAAGAGGAGGACCATATGTTTTGTCCAAAGTGCGGAAAGCAAATATACAGCGGAGAACAATTCTGTTCCGGCTGTGGCACGGCGTGCAGTGGTGCGACCAGTGGTGCCGTCGGCCATCCAAATAATCAAGTCCACCCGGATGACAAGCGAAGTTTTTGGTGGGGTGTGCTTGGTGCCTTTTTGGGATGGATATCAATTATCTTGTTCGTAATTTTCAGAGACAAGCATCCGTTGCGGGCAAAGTCGATTTTGATTGGCTTTTTCGTGGGAATAGCTCTTTATGTTGTGTTTGTGATAGTTATTTCGGTATTGTTGGTACTTTTAGGGGTCTTTCTTTTCGACCCACTTGAAGGAAAAGCAAAAGAGTTTTCAAAAGACGGAATAACAATAACGGCAACCGAGGATTTTAAAATGGGAGACGTTGCGGGTTGGAATATTACTTTAGAGCATGACCTTGCCGCAATTCAAGGTATGCGTGAAGGGTCGCCAAGTCCGCTTTTAAGTGACCCTCTTAAAAACTATTCACAAATCGTTGCAACAAGGAACAATGTTGAAACCGATTCAATCAAACATTATACAAAAGATGACGTAGAATTTTATTATTTTACTTACGAGGAAAAGCTGAGCACCGGGGATTTCAAGCGTCTTGGCATTACATTAATGAGTGACAGCAATTATTACTTTGTTTTATTTTCGTGCCGCCAAGATAACTTTTCCAAATTCGAGTCAACATTTATGAAATGGGCAAAACTTGTTGTTGTTGAAAATAAAGTTGTCAGCCATGGTATGACTATTTCGGTGCCGTCAAAGTATAAAACGGGAAAACATGATGATTGGGATATTTATATAAAAAACGAAACGTATTCAATTGAGATTACAGCCAAGCGTGAGGTTTTCCCCGATTACTCTGGGAATACGGACTATTCCTTGCGCAACTACACTAACACAATTCTGGCAAGACATTATGGAGCCACATTGGGGACTGGCTATACAGGTGTATTAAATTTTAAAAATGATGAAACCAATTTTGATTATTTTGTCCAATCGATGGAGGATGGCCGAGAGCATATTGTTGCTGCATTTAAGGGTGAGAGTAACTTATTTTATGATATACGCTTTTCATGTGCGGAAGATGATTTTCACAAATATCATCAGTTATTATTTAACTTTGCAAAACTTGTAAAAGTGGAATAATTCCCCTCCTTATGTCACTTTCCGGTCAAATCCAAAAACTTCCATGTTATAATCCTGCATGACTTCAAAAAACCTGCGACAAACCCAAACCTAACTTAGGTATGTCACCGAAATAGGTTTGTCGCCCCAAATAAAAACCACTTGTTTTTTGTGTTGGTAATGCGTACAATGGGATATGGATTTAACACCAAAAGAAATTGTAGAACAACTTGACCGCTATATCGTCGGTCAGGCCGCTGCCAAGCGCGCGGTTGCGGTGGCACTGCGGAACCGCTATCGAAGGAACCAGTTGCCGCCCGAAGTGCGCGATGAAATCACGCCGAAAAACATTATTCTCAAGGGCCCGACGGGTGTGGGTAAAACGGAAATCGCACGCCGTTTGGCACGCCTTGTGGGTGCGCCCTTTGTAAAGGTCGAGGCCACCAAGTACACCGAAGTGGGTTACGTGGGGCGCGACGTTGAAAGCATGGTGCGCGACCTTGTCGAGGTTGCCATCCGCATGGTCAAAGACCGCAAGCAAGCGGAAGTGGCGGTAAAGGCCGCCCATAACGTTGAACGGCGCATCGTGAACGCCGTGGTCGACATCAAAAAGAGACAGGCGCCGGAAGCCCCAATCGAAATACTGCGCGAACAAACACTTAACGAGTACCGCGAAGGAAAATTGGACAAGTTCATGATAGAACTCGAGGTCGCCGACGGAAAACCGCCGGAGTTACAACTGCCCGCAGGTATCGGAATGGAAATCGGACTTGATATCGGTAACATTTTCGGCGCAATTATGCCAAAGCGCACCAAAAGACGAAGCATCACAGTTGCCCAGGCGCGCGAACAGTTGTTGCAAGAGGAAAGCGACCGCCTTATCGATAACGACGCATTACACAAAGAGGCGATTACACTGGCGGAACAAAACGGCATAATCTTTATCGACGAGATTGACAAAATCGCAAGTTGCGGCGGCGGAAGCGGCCCGGAAGTAAGCCGCGAAGGGGTGCAACGCGATATCCTGCCAATTGTGGAAGGAAGCACGGTGCAAACCAAGTACGGCGCCCTTAAAACGGATTATATTCTGTTTATTGCGGCGGGTGCCTTCCACATAAGCCGTATCCAGGACCTTATCCCCGAGTTGCAAGGCCGTTTCCCGATTCGGGTGGAACTTAACAGCCTTACAAAAGAAGATTTCTTCAAGATTTTGACGGTACCTGCAAACGCCCTTACAAAACAGTACATTGAATTGTTGCGTGTGGATAACGTTAATCTGTCTTTTGAAAAGGACGCGTTAAAGACGCTTGCCGATTTGGCGGAACAAGAGAACGAAACAAGCGAAAACCTTGGCGCGCGGCGGTTGCACAACATTATGGAAGTGTTGCTGGAGGAAGTTTCTTTCACTGCCACGAAAAAAGGCCCTGTAAAAGATGTCAAGGTAGACAAAAAGTTCGTACAAGACAGCATGGCGAACCTTATCAAAAAAACCGATTTGCGCAAATACGTTCTTTAAAGGGTTGTTGTTATGGTTTACGTTATTGTTGGGAAAAAATGTTCGGGAAAATCGACTTTCAAAGATTACGTGAAAAGCAATTTCGACTGCGTAGTTTTTGAAACAAGCGACTATACGAAAATAATTAAGGAAACTCATCAGGTAAAGGACATGACAGTAGTATTGGAGCGATTTGGATATGACTATGTTATGAAACAAATCGCAAAAAAAATAGACCCGACAAGATTGAATGTAGTATCAGGGGCCCGGGTCAGTGAAGGGATTGATTATTTAAAAAACAGATTTAAAGATGTATGTGTAGTGGAAATAGTTGCGACAGACAAAGCACGTTATCAAAGAAATCTTGAAAGAAACAGGGAAGATATGAAAGTCGGTTTCGATGAATTCGTTACGTATTGCAATGAAGAAGATGCGAGGCTTAACAAAGGACGAGCCATTAAAAGTGATGTCATTATTGAAAATAACGGCACCGAACAGGACTTTGCCAACAAGATAAAGAGGTTGCTTGACGCACCGATGTAGTTACTTTTTTATACTATGAAACATGAAAGTAGTAAAATTCGGCGGTACGTCTTTGGCCAATGCGGAAAACATACTTAAGGCAAAAACAATTATTGATGCGGACCCCACGCGGTCGTTTGTGGTGGTGTCTGCGCCGGGCAAGTGCGCGGGGTTCGGGCGCAAGATAACCGACCTGTTGATTGATACCCATGCCCAGTTATGTTTTGCGGACACGTGCGACAGTTGCGACGTGGTATTCGAAAGGTTTGGCACGCTGGCAGATGACCTTGGCATAGACATTGGGGCGGAACTTGAACGGGTGCGGGAGGAGGTGCACATCAACCGCTGTGATTACGATTTCGTCGTCTCACGGGGCGAGTACCTTATGGCGCTTTTGTTTTCAAAGTTGCTTGGGTGGACGTTTTTGGACGCGGCGCATTATATCGTAATTAAAAAAAGCGGACTTGTGGACGAACAATTAACGAAAAGTAATTTTGCAAAACTTGACAAAAAAGAGAAGTATGTGATGGGTGGGTTTTATGGCCGCGCAGCGGACATATCGCGACGTGAGGAGCGATATGGAAGAGGGGTTTGTGGAGGCGTTAAAACTTTTGCCCGGGGGGGAAGTGACTATACCGGGGCGATTGCGGCAGTGTGTTTGGGGGCGGATATTTACGAAAATTTCACCGATACTTACGGGGTGCAAAGTGCCAATCCGGCGGTCGTAAAACACACCCAAAACGTGCCCGAAATGGATTATGCGACGCTGCACCGGTTATGCCGTGCAGGTGCGTCTGTTATATACCCAAATTGTATCCCGTTGCTCAGAAGCCGTGCAATGCCGTTAAAAGTGGACTGTACGTTTGATGCGGGCAAAAAAAGCACCTTTGTAACCGCGAAAAAGCCGAATAATCCCTTCTTTTCCATCACTTACGAAACCAAACAAAATATTAACAAAGACACCGTGGAAATACTTTGTGTTCTTAATAAAATCCCGTTTGCTCTTGTGGACTTGCGGGCGTGTTTAAAGGGCGGAGAAGTCTATTTGGTCGAGTTCTCGCGCTCGGGTTTTCGCCTTATCACTCCTGCGGTAAACTTGGCGTCCGTTATCAATTTATTGCACAAAGCATTGACCGCGGCAAAGTCCACCGCGTCGGCGTAAAAGCCTTCAAGCATTTTGTGCAGTTGCCTGGCATGGGTAAGCGCGGAGAAGGCAAGGCCGTAACATTCCGCTTTGCACGCGGTAAGGTCGTCAATTTGGGACTTTGTTGCGGTGACTTTTGCGGGGTCGATAAATGCGCCAAGGTTCACGATTTCGTCAATTATGGCGGGGTACTTTGGGTCGACAAGGTGTGGGAAAGTGCCGTCAATAATGCCGATGGCGATTGTACCGTTTTCGATAACAACGCCGTCAAGCGATTCGGGGTCGGCGCTGCAATAAATAAAAGTGCGCCGGGTGCCCTCGAATGCCGCGGCGAATTTTTTTATAAGGGTGGACTTGCCGACACCGCTTCCGCCCTTCAGGATATACAATTTTTTAAGGCCGAACATTGTCACGATTTTGTCAAAATGATGAATGGTGCCGTCTGCGGTATTTGCGGATAAAAAAATGTGTTTGTCCATGTTCAAGTGTATTCGCATATAAGTAACAATATGGGCTTTTCAATTTTTTTAAACAAAGAAAGCGCGGATGGGCGCGTAGCGGAACTTGGAAAAATTTGCGAGGGAAAAGATATTCCAGTGAACGACGAAACGGCGAAACAAAAGTTGCTTTTTATCGAACCAAGGGCGCAAATACCCGCGGACACAAGTGGGTTCACATACGTTTTCGGGTACGCGAAGA
>Ga0123353_10019657_pt1 | contig 10049 bp, 8 predicted proteins | sample TergutLab28metaG_3_FD_92763 | JGI IMG/M metagenome (GOLD analysis project Ga0123353, IMG submission 92763) | Labiotermes labralis P3 segment gut microbial communities from Petit-Saut dam, French Guiana - Lab288 P3 | ecosystem: Host-associated > Arthropoda: Insects > Digestive system > Gut ...
AAAGTATGATCATATTGATAAACCGATGTCAATTCCTTCTGATACAAAAGGAAGATGTACCGGAACAAGCGATGACATATTTGAGAATGACCTTTGTCAATAAATACCGGAAAGTATAGTATATATCCAAATTGAGGTGAATACAGGTGACCGGACAAACGGACAAAAACTCCTGGTCGGTTACAGTTATGTTAAAACAAGAGGAGTACAGCGGATACGCGGCAATGAGACAGAAAAGACTCCGCGGACAGCAAAAATGGCGGATACTTCCGCAGATAATCGGTTGGCTGACAGCGGGTGTCGCTTTTTTGGGCGGCGTGCTGCCGGAATCCGGATGGTTTTCACCGTATGAGGCGGGATGCCTGATCATGATCGCCGTGATAGCCATAACCTTTGACAGACTGTTTGCTCCATTGCTGGATCGGTTCCGTGCGGCGGCGGAATTCGAAGAACGGGACGAATTACGGGAAGCGGTGCAATATACATTTTTTGATGACGGTATAAAAGTATCTTCATCCCGTATAGAAGCGCAATTGAAAAGCGAAGACATAACCGCGTTTTATGAAAATGGGCATTTGTTGGCATGGGAATGCGGGGAAATATGGCAATGTATCATACCAAAAAGAGTATTAAGCGACAAACCGGAAAAGGAATTGCTAAAAATATGGACAGATAGTATCTCCTAAAAAAATACGCGACAGTGGGAAAAGGTGGAAGATGGAAGAGCAAAACATGTTGCAAACGCAACAAAAAGAGGCGGGCAAGGAAGATTTTGCAACAAAATACGATACGGGAACGCAAAATGAATCATGGTTTATGCAACCGATATCCGAGATAGAGCCGCAGGGGACTATGCCGGCGAAGCCGGTATACCAGCCGGTTAGCTATTTCGGCGGGCCGCAAGTGGGGCAATATCCTGTTTATCCCAATATGCATATGCCCTATAGTCAGCAGATAATGCCGCAATTCCGCCTGACCCCGACGATACAAGAGGAGCGGCCGGAAGAGGGAAGATTGTTGCTGCGGGTGACGGGAGAGAGAATGAATCCGTTTCAGTTTCAACGGACGGTGAAAAAGCAAAACCGGTGGCTGATACCGATGGTTATCGTATTATTTCTTTTTCTGGGCATTGCGGCTGTGGATGGTGACGGCACGATTTGGACGGTAAATGACAATATTATTGCTTTATGGGTATTGGGCGCAGGCATCATAGCGGCCGCGGGCTTATTGATAAGAAAAACACGCGTAAAAAATAGCGCGACAGCCAAAAGTATGGTCTATATAAATACCTTTCAAGGAAGAGTCATAACTGAATTTTATCTCGAAAAAGCGGTTCAAATATCTGAAAACGGACAAACCGAGATAGTGTATGAGGACGATACAGAATTCATTCAGACGTACGACATGCTTTATATAAGAAAAGACAGCGATATTATCGCGGTAAGAGCAGAGGACATTACCGCGGAGGACGCACAGCAGGTATATGACGCGGTGTATCCGTATATACAGCCGGAACAGCGGAAGGCAGAACAGGATTTTATCCCCCGGTACCGGGAAGAGAGCGCGGTCATGACACAGCCGCCGGAATGGAAAAAAGCCGAAAAATGGATCGAGATCCCGATTCCGGAAGAGCGGGATACGCAGCTGCAGAAACGGTTATCAAAATTGGCGGAATTGCTGCCGGTGCTGACCGGCATGACGATGATAATCGGTGCGCTGACCGCTGTCGAAATAGATCTGATGCCGTATTTCGCGTTAAATCTCTTGTTGCAGACAGGCTTGTTATGGATCATTCTGATGATGTTCGCGGCCGCGGGGGCACTGATGCCGCTTTTCAGAGAAATAAGAGAAAAAGATCTGCCGGAGGGTATGATAACCATCACCAACAGGGGATTGACCGTCAGAGAAAATGGAACGGAATATTTTTTTGATCCGCAGACGGTCAGGGGAGTCGAAAAGGGAGAGGCAATAGTCATAAAAACACCGCTGGGAAATTATAAAGTGTTATGGGACGATATACCTGAGGAGCCGGATCGGGAATTGCTGAGAAAACTGTTGATAAACAAATAGAAGGAGAAAATATCACTGTGGAAGAACAAATCAAACAGGGGAATATGATAACAGTTGAGCTCGAGAAGGAGATGCGAAAATCCTTTCTCGAATATTCTATGTCGGTCATTGTGGCCCGGGCATTGCCGGATGTACGGGACGGATTGAAGCCGGTACACCGGCGTATCTTATATACATTGTATCAAAACGGCTTGACGCCGGATAAGGCCTACCGGAAATGCGCCGATACCGTCGGCGCCGTATTGGGGCGGTACCACCCGCACGGAGACATGAGCGTTTATGACGCATTAGTGCGTATGGCCCAAAGCTTTTCGCTGCGGTATATGCTGGTCGACGGCCACGGAAATTTTGGATCCATCGACGGCCACGGCGCCGCGGCCTACCGGTATACCGAAGCGCGGATGAGCCAGATGTCGGTGGATATGCTGGCGGATATCGAAAAAGAAACGGTGGATTTTGTCGCCAACTACGACGACCGGCTAAAAGAACCGACCGTATTGCCCTCCCGTTTTCCCAATTTATTGGTAAACGGCTCCACCGGTATCGCGGTGGGCATGGCCACAAATATCCCGCCCCATAATCTGAGGGAAGTGATCGACGGTATCTGTCTGCTGATTGACCACCCCGACGTCGAAATGGGCGAGATCATGGAGCATATCAAAGGGCCGGATTTCCCGACCGGCGGGGTCATTATGGGGTATGCCGGCATTCGGGCGGCCTATGCGACCGGGCGGGGCCGGGTGATCGTCCGCGCCAAGACCGAAATCGAGGAGCAGCAAAACGGCCGGTACCGGATTATTGTCACCGAGATCCCGTACCAGGTAGTCAAACTCAGTATGGTCAACGCGATCAAAGCGCTGGTGAACGAGGACAGGATTGAAGGCATCTCAGAAGTCGTCGATTATTCATCCCGCGGAGATATGCGGGTGGTGATCGACTTAAAAAAAGACGCCAACCCGCAGATCATATTAAAGAAGCTGTATGCGTATACCCAGATGCAGACCACCTTCGGTGTGATCATGCTGTCATTGGTCGGCGGTGTACCGAAAATATTGACGCTCAAGCAGATGTTGGAGGAATATATCAAATACCAGGCGGAGATCATTACCAGACGTACGCAATTTGATTTGAACAAAGCAAAAGAACGTGCCCATATCATGGAGGCGCTCAAAACCGCCAGCGATTTTATCGACGAGGTCATCGCCATTATCCGCGGTTCAAGCGATATCCCGACCGCGCGGGAACGGCTGATGGCGCGGTTCGGATTTGATGATGTGCAGGCGGAAGCCATCGTCAGAATGAGATTGGGGCAATTGGCCGGATTGGAACGGCAGAAAATTGAGGACGAATTGGGCGAACTGTTGATCAAGATCGCGGAACTGGAAGGAATCCTGGCCGATGAAGGAAAAATTAAAGCCATCGTTAAGGATGAATGCCTGCGGATGCGGGACAAATACGGAGACGACCGCCGGACCGAGATTTCGATCGTTTCCGGTGAAGTGGATATTGAGGACCTGATTCCGGTGGAGGAGAGCGTACTGACGCTGACGCGGTTCGGGTATATCAAACGGCAGGCGGCGGATGTATATAAAACACAGCGCCGGGGCGGCCGGGGGATCATGGGTATGGCCACCCGGGACGAGGATTTTACCGAGACGATGTTTTTATGCTCCTCCCACGATTATGTGATGTTTTTTACCACCGCGGGCCGGGTGTACCGGCTAAAATGTTATGAAATTCCCGAGGGAAGCCGCACATCCAAAGGGATGAATATCGTCAACCTGCTGCCGCTTGCGGGGGATGAAAAAGTCACCGCTATGATCCATACCGCCGTTTTCGACAGCGAAAGCTATCTGAACATGGTCACCCGGAAGGGTATTATCAAACGCACGCGTCTCGACGCCTATTCCAATGCGCGGAAAAGCGGATTGATCGCGATAGATTTGGATGAGGGCGATGAGCTGGTATGGGTACAGCTGACCGACGGATACCAGAAGATGTTGGTGGCTACCCGGCAGGGAAAAGCCATCTGCTTCGATGAAAACGACGCGAGAGTTATGGGCCGGGCGACCCGGGGGGTAAAAGCGCTGACCCTCGCCAAAGGCGACCAAGTGGTGGGAATGGAAATCGTAAAAGACGACGCTTTGTTATTGACCGTAACCGAAACCGGATACGGCCGGCTGAGCGAATTCAGCGATTACCGGATACAGTCCCGCGGCGGCAAAGGATTGATCAATTATCATACCGGCGCATACGGCGATGTGGCGGCGATAAAAATGGTAGATACCGTCGACGACATCATCTTGATATCCAGCGACGGCATCATCATTAGAATCCATGCGGACGAAATACGCCTTTGCCGCCGGCCGGCCAAAGGTGTGAAAATAATGAGATTAGGCGACAGCGGCCGGATCGTTTCGTTAGTACGCACCCCCCGGGACGCGGAGGAGGAAGTAGCGGCGGCGGAGCTGCCGGCTGAGGATGGCGCGGACGCTGACGCGGGAGCGGAAGAAGTCTAATGAGCAACTAAAAATACAAATAGTAAATATCAATGGAAATATACAGATGGGATATTGCCGATTATGAAACAAATCCATGCTTCAAACGCCCCCGCCGCCATCGGGCCGTATTCGCAGGCGATTTTACACAACGGTATCCTCTATACAGCAGGCCAAATTCCGTTGAATCCGGATTCAATGAAAGTGGAGGCGGAGGGAATCGCGGAGCAGACTGAGCAGGTGATGAAAAACTTGCAGGCGGTACTGGAAGCCGGCGGTTCGTCGATGGAAAAGGTGATCAAGACTACCTGCTTTTTACGGGATATGGGGGATTTTTCCGTATTCAATACCGTATATGAAAAATATTTTACCGGGAAGCCCGCCCGGTCATGTGTTGCTGTGAAGCAATTGCCGCGGGATGTATTGGTTGAAGTGGAATGTATCGCGGCGGCAGAGTGAAGGATACATTTAAAAAAATCCAAAAGGAAGGAAGCAAAATTGTGGCAACAAAATCCGCTTTTATCGCGATTATCGGCCGGCCGAATGTGGGGAAATCATCGCTGTTGAATGCCATTATCGGGCAAAAAGTCGCGATTGTTTCGGATAAACCGCAGACCACCCGGACCCGGATAACCGGAATAAAAACAATCGGAGAAACGCAATTGGTTTTCCTCGATACTCCTGGAGCCCACCGGCCGCGAAACCGGTTGGGCGATTTTATGAATACCGCTATCAGAGAGACGATAAACGGGGTCGATGCCGCGGTGCTGGTAATTGAACCGGAAGAAAAAATCCGGGATGATGAAAACAAGCTGCTGGAAAAGCTGCGGGAATTATCACTCCCGGCGGTATTGGTCATCAATAAGATCGATTTATTAACCGATAAAAAGAGACTGCTCGCATGTATCGGCGGCTGGAAAGACAGATATCCCTTTACCGCGATCATACCGATTTCAGCGGTAAATAAAGACGGATTGCCGGAGCTGATAGCGCATATCTCGTCCTTCGCGTTTGAAAGCCCCCATTTTTTCCCGGATGATACGGTATCCGATCAGACGGATAAAATCATTGCCGCCGAAATGATAAGAGAAAAGATGCTGGAATTTTTATCCCAGGAAATTCCACATGGTGTGGGCGTGATGATCGAAAAATTTGTCGAACGGGAAACAGGCGATAAAAGTAAAATCTTGGATATAGAGGCGAATATCCTCTGCGAAAGGGAGACGCATAAAGGAATCATCATCGGGAAACAGGGCGCGATGCTAAAAAAAATCGCGTCGGCGGCCAGGATCGAATTAGAAAAAGCGATGAGCTGTAAAATCAATCTGCAGTGCTGGGTAAAGGTAAAAGAGGACTGGAGAAATAAGCAGGGAATATTGGGGTCCTTTGGATATACCGAAAAATAATCTGGAGAAGCGCGTATGAAATTTTTTGCGGGTGAATATGATGTAGCGGTGATCGGCGCGGGACATGCCGGGATCGAAGCGGCGCTGGCCGCCGCGCGGTTGGGTTGCAAGACAGTGGTGTTCACGATAAACATGGACTGGGTTGGCAACATGCCCTGCAACCCCTCGATCGGCGGTACGGCAAAGGGACATTTGGTCAGAGAGGTGGATGCCCTCGGCGGAGAGATGGGAAAAGCCGCCGACGCCAATCTGCTGCAATCGCGGATGCTGAACCGGGGGAAAGGTCCGGCGGTCCATTCGCTGCGGGCGCAGGTGGACCGGCGGGCCTATGCCGGGCACATGAAACATATCTTGGAGTCTGCGCCCAATATGGAATTGAAACAAGCCGAAATTGTTTCGATAGAAAAAGATCCGCAAACAGATCATAGAGAATATGATTGGCTATTGACCACCCGGCTGGAAGCGGTATACCGGGCAAAAAAAGTCATTTTGGCCACCGGGACATTCTTAAAAGGAAAAATATTCGTTGGGGACATATCCTATGACAGCGGGCCGGACGGGATGTTTCCGGCGTCGGCCCTGACCGGGTCGCTGATAAAATTGGGTGTTAGCCTGAGAAGATTCAAAACCGGAACTCCCGCGCGGGTACTGCGCTCCAGCATTGATTTTTCCAATATGGAGGTACAACCGGGAGAAGATCCGGTGGTACCTTTTTCTTTTGAAACGAAGAATCCCCCGGAAAACAGGAGGGACTGTTATCTGACCTGGACGACAGTCGAGACGAAAAGGATCATACAGGAAAATATCCACCGGTCGCCGCTATACAACGGGAAAATCGAGGGGATCGGGACGAGATACTGCCCGAGCTTTGAGGATAAAATAACAAGATTTGCAGAAAAAGAACGGCATCCGGTGTTTGTGGAACCCTGCGGGCTGGATACAGAGGAAATGTATCTGCAGGGCTTGTCTTCGTCGATGCCGGAGGATGTGCAGACGGCGTTCATGCGGACCATACCGGGGCTGGAACAGGTTGTGGTTATGCGCCCGGCTTACGCGATAGAATATGACTGCTGTGATCCGCTGCAATTGAAAGCCACATTGGAATTTAAGGACATTCCGGGTTTGTTCGGCGCGGGACAATTTAATGGCAGCTCGGGATATGAAGAAGCGGCGGCACAGGGTTTGATCGCCGGAATAAATGCGGCGGCAGCGGTAAAAGGAAAGAAATCACTGATATTGGATCGCGCGTCCAGCTATATCGGGACATTGATAGACGATCTGGTGACCAAAGGGTGTACCGATCCCTATCGGATGATGACTTCACGGTCGGAATACCGGCTGATCTTGCGGCAGGATAACGCGGAAAGCCGCTTGACGCCAATCGGTCGGGAAGCGGGATTGGTGGATGATATACGATGGAAACAGTATTGTGAGCGAAAAGAAATACGGGAAAAGGAACTGCGGCGGCTGCAGACAACCGTATTGTCTCCGGATGAAAGATTGAATCAAATTTTAACGAAATATGGGACGACGCCGGTATCTACCGGGGTCAGATTACTGGAGCTATTAAAGAGACCGCAGCTGGGATACCGGCAGTTAGAGCCGGTGGATGAAACACGGCCGGAGCTGCCGTCGTTAGTAACGGAGCAGATAGAGGTGGAGATACAGTACGAGGGGTATATAAAGAGACAGCAAGCGGTTATTGATGAGATGCGAAGATTAGAAAACCGGTTATTGCCGGAAGATATCGACTATAACGGGATAACAGGCTTACGAAAAGAGGCGGTGGAGAAGCTGCTGAAGATAAAACCGCGCAGCATAGGACAGGCGTCCCGCATCAGCGGGGTAAACGCGGCGGATATTTCATTGCTGATTGTATGGCTAAAAAGCAAAAAGGATATAAGTATAGAGGAAGACATCCATGATTGATAAAAAAAGACTGCAAAAATTGGCGGCGGAATACGGCGCGGAGCTCAATGAACAGCAGCTGTTTCAATTTGACAGCTATGCGGAACTGCTCTGTATATGGAACCAGCGGATGAACCTGACCGCGATCACCGATGCGGAGGGGATATTGCAAAAGCATTTTTTAGATAGCCTGACGGTATTACCGGCAATAAGACGTGAAATTGGTAAAAAAGAAAGCATAGCGCTGATAGATGTGGGCTCAGGAGCCGGATTTCCGGGTATACCGCTGGCGATTACTGCACCAAAAATTCGATTAACTGCGTTAGACACCCAACAAAAACGGTTGAATTTTATTTCAATGATTGCAAAGGAGCTGAATCTTTCATGTGAAACAATACATGCACGGGCGGAGGATGCCGGACAGCAGGAAAAGCATCGGGGGAAATACAATGTTGTAACAGCGAGAGCGGTTGCGGAGCTGCCAATTTTATGCGAATTATGTCTGCCATTAACCGAGATAGACGGGATATTTCTATCAATGAGAGGGCAGGAGGGAGAAAACGAAGCAAAAAAAGCTGAAAAGGCGATACAAATACTCGGAGGGGAAATAGAAGAAATACAAAAACATATCTTGCCCGGAGAGGGCAAGAGGGCAATAATCATGATACGGAAAAGGGTTATGACCCCAAAAGAATATCCAAGAAAACCGGCGAAGATAGCAAAACAATCATTATAAAAATAAAACAAAAGGATAATTGACGGAAACATACCGGAAATTATCCTTAATTATTTGAAATAATCCTCTTCTTGTAAGGTATTCCGCAGGCTTTGACAACGGGAATTGACAATATACTATGCCGATATATGCTATGCTTATACCAATGACGAATGAGAAGTATTCGTTATTGGTATGTTTTGCCGGAGGCAAAACCCGCTCCCCGCAGGGAGCGGCACCCATTCTTTTTGAAAAGCGTCGCAACGCTTTTCAAAAAAATTTAGTATTATACCGAAAACATAAAGAAGAGGTGGGTAAAAGTGCTCTGGAATAAAAAAGAAAGAAAGATTTTAATGTTACCGGTGGAATCCATACAGCCGAATCCGGAACAGCCGCGGCAGGATATGTCCTATACATCTTTGATGGAATTGTCACAGAGTATAGCGGAAAACGGGATCCTCAACCCGCTGAGTATCTCATTTGTGGAAAAAAAACCTATGTTAATAGCGGGCGAGAGAAGGCTTCGTGCGGCAAAAATTGCGGGATTAAGCACGGTTCCCTGCATAGAAATCAAAGGAGACCGACAAAAGAGGGCATTATTGGCATTAATTGAGAACCTGCAGCGGGAAGAAATGAATTGTTTTGATACCGCCGAAGGGATTGCAAAGCTGATAAAAATACATGGATTGACACAGGAAGAAGCGGCAAAGCGTCTGGGATGTGCGCAATCAACGGTGGCAAACCGGCTGAGATTGCTGCGGATCCCGGAAGAGGAGCGCAGGATTTTAATAGAAAACGGATTCTCTGAAAGACATGCGCGGGCGTTATTACTATTGAATAATGAACTGCAGAGAAGGAAAGCATTAGAAATTATGGTGGAAAAGAAGCTGACGGTAGCACAGACAGAAAAGATGCTTAGTCAAATGTTAGAGCAACAGCGCCAACCGAAGCGGCAAATTACTTCGCAGATACGGGACATACGTATATTTATCAATACAATTAATAACGCATTGGACACAATGAAAAAATCCGGTATTAATGCAAACGCGGAAAAAAGCGAGACAGAGGAATATATAGAATATACCGTGAGGATACCAAAAGAAATGAGCCCAAGAATAGAGGCAGCAGTAAAAAAGCATTGAAGACACAACAGAACGCGTGATATATGCAACAAACCCTCTACATATTGTTTCATGTGAAACAATATGTAGAGGGTTTGTGTTTGTTTTAAAAGCCCGGGGGAAAAAGAAGGGAGGAGGGAGGGATAATAATAGTCTCATTTTCCTTCTCTCTCCCTCTCATCTCCTCTCCTCCAAAAGTGTTCCAGAGCTCTCGCTCGAGCAAAGACGTTATAGCGAGCGCGGGGGCGGAGCGGAAAACGGAAAAAGAGCGCAAAGATGGGACAACAGACGGTTTTGTTGGAGAGGGGGAGGAGAGGAGGAAGGGGGAATG